>Ga0114955_1000784_pt1 | contig 14565 bp, 9 predicted proteins | sample Porto_5metaG_FD_87302 | JGI IMG/M metagenome (GOLD analysis project Ga0114955, IMG submission 87302) | Marine algal microbial communities from Porto, Portugal - Porto_5 metaG | ecosystem: Host-associated > Algae > Red algae > Unclassified | place: Portugal: Porto | collected 2015-02-02 | reverse complement strand
GCAGGCGTGCGTCCGCTGATATCAGAAGGCGGTGATGGTAAGCGCGTAAGCCCAAGTAAAGAAAAGCGCGACCATAGCGTATGGTTAGATAACAATCTGGTCACCGTTAGCGGCGGCAAGCTAACGACCTTTCGCCTGATTGCTTTAGATGTCCTTGAAAAGTGTCGAGAAGTGCTCGCCCTTGATAAATCTGTCATTCAAAATCAAACCCTAAATGGCGATCACGTCTTTAGCAATACCGCGCCAACCAATCCTAAATTTTTTACTTTGCCAAAAGCTCTACAACAACGCTTGCAAGGGTTTTACGGTCGCCAGCTTGATACTTTACTTGAGCTTGCGCATGAAGATGATTTGGCTTATGTCACCGACAGCAATACCATTTGGGCAGAGATCCGTTTTGCCGCGCGCCATGAGCAAGTCATGCATTTAGATGATTTATTACTGCGGCGTACGCGCTTGGGTTTAATCCTACCGAATGGGGCAATGACACCGTTAATTAGCGCTAGACTGAAGCAGATATGTCAGCAAGAGCTCGGCTGGAATGAGCAAAAATGGCAGCAAGAAGCCCAGCGCTATCAAAATTTATGGCAACGCTATTATCATTTGCCTGCGGCTTAGCGCTTTTCTATTATATTAATAGCCATTGCTACTGGTATAACTTTTTCTTGCTCGCTGTGCCTGCGTAGACAGAGGCTGCGGAAAATTTACATCAGTAGCAAGCGATAATCATAGTGTGTTTTTATTTTGCGCTACCTATCTATTTTTACATAGTTAAGGACGACTATGACCACTACTTTTGATGCACCTATTTACTTCTTAGCCATCGATAATGGCACCCAAAGCGTCAGAGCACTTATCTTTGACCAATTTGGCACTGAGATTGTTAAAGCGCGCGTTCCTATCGAGCCTTATTTCTCTACTGAGCCCAATTTTGCTGAGCAGCACGCTGACTATTATTGGCAAAAGCTAAGCGAAGCTTGTCAGCAATTGTGGCAAAGCTGCGATATTAAACCTGAGCAAATCGCGGGCGTTAGTCTCGCCACCCAGCGCTATACCATGATATGTCTGGATAAAGATATGCAGCCACTGCGCCCAACTATTGTATGGATGGATTTACGCCGCGGCGAAACCAACGATATTGGTTTTTTAAGCTCACTACCCAAAATTATTGGCATGGGCGAACTGGTACAAGAGGCACAGCAAAAAGCCCGCTGTAATTGGCTTGCATACCATGAACCAGAGATGTGGGCAAAGACCGCCCATTACGTCAATCTATCTGCGTATCTTACTTATCAGCTGACAGGCGAATTAGCCGATTCCAACGGCCATGCCCTAGGCTATCTGCCTTACGATTATAAAGCGCAAACATGGCTAAAACCTAAAGATTTTAAATGGCGCTTCTTTAGCTGTCGACCTGAGCAAATGCCTAAGATTGTCGCGCCAGGTCAGCCACTTGGCCGTATCAGCGCCAAAGCGGCTAAAGCCACAGGGATTTTAGAAGGCACGCCGATGATTGCTGCCGCTAGCGATAAAGCGTGCGAAGCGTTGGGGTCGGCAGGTCTCGCTGCTGACACTGCCTGTTTAAGCTTTGGTACTACTGCGACTATCAATACCACGTCGAGCAATTACGTCGAAATCCTTAAACACATGCCCGCCTACACCGCAGCCGCGCCAAACTACTACAATCATGAGTACATGATTTATCGCGGCTTTTGGATGGTCAGCTGGTTTAAAGAACAATTTGCCCACTATGAAGAGCAGCTAGCAAAGACGCAAGGCATCGATACCGAAAAGCTCCTCGATCAAGCAGTTAAAGATATTCCAGCCGGTTGTATGGGGCTGATGATGCAGCCGTATTGGTCACCTGGCGTCCGTCATCCGGGACTTGAGGGCAAAGGTGCGCTCATTGGTTTTGGTGATGTGCATACGCGGGCGCACGTTTACCGCGCTATCTTGGAAGGACTGGCTTATGAGCTTAAGCTTGGCTTTGATACCATTGAAAAGCGCACAGGCAAAACTATCAAGCACCTGCGTGTCTCAGGCGGCGGCTCTCAAAGTGACTCAGCGATGCAGCTTACTGCCGATATCTTTGGTATGCCCGCTTATCGACCGCACACTTACGAAGCGTCAGGCTTAGGTGCTGCCATCAACTGCGCAGTCGGACTCGGCGTCTATCCTAATCATGCGGTTGCAAGTGAGGCAATGACTCATTTGGGCGATGAGTTCATCCCTATTGAGGCCAACATCCAACTCTACAAACGCCTCTATAATGAGGTTTATCTTAAAATGTATGAGCGCTTAAAACCGTTATATCAAAGCATACAAGATATTACTGGGTATCCTGCCAGATAATATGAAACGTCTGCGTCAGCCTAGTTTTAATATAAATAAGGCATTTTGACTTTCGTAACTGGTTAACCGTCCTTATTGTTTAAGGAGTGCTATTTAAAGCGCTATGAATACGATTTAATCCCTCTATCAATAGCGATTTAGGACAAGCAACATTCAGGCGCATTTTAAGATGTCCCTCATTACCGTATTTAATACCAGAATTGAGCTCAACTTTAGCAGCTCGCAGCTTATCATAAAGCGCCTGATCATCATCACCGTAAGCCGAACAATCCAGCCAAATTAAATATGAGGCCTCTGGACGCATGACCTTAATATCAGGCAGATGCTCCTCTAAAAAGCTAATGGTTAAGTCAATATTGGCTTCGATATAATTAAGTGCCTGCTCTAGCCATCCTCCACCATTTTCATAAGCGCTACGCATTACTTCATAAGCAAATAAATTGAGCTCATATTCATCATTTAACTGCTGCTGCTGACTTATTTTTTTGATTAATGAATTATCTTTAGCAAAGATCATCGAGCCTTTGATCCCCGCTACATTAAAGGTCTTGGTCATTGAGGTTAGACTGACGACGTTATGCGCGTAACCTGCCGCTTCTGCCAATTTTAAAAAAGGCGTAAAGGTATGACCACTCAAGGTTAAATCTTGATGAATCTCATCGCTGACAACCGCCACGTCATGTTTTTTGCAAAGCACAAGCAGCGCCTCAATCTCATCGGTCGTCCACACGCGTCCGCCAGGATTGTGCGGATTGCACAACAAATATAACTTTACCTTATGCTCGATAATTTTAGCTTCGATATCGACTAAATTCAGATGATACTTACCATCGACCTCCTTCAATAGCGATGTCACAAGTGTGCGACCGTTTTGCTCAACCTTGGTCATAAAAGGCGTATAAATAGGGTCATTAACCAGTACCGCATCGCCTGCTCCGGTAAAGACGTTCATCATCAGTGCGAGGCTTGGCACAACGCCCGGCGAAAACAAGATATTCTGCTTATCGAGTAGCAAGCCATAACGACTGCTATGCCACTGAATAATTGACTCATACAAAGCCGCAGTCGGTCTGGTATAGCCCAATATGCCATGCTGCGCGACTTGCTCAATCGCCTTTAAGATAGGCTGGGCAGTCTTAAAGTCCATATCCGCAACCCATAACGGAATCGTGTCATCGTTATAGTGCCATTTAACTGAACCGGTATTACGTCTATCAATTATCTCATCGAAGTTGTATTGCACCACTATTCTCCTAAGGGGAAAATCTTTGAATAACTAACGTCCCTGAAACTCAGCTTCCCTTCTCTCAACCATCGCCATCGCTCCCTCTTTCGCATCTTCTGAATAAAATAAAGACGGCAGATAGCCATGAATATTGGCTAAAGCCGCTTTTGCGCCATTCCGACTGGCATCTTGCGCTGAGGACAATAATCCTTGTACGCCGAGCGGAGCTGCTTTACATATCTCTTGAGCAATAGTCATTGCTCGTTCGTATTCTGTGCCATTTGCCACTACTTCACTGACCAGATTTAACCTATCTGCGGTTTGTGCATCAAAGGCTTTACCAGTGAGCAAATACGGCATGGCTTTTTGCCAACCTGCTGCTGCGACGAAACGTACCGTCGCGCCACCAAACGGCATGATACCGCGCTGAACTTCCATTTGTGCAAAGTTGCAGTTATCACTTGCGATAACAACGTCACTATTTAGCATTAATTCAATGCCAGCGGTAAAGCAAGTTCCTTGAATCGCAACGACCACAGGTTTGCTGCGTAATTTGCCACCGATTCCCCATGGGTCAATCTCATTATCATTAAACTCAAACGCGCCTTTATCCCACTTATCTTGCAACTCCATTAGATCAAGTCCGGCGGTAAAGTGCTCACCATGGGCAAATATGAGCGCACAGCGTAAGTTCTCGTCGTTTTCATAACGCGTCAGTGCTTCGGATAATTGCTTAATCATATGGCTATCAAAGGCGTTGCGTTTATCGGCACGATTGAGCCCGATTAGGCAGATATAGCCGTCAGTTTCATAGGTGATGCGGTTATCGGTACTGGGTTTATTACTTTCCGTTGTCATATTTTTATCCTTTTAAATGCATTTTTGTCATCTGCTGCGCTTATAAAATAGCCGCTTTATGCTCATTTGGCTTAGTTTCAATATAGACACCCCCATGCGATAACGCAAGGACAGATATACGCACTCAGGCAGATTGCGATTCTTATTTGCTATAGGCAAATCAGTAGCCATGGATAAACCGATAGACGGGCGTGAAATCTGCTAAACTGGGTGATTATATTCAAACATCGCAGTCCGAAACTATGACCAGTAAGCCCAGCACAAATACATCAAACGCCCGTAGAGTAAATGCTAACACTCATCGCAATCGCTCACCTGAGACCGCCAAAAATCTCGGCAAGCTACACCCGCACAATCCGCACCAAGGGCGCTATGACTTTGCGCTATTGACCCGTGCCCTGCCTGAATTGGCTAAGCACACCATCACTAACCCGAAAGGTGAGCCGACGATTAACTTCTCTGATAGTGAGGCGGTACGCGTCCTCAATCAAGCGTTGCTCGCGCATTACTATGGCGTGAAGTTTTGGGATATTCCAGAAGGCTATCTCTGCCCGCCGATACCGGGTCGCGCCGATTACATCCATTATATTGCTGATTTACTGGCGCAAACCACGCACGTTAATGACGACAACACACCGCCGACGGGTAAAGAAATTCACGCCCTTGATATTGGTACCGGGGCCAGTGCGATTTATCCGATTATCGGTAGCCAAAGCTATGGTTGGCGCTTTACCGCGAGCGACATTGACCCTATTTCAGTCAATACCGCCGCGCTGATTTGCGAAGCCAACCCAAAGCTAAAAAGTGCCGTTAAAGTAAAACTACAGCCTGAGCCTAAGTTTATTTTTAAAAACATCATCGGTCGTCAAGATTACTTCGATGTGGTCGTTTGCAACCCACCGTTTCATGCGTCATTAGAAGAAGCGATGCAAGCTAATACCCGCAAGCAGCATAATCTGCAACGCCATCGTGGTAAGAATGAAAACGAGCAAATCAGCCGCCATTCAACCAAGGCTGGAAATGCTGCGCAAAATCTCAACTTTGGTGGTCAGCATAAAGAGTTGTGGAGTGAGGGCGGCGAAATTGCCTTTTTGACCAAAATGATAAAAGAAAGTCAAGATTTTGCCGAGCACGTTGGCTGGTTTACCAGCTTGGTGTCAAAGTCAGAGAACGTGAAACCATTACAACTGTTATTAAAACAGCTTGATGTTGCCCAAATGCGCATCATCGAGATGAGCCAAGGTCAAAAGAACACCCGTGTTCTAGCGTGGCGCTTTAATATTGACGAAGCGTAATTAATAAAAAATGACTATCTAAAAAATATTTATTTAACGTTTCACGTGAAACAAAAAAAAACCGCTTTGTTTATCAAGGCGGTTTTCTTATAAGTAAGAACTTGAGGTTAATAAACTAGCTAAAGAAAATCACTTTTAAGCCAATGAGTATAAGTACAAATCCGCCAAGCGCTTCCGCCTTATCCTCAAGATACGTACCTGATTTTTTACCCAAATAAACACCAAAAACGCTAAAAATAGCAGTAATAATAGCGATAATCAAACAGGCTAGCCACGCATTAAGCGCCAACAAATTCAGCGTAAAGCCAGCTGCCATGGCATCAATACTGGTCGCTATCGCAAGGGTAAACATGGTGCGATGATTGATATTTTTCTTTAGGTTGTCATTTACAGAAACTGTCTCACTATTTATATGCAGGGCTTTATCTACAACCTCTTCTCCATCTCCAAAAAACACTTCATAAAGCATTTTTCCGCCAAGACCGATAAGGATAAAGCCACCAATCCAAGGTGCAGCCGCAGCCAACCAGCCTAATAAAGCGGCGCCCAATAAATAACCGATCAACGGCATCACGCCCTGCGCAATGCCAAAATACAAGCCCGCATAAATTGCCAAATGCAACACATAACGATGATGTTGTTTTTGTGATTTAGCTCCTAACCCAATCGCAACAGCAAACGCATCCATCGCAAGAGCAATAGCAAGTAATATAACTTCAATCATTTTATTCTTCGCTTATTTCTGCTTATTGCCATAAGTTTCACGTGAAACACTATATCAATCTAATCGTTTACCTTTTCCCAAAAACTACGCTTTTTACCATGCTTGTCTTTAAGGGTAATGACATATTCTTTATGGGTCGCAAGTTCACTGTAAGGCTTAGACGATTTACTAATAACCGTATCAAGTTTGGTTAGACGATCGAAGTAGCGAGCGGCGTGACCATAAGCTTTGCTGCGAGAGCTGTCTAGAATATCGTTAAGTAAAGTGCGGTAAATAATAACTTGAAGTAAATCTGTCTTAGTTGGCAAATCTTTTAACATGCTTGTGAGATCTGTGTAATGCACATCAGCAAACTGGGAATGACGGGCAACTGCAACCTCATTAGCAAGCTCAATCTCTCCTATTTCTAGCAGTAGCGATGTGGCCATAAATACATTTTCTTGTTGTTCTGCCAGCTCATAAGCTCTTTTTCGCCACTTAGATTGCTGAGCAGGACTGGCCACAGCCATGATAGCTTTTAACCGCGAAGGGGTTGATTGTAGCTCAAACGCCTCGCCTAGCACCTCCATGAGCGCGTCGGTATCTTTTTGCATGTGATATATGTGACTCAGCCAATCCAAACGTCTGATCTTATCTAACAGACCATCGCTTTGCCACTCTTCATTTAAGTAGTGTAATGCCTTATCAAAAGCTCTTTGATTTAGCAGAAATGTTAGCAACTCTTCTAATCTTCGAGGATGAACCGGTCTAGTCTCTTGCATCTCAAAGAATATGGTTTCAAAAAAACCCACATCACCTAGCGCCCTTGTTAGGTTTTTTATGGCGATCTCAATTACCATTTTTTCATAGTTAATTGAAAAGGCATCATCACTTAAAGGGCTGTTTTGCCTTTCATTGAGCGTATCTTTAATTGCTTTTTTTGTTTGGATATTCTCACGCTCTTGTTGATAATCACCGATCAATCCACGTATCTCAGTCTCAGATAACAGTTGATCAATATTTTCTAATAAACTATCTTTGGTACCATAATCATTATCGTCAGCCAGCACTTTTACTTTCTTTATCCAAGCTTGACTGAGTATATCGCGCTCATCAACAGGTATGTCTCGCTTTTCTTGCTCATAGCAAGTGCTAGCCACTGCTAGCCAAAATGACGTCAAACTCCTATAAATATCACCGATATAACCGTTGGAATCATCAGCACGTTCTAGGCTAGCATTAGTAGACTCTATAAATAACTCAAGTAACGTCAAGCACTCTCGTGGTTGCGCAGGATAAAGGCTCATTATATCGCTGGCTAAGTGCTGAAGCTCAGTAGCAAATTCACTAGATTCCCAGTAATCTACAAACTTCCTTCGTCTTCTAAGTCCTTTTAGTGTAGTGGTTAACTTTTTTATAAGTTTAGGTTTATCTGATTGTAATAGCAGACGCTCAATTTTTTTATCGAGCATTTTATCTATACCATACACCTCAGAGACAAAATCAATTAAGGTCTTTTTTGATAGTTGTGACAAATACTTCTTTTGTTCTGCGTTTAGCATAGTATTCCCTTCACTACTTTATTGATAATATTTCACATGAAAAAAGCCACCTTGCGAGCAAGATGACTTTATACCAATAAACAATTATATTCAAACTTCAAAACTATAACTTCAAGGTCTATAAACTAAAAGCTTAAAAGCTAAATATCCAAATTAGACACGGTCAGCGCATTCTCTTCAATGAAAATACGACGTGGCTCGACATGGTCACCCATTAGGCAGGTAAACATATGGTCAGCGGCAATCGCATCTTCAATTGTCACGCGTAACATACGGCGGTTTTCAGGATCCATGGTGGTATCCCAAAGCTGATCAGCGTTCATCTCGCCCAGCCCTTTATAACGCTGAATCGCCAAACCACGACGCGCCTCAAGCATCATTTGTTGCCAGAGATAATCAAAATCGCGTACTGGGATATCTTTGGTCGTACCTGCGCTTGCTTCACGGCGGATAAAGGCATCTTCTGCAAGCAAGGTATTCCATTCAGCGGATAAGCGCAGCAGCTTGGTATACTCACCTGAATTGATAAAGCTGGCATCTAACAAATAATGATGCGCCAATTGATGCACATAAACAGTGATACGCGGTAACCATTGAGCTTTGGCAGATAAAGAATCACTGTCATCAGCAGATGTTTCACTTTCATCAAGTTCTACCACTGCGGTCATACCCAATAAATCAGCAGCGGCAGCATCCATATTCTTTGGTTGCGGCGCATGGATATTGACCAGTTCAATCTCAGGATTTAAATCACTACCAAAGTGCTCAAGCTGTGTTTGTAATGACGCTTTCCACGCTTCCATTACTGACTTATCATAAGTCATATCGGTGCTAAGCTTCGGCGTATGCGTCAATGCATCCAATAATACTGCAGGATAACGAATCTGCAAACGCGCTTTGATAAGCTGGGTTTGGTTATAGTCATTGAGCAAGGTCTCAAGCGCTTGACCAGTAATAGCCGGCGCATCAGCACTGATATGCAACTTAGTATTATCGATTGTCGAGGATAATAAATACGCTTTTAAGGCTTCATCGTCTTTTAAATACAGCTCTTGACGACCTTTTTTTACTTTATAAAGTGGTGGCTGGGCGATATAAATATAACCGCGCTCAATCAATTCTGGCGTTTGACGGAAGAAAAAGGTCAACAGCAGCGTACGAATATGCGAACCATCGACGTCCGCATCGGTCATGATGATGATTTTATGATAGCGTACTTTGTCCGGATTATATTCATCCGGGCCAATGCCGCAACCAAGCGCGGTAATCAAGTTACCGACTTCAGCAGATGACAGCATTTTGTCAAAACGAGCACGCTCAACGTTAAGAATCTTACCTTTTAGGGGCAAAATTGCTTGGGTCTTACGGCTACGACCTTGCTTAGCTGAACCACCAGCAGAATCCCCTTCCACAATATAAAGCTCTGATAATACCGGATCTTTTTCTTGGCAATCTGCCAATTTACCCGGCAGGCCTGCGATATCTAGCGTGGTTTTACGGCGGGTCATCTCGCGAGCTTTACGCGCCGCATCACGCGCACGCGCCGCATCGATAATCTTATTGGCAATTGCTTTACCGGCACTTGGGTTTTCAAGCAAATAGTCGTTAAACTTATCATGCATGGCCGATTCAACGGCAGATTTCACTTCGCTCGACACCAGCTTATCTTTGGTCTGACTGGAAAACTTAGGATCAGGTACTTTTACCGAGACAATCGCTGTCAAACCTTCACGCGCATCATCACCCGTGGCGACGACTTTCTCTTTTTTGAATAAGTTTTCGCGATCCATATAGCTGTTAAGACCGCGCGTCAAAGCTGAGCGGAAGCCAGATAAATGCGTCCCACCATCACGCTGTGGGATATTATTGGTAAAACACAATACTTTTTCGTTATAGGTGTCCGTCCACTGTAGCGCCACTTCGACACTGATGCCATCGTCTTGCTCGCTGGTGAAATGAAAGACTTCATTGATACCGTCTTTGCCCGCATTGATGTAGCTGACAAATTCTGACAAGCCGCCCTTGTGCTCAAACTCATGACGTTTATCGATGCGCTCATCGGTTAGGACAATGCGCACACCAGAGTTTAAGAATGATAGCTCACGTAAGCGTTTGGCTAAAATATCGTACTCAAAAATGGTACCAGTAAAGACATCGTTACTTGGATAAAAACGGATTTGCGTACCAGTTTTATTGGTCGCCTCCATCTGCTGAATATCGGCATCAGGAACGCCATCGGTATAGGTTTGATGATAATGATAGCCTTCGCGCCAAATATTCATCTCAAGCTTTTTAGACAAGGCGTTTACAACTGAAACACCGACGCCGTGTAGACCGCCCGATACTTTATAACTGTTGTCATCAAACTTACCACCAGCGTGCAGTACGGTCATGATAACCTGTGCTGCCGATACCCCTTCTTCTGGATGGATATCCACAGGGACGCCGCGACCGTTATCCATGACACTGACCGACTCGTCTTCATGGATAATGATGTCAATTTGGTCGCAATGACCAGCCAGCGCCTCATCGATAGAGTTATCCACCACCTCAAAGACCATATGATGCAAGCCGGTACCATCATCGGTATCACCAATATACATACCCGGACGTACGCGCACCGCTTCTAGTCCGCGCAATACACGAATATCTTTGGAGCTATAATCAGAGGGCATTCCTTCAGGGACGGCAGCAGGCGCAGTAATTTCTAGAGCGCTGTCGCTCATCAATTGTTCGTGGTCGGTAGGTAATGAATCACTCATGTGCATTCCTTAATCTAGCCATTATCAGCTATGTGTCATCTGCTCACCACAATGGCAACGCTCGACGACGTTATCTTAAATTTAACGTTTTATGGTCAAAATATGTAGTTATAGAGTTAGCAAAAGTTTTATCAAAGGTCGTTTAAAAGAAGATAAAACAGTATTAAACAAGTGGACTTAAATACAGCCAATTTCTCAAAGACTGTTTTTAATATACGCTGTCATTTCTTTTACGCTTCATTAAAACAGCTTAGAAGTAAGCATATATCTATCAAGCACTTAGAAGCTGAATATTATCAAACAACCCTTAAACAATACTGATAAAACTTTGTAAGATAACTTGCTGAGAACAGGGCAAAAATAAAGCTCTATTTTAACATTTTTCTAGCGCTAAGTCACTGTTTACTGACAGTTTTATCGATATTGACCAAGTATTTTGGGATGGTCATTACTTTGCTAAAAATATAAGCAATATAATGAAATTTTGCGGAAGATATGAAGCGTAGCTGATAAAAATGGAGCACAAACTTAGCGGATATTGATTATCGAAACTATTTCTAAAAAACGTTTTTATAAAACATCTTTATAAAGACCTTAGGCCTCCTTGTTTCACATGAAACACGTTAGGTTCTGACCAATACTCATGCACCAACGGTAAGATATCTTCGGTTAAGCTGGTCATAAATACCTGACATGGCAGCTGCGCCAATGTCGACAACAGAATCTCTATCGCCCTAGCATCAAGTTCAGCGGTAATATCGTCTAGTAGCACTACTGGCGTGGCTCGCGCTTTATTATGGTCATTTGGCAAAATAACACTGCTATTGTCCTTTTCTATCGCATGGGTAGAAGTGTTTTCATTAAGCAATAACGGCAATTGTGATAAGCGTAGAGCGGTAATTAACAGTTTTTTCTCGCCGCGAGAGAGAACGTTAGCAGCCTGTTCTTTTATAGTCAGTAGTTTGGCCGCGGTGTCTGCTTTTTCTATGGTTTTTGATACTGCGTTCGCATTGCTGTCTGCTTCGTTGTTAGCATGCTCTGATAAATCACTAGAGCGCCAATGTACATGAATATCGGCGCGGTGATTACCTATCCGCGTATAACCCAGCTGCAAATCCTGCTCCAAACGCTCGTTAAGCTGGATATCTAACGGGATATTGGTGTCGTAGCCAGCGTTATAGCTTAAGCTTAGTTGCTCAGCGTAGGTAGGCAATAACTGCGTGATACTCTTCGCAAAGTAAGGCTGCCAATCGCTAAAGACTCGCTCACGATAATGATGAATAAGCGCCGCATGACTAGCAAGCCCTTTGTCCCATGATTTTAACTCAGCAAGCTGCACTGGCGTTAAGTAACGGCTCTTTTTTAGCAAACTATTGCGCTGTTTTAGTAAACGCTGATAAGCGACCCATTGCGGATGGAAACCCTGTTTCATGTGAAACACTAGCCAATCTAATAGCTGCCGGCGACTGGCACTGCCCTGCTCTAACATATCCATCGACGACGGATCTATCAGTAATGTGGGTAGTTGCTCGGTTAAGATACTTTGGTTATAAACTGTGGTTTGATTCAGCCGTAGAACCGTCGTTGCATCCGCTTGCTTTTGAATAGCTAAGGTACTGCCATCATTGAGCTTAGCGTGTACCGTTGCCGCATTTTGATGGTGCTGAATATAGCGTTTAGGCTGATGATGGCGGAAGCTTTTACCTCTTGAAAGCAAGAATATCGCTTCAAGTAATGAGGTTTTGCCACTGCCATTTGTACCGATAATAACGTTGCAAGCAGCAGTGCTTAAACTGATCTGGGTCAGATTACGCAGGTGTGAAATTTGTAGACGTTCAATCATAAGGGTGACAGCCGCCTATATTACGCCCACTATTTAGTAAGCAAAAGTTTATTACTGTTATTTTTCATAAGGTCACCAAGTTATATACGCATAGGCATAATAACATACTGATGAAAGTCATCATTGAGCTGATTGACCAATACCGAGGCATTGGATTGGCTCATATGCATTTGCAAATCACCTTGAATCACGCCCAAAACGTCTTGTAGATACGCCGCATTAAATGACAACTCCATCGGCTCGCCTTGGTACTTTGCTTGTATCATCTCGACTGCCTCGTCTTGCTCAGCATTATTAGCACGAACTTCTACCATGCCATCACTGGCAAAATTAAACACCACACCGCGAGATTTCTCATTACTTAAAATTGCCACACGGCGCAGCACATCAGTCATTTTTTCTTGGTTAAATAGTGCCAATTTATCTGTATTACTTGGCATGACACGGCGATAATCCGGGAATTTACCATCGATAAGACGCGCGGTAAAGGTCACCATTAAATCATCACTCACCTGCCCTGTACTATCCACATCACCAAAGGGTAAGCTTACTTGTAAGAATTCACGGCCAAAACTCAATGTCACAGCGTTATCTTTGTCGCCCAGCATCTTGCCAAGCTCAGAAGCCAAACGCTCAAGCTCAATCACCGCTTTACGCGGCAAAATCGCTTGCATACTTAAGTCGCTACTGACATCAATAGCACTACGCGCTAACGCCAATCTATGGCCGTCAGTCGCAACCGTAGTCAGTTGCTGCTGTGACACATCAAATAGCATACCAGTCAAATAGTAACGAACATCTTGGATAGCCATTGCAAATTGGGTTTTATGAATTAAGTCGGTCAAACGACTACGACTGATAGTCAAAGGTGTGATATTTTCAGGATTACCAAGACTTGGATAGTCTTCGCTTGGTAATGTGCCTAAAGTAAAACGACTTTTACCACTGGTCAGCAGGCAACGCTCATTTTCTTGAGTGGTCAGATTGACCTGCGCTTGCGACGGCAATGATTTACAGATGTCTCTGAGCTTTGTGGCAGGTAATGTGGTGGTACCTGCTTCGATACAGGCACCAGCAGGCAATTTTAATGTCGATGTCAGCTCTACTTCTAAGTCAGAAGCAGTTAAAATAAGCGCCCCCTCAGACAATTGCAGCTTAATATTGCCCAAGATAACCATGTTGTGGCGCTTATCGGCGGCCTTGGCAATCAAGTTAATGGCTTTTAGTAACGACTCTCGATTAATCGATAATTGCATGCTTAGTTACTCTTGTTTATTAGTTGCTCTTATTAAAAGAATTTTTATACGTTTTTAAATCATAGGGTTTTAAAATAATGGCTTAATAATACCTTGTCTACTGATGATAATCCATACAGCGTCTGTCCGCTAATCATTAAAATATTATAAATCATATCGACTCGTGACAACATTATGACGCCATAAGCTTCTAACCCGCTTGCAACATCAAGGCAAGCGTTTTGTAATCCTTATCAAACGCGGGGTCAGCGGCGCGTAGCTCATTGACCTTATCACAAGCATGCATCACTGTCGTGTGGTCGCGTCCACCAAATGACTGACCAATCTCAGGAAAGCTATCACTGGTTAATTCGCGTGATAACGCCATCGCTATTTGTCGTGGTCTAGCAATGCTGCGCGTACGTTTACGACCCATGATATCTTTTACGCTTACATCGTAGTATTCGGCGACCACTTTACGAATATTATCCATATTTACCGCTTGCACACGCATCGCAACGATATCTTTTAGGGCGTATTGCACCATCTCAAGTGTAATGGGCGCTCCCGTCAAGTTGGCATTGGCAAACACTTGGTTTAATGCACCTTCTAATCGCCTGACATTAGAAACCACGTTTTGAGCGATGAATAGGGCACACTCTTTAGGCAGGCTCATGCCGTACGATGCCGCCTTTCTTTGTAAAATTTGTACTCGAGTGTCAATCTCAGG
>Ga0114955_1000779_pt1 | contig 14610 bp, 21 predicted proteins | sample Porto_5metaG_FD_87302 | JGI IMG/M metagenome (GOLD analysis project Ga0114955, IMG submission 87302) | Marine algal microbial communities from Porto, Portugal - Porto_5 metaG | ecosystem: Host-associated > Algae > Red algae > Unclassified | place: Portugal: Porto | collected 2015-02-02 | reverse complement strand
CCGCGGGAGTCCCGGTGGTCGTGCCTGTGGCGTCGCTGCCCCTGGCGCCGCGGCACACGACGTCGCCGGCGCTGCGGCTACCCAGCCAGATGGTGGCCTACTGCACCCTCAAGAGGTACAGGCAGCGGCTGCGGCCGCCATCGCCGGTGGACGTGACGTGGTGGCTGTTCCTGGATTTCGATTCTTCGGTCCAGCCCAGGTCGCGGCGGCTGTGGCAGCGTTTGCTGGCGTGGGTCTGCCGCAGGAGCGGCGCCTTCGTCTTACACGCGCCGTGGCGCTGGCCGCCGACCAGAACGACCTCACAGGGAATGTGGCCGTGGATGCGCACGAAGAGGACGTCGCCCAGTCTCTCTTGCGCCACTGCCTCCGTACCAGCTGCGGCCGCATCCCCTTTGGCATCCGCTGGCGCGTGTTGGCCTTTCTACGAGCGCAGCAGTAACGTGATGTCGTCGTGTCAACCAATGGCTGTGGTGGAGGGCACGGTGATGGCCGTCGTACAACGGACTGATCCCACGCCTCAAGAAGCAGGAGGTGCGTGCCAGTTGCGCTTGCATATTTGCACAACGCGTCGCCAAGTGCTCCGTATGCGCCTGTTGTCCGCTTTTATCTTGTGTTTTTTCTGGTGTGCATGACTCTTGCATCCTGTTCGATACGGCTCCTTAAAATGCACATTGTGCCTCAGGCGTGCAGGAAAGACTCTGTGCCTCTACATCGAGCTTGGAGATAATCGTTTGCCGTCGCGCCACGATCCGAAAACAGAGAGAAAGCGACAGCGGTCGCCTCCTCAGCCGGGATGTGTCCAGCACCTGCATGAATTGACAATCAGACTCATCGGACGTGTCCTGATCGACGGCAGTCGCCCGAAAAGTGGGAGACTGGTTCATGCGGAAAACCAATTCAACAGCACCACGAGGCACCGGCACGATCGTCTCCGAGTTTGATCATCAAAACGAATATCTGGTTTCGACGGCGCCGCCGCGTCGCGGGCGGCGGCGGCTGTCGCCGACGTGGCCCGTGTGGTTGTCGTGTGGGATGCGCCGCACGCAGCGATGATGTGACCGTCGTGGGCGGGGACGGTGGCGTCTTGGTCGGGCGGATGGCCACCTCGGCCGCCGTCGCACGCGCCGGTCGGTGTCAGGTGGCACGCGTACCGGGTGCGCGGGGCGGCGCGTGGCGGCCGACCACAGCGGCGTCGCGCCACCGTGCAGTTGCGTCCTGCCCGTGCCTTCTCGCCGCGCGGGTGCGTGGCCACTGTCGGCGTCCGTGCGCTCGGCACGCCCGCGCGCACCACCGCCGGTCGTGGCCGCCGTTGCGACCGCTGCCGGTCAGAACGGGCGGCGGCGACGCGGCCACCGTCGGTCACACCCGCCGCCGTGGCTGACGGCGATGACGGGCGCGCGGCCCTCGCCCGCCGGCGGCGGCGGTGCCAGTGATCAGGCTGCGCACAGCGCCGCGGCCGGTGGTCACTGGGGGAGCAGGGCGGGGGGGGGGGGGGGGGCGCCCCGGAGCTCTTACCCGTGGCGGCAGAGGCGCGTCGTCCCGCGGCGGCGGTGCGTCGGCTGACACGGGCGCGCGAGCGACGACGCGGGCGCCGTGCCGACGGAGGCGGGCGCCGCCGCCCCACGGCCGCCGGTGGTTGGCCACTCGCCGGCGACAACACGGCCGGGGGTGCCGGCACCGACGCCGCCGCTGACGCAATGCGCAGCGTGTCCCCCCCGGTGTACATGGGCGGCTACGGCCGCGCCGCGGGGGGGGGCGGAGTCTGTCGCAGACCGCACTTACGGCAACGTTCGCAGCGGTGGCGCCGCGCACGTCGTCTGGTGGCGCGGCGCTCTGCGGTCGCTCGCGCCCGGGCGCCGCGTTGCCGTCTGCAGGGGTGCTCCAATCCGAGCCCCCTACGCCCCCGCGTCTCAATCCGCCCCCCCACCCCGGCACCGCGAGTGGCGTTGCATCGGCGGCGGTGCCGCCGCCGTCGCTGCCGCCGTCACTGCCATGGTGGCGGCCGCCGGTACCGCCGCACGGCGGAGGCGGCGGTGCGGGGCAGGGCAGCAGACGAGTTTGACGGCGGGCGGTCGGGCGTCCGCGGTACCGGCGTGTCGGGTGCTTCTTGCATGCAGGCTGCTCGCCGGCTCCACCGCAGCTGCATCCACCGGGTGCGGCCTCCACCGGGTGCGGCATGACGACGGCATCACCGCCACGGTGGCCGCCACAACCTTCCCGGCGCCGCACCGGTGACGGCGGAGTGGGGGGAGGCCAGGCCCCTTGGGCGGCGATGCAGGGGGCGGCAGGGGTCGGCGGTCCCCCCGTGTCGGACGCGATGTTGCCGACCCCATCGCCGACGAGCGGGCGGGAGCGGCGCCGCTGCAGCTGTTGGTGGCGGGCGTGGGTGCCGCCACCAGCGCGCTCGCCCACCTGCGACAGGCGGCAGGTCTCAGCGGAGGCAGCTGCGGCGGGCGGCGTTTCCGACACCGCCGCGTCGGTTGTCGCCATTATATATGAGGCTGAGGTCGGGCAGGTGGAGCTTGTGGCGCCGCTCGTGACGGCAGCCGGCAGCACGGCACGCGGCCTCGCGGGGGCGCCTGCCCGGGTCGAGCCTTCTTTTTTTGCATTTGTGAGGCGGCCCATCATACGCGGAGAGATTACCGCTGTCACCGTCGCGACCGCTCTTTGCAAACGTCCCTATAAGCCCGCCCGAAGCAAGTGGACCGCTTTTGCGAAGAGAAGACTTGTTTCCAGCCTCCGCCACGTCCGTTGCACTGGCAGAGAGACAACGCATCTATCACGGGAGGCAGTGACTCGGACCAGCGCGCCGGTTCTCACAAGCGCGGCGAGTGTCGTGCATGGAGATCGACCATTCCATTACTTTGGCACGCCGTGCGGCGGGCACTCGCGAGACACGCTCCGCACGAGGCGCACGCCTGTGGTAACCACGAGCCTCCGCAGATCTGCCCCCTCCCAGTACCGCCAAGGGCGTGCTGCACGCACGCATTGGTTCACAGGAGGACAGGCAAACCCAGGCACATCCGACGGCCGCTGGCTGCGCCCCGCAGCGCTGCGCTGCACCCCCCTGCGCGCCCCCAGCGGAGCACCGCAATCGACGTTCATCCCACGGCCGTGTCCTGAACCCTGCGAGCCTCGCTCCTGGCAGGTCCGACGTGCCACAATCGGTCGTGACTGATGCCCACCCCCCCCGTTGCCACCGAAGCCCTCTGATCCACCGGAGCCGCTGCGCTCTGTGCACCGACACCCTCGATGCTGGCATCTCACTCCTCATCTGCTCTGTGGCCCCACTCCTCGGCTCCACACGCCTCGCTGTGCACCTGGGCCTCCTCCCTGTGGGCGGTCCACACACAACCTGCGCACGCCCCCAACTGCGCCCTTTATGAGCGCGGTGCTACCGGGGTTGAGGATGAGCGACTATCTCTGTGCCTCCACCGGTCTCTTGCTTCACCACCCATTGCCGCCCCCACCTCACCACGTAATACCCCGCCGGCGCCTGCCACCACCGCCTGCTACGTCGGACGTGCGGAGCCCCGCACCGGCGCATCCGGGCTGACGACGGCGCAATGGCGCGCGTCAAGCAGTCGGCGGTGCGCCATCGTCCGCCGATGGGCGAGCCTATGGGGCCCGGCGGGCGCCGCATCATCGGGACCAGTCTGGTGCGCAAGACCAAGGCTATGACTTCCACCGGTATCAAGACCACCAAGCGCTACCGACCCGGCACAAGGGCCCTCCGCGACAGCCGCAAGCTTCAAGCGTCCACTAAGCTGGTACTTCCAAGGGCACCATTTGTGCGCCTGGTGCGCGAGGTCGCGCAAGAAGTGCGTCACGACTTCCGCTTCACGAAGGAGTGCATCGCCGTTATTCAAGAAGCCGCAGAAGGTCACGTGGTGGAGGTCATTCAGGACGCCTACGCGTGCGCCCGGCACGCCAAGCGCGTCACGCTGATGCCCAAGGACCTACTGTTGGCACAACGCATCCGCGGCGAGCGCAGCCGCCCCTGGAATTCCGGACCGACGGCCGTGGACGCTGCGCTGAACCGGCGCATCCGCGGGGGGGAACGGGTGTGATGTTGTGGGCAGTTCGGATTGTCGTTCGGGTAGTGGCGGTGGTCCATGTTTTTGACCAAGCCTGTTGTTTGGGTGAGTGGGCGGGCGCCTGCGCGTGTTGTGCGAGCGAGTATGTGGTACGGGTGGGTCGTCTTGCGGCCAGGGCTTCTCCCTTGGATGTCACAAGGCCGTACCTCACAGGATGGCGAAGACACATGTGTGAGAGTATATTTTAAGTGAAGCTCATCGGCATTTTGCCCCACCCGCGCCCAGCTCTCCTCGTAGTGGCGCACGTGACGCGCGATTGTGTCTCCCTTCCGTGAAGCGGAGGCCCGTCGCACCGCCACCGTGTCCCCCCGTGCTCCAGAGGCGTCGAGGAACACCGATAGCCCAGACGCGTGCCGGCGCAGCGTCACGTTCCGCCCGGAGGCATCAGTGCCAACAGCCCCGTACGACGCCCCTTGCGGCAGCGTCAGTTGCACACTGGTTTCCCACCATAGGCAGCAGCCGTACTCCTTCTCACTGTGGCTCTCCCCCGTTCCGCCATCCTCACCGCTCCGCCACGCACAGTATGCGCATGCGCCGCGCCGGTTCTGTGCGGCGGAGGCCCCACGTGTACAACCTCCCTCTCGCCCAGCTCCCCTGGCAGGGTCACAGACGACGCTCGCTACTGTATCTTTTCCGTAGCCAGCCCTCGTGCCTCAACTCCTCACCGTCGACCCCTGCCGCAGGCGCATCTAGGAACACACTCCGACCAAACGCGTCCCGGCGCAGTGCCAGCTCTACCCGGAGGCACCACTGGCATAACAGCAAAAAAAAACGTGGCTCTAGGAAGCATCAGTCGCACAGTCCTTGAGCATCGGCGCTCAGCATCCTACGCGCCGTCGACGAATAACAGCTGAGGTGCATGGCGGTGTCGAAAACCGCAACCTACGGCCGCGCGCCCGCAGTTTTCTGCCTCGGCCGACTCAGCCGTTGCCCCATTGGCACGGGTAGGCGACCGCGGCCTGCTAGCGCACTGGCTACGACTCTGCCGCCCCCCGAACGGTACGCATTGCGTTCTGGGCGCCGCGAAGGTAACTGCTGCGTCCCCCGGGCGGCCGGCGGCGGCGGCATACACCTCCTCTTGTCTTAGCCACCACGCTGTCCGTGGCATCACCTCCATCCGTGGTGTTCCTTCCACCACGTGGTGCGCGGCCGCGCTGCCGCCAAAGAGGAAGCGCTGTATGGATACCGCGCGAGTAGTGTCACGCACAAAGTTTATTACATTAGTCCACCGGCGCGCGGCACCCAACCGACTCTAAGCCCAGCCCCGATCTGCTCGTGAAGCACCCAACTCCCTACAGCTGCCTGTATCTCGCCCGCGTCCACAACGCCGGCATAAAAAGGGGCGAGGTCCCTGCCCAGCTCGTCGGGGTCGTGGATCATTGTAATGACGATGTCCATTGCCATGACGTGGTACAGCATGCCCTTCCGTGTGCACTCCTCCAACAGCGGATGACACGCCGCCAGAGGGTACTCACGGTGCAGGAAATCGAGGAGGAAGTCCGCAGACTCTCCGGCAGCCGCCACAGGCCGGCCGGGAAAGCGCATATGGTAGGCCGCCAGACGTCGGGCTTCCATTGCGTGGAGCCGCGAAGACGGGGAAAGGGAATCAGCGCGGGAAAGAACGTGGTAGAGCGAAGATCGGGGGGGTGACTGCAACAGCAGGGCGACGGAAGAGGTGGCGGCGTTGACTGGGAGAAGTAAGCAAAAAAATGAAACAGACCTGGGTCACAAAAGCCAATCACGTGAGCACTCTGATGGGTGATGGTTTGGTGATGGGCCTCTTTTCGGATTCGACGCAAATACGACAATTCACAAAAACCATGCTGCTTCGAAAAGTAACCCGCCAACAGAAGAACCCTCAGTTGGCGACCTTGTTTGCATCGTGTGAGACAGCTGCCTCATTGTAACTTGGCGTTGTGCAGGTCAGGGGGGACTTCATCGTCACTTTCCACTGTGTCTGGGACTGAGTTTGCGGTGCTCGATCATCTATAATGATGCCAGTGGGTACTTGCAATGGAATGTGTTTGACTTCGTCACGCCCGTGTGCGTCTTCTGGGCGCTTTCTGGTCACCATAGCCACGACGTGGGGCCCACAGAGTGACAGAAGGTCGCGTGCAGGCGTATACAGCCACCTCTGGCCTCTATCCTCGCTCTAGGGGCGTGGCAGGAAGCGGTCGTTTCGGAGTGCTTGCGGTATTGAGCGCTGGGCCCTTGTCAACGCGCTGAGAGTCTCATCTTATGTAAAAGCACCGTCGGATTTTCATGTCTCCTTTCCGGTCACACGGCTGTCGGTCTTGGTTGAGATGCCCTGCAGCACTTGGCGAAGTCTCGCACAGGGCCAATGACATCTTTGCCTCGTGCCCTACTCTTATGCCCTGCGGAGCTACCGCATGCTCCAGCACAGGCGGCAGCGCATGACGCGGCCACTGTATCATTTGCCACCCCCGTGCTCTATCCTCTAGAGTCCAAGGCCCGCACAGAGGCCTCGCATGTCGATCGATTGGTGGGGGTGTAAGCAACATGCGAGAAGGCTACTTGCCTGACTCTCAGATGCACACTGGAGAGCCATTTGTCAGTGAATATCGCTCGCAGAACGATTGGGTCATGGCACCCGTCGGCATCCTATGCGGGCTGCTGGAAGCGTCTTGCGTCGGAAATCTGTCCGGATCACTTTGTGCATGCAACAACAGTGGACCCGACACGGTGATATCTCGATCTTGAGTGAAACGCGGTGGAAGAATCGGCGAGATCCATTGACGGGGCATTCCTGTCCACAGAGCCTCGGACCCATGAGAACGCGACGACCGGACGTTTACACATCTGACGGGGTCACCAGATGCTTGGATGGGTGTGGGGGAACGCAGTCAAGTTTGCGACAATGAGTGTATGCGTTCGCTGTCGGCGCATGCACCCACCATGGCGTCGCTTTCTAGCACCTTCACGCGACGCTGCTGCTGTTTGGTATGCTACGCTGCTTCTGCCGGCAGTGTGCTTGGATCTGCTCGCGGTCGGACATATTACACGACGAAGGTGGCCATTTGGGGCATTCGTGCTCTTCCTGTGGTGCGTCGGCGGCTGGATGCCTTTTGAAGGGCGGTCTGCTGCGTTTGTGGCGTGTGTTGTTCCTGAGTCGCGCCGTGCGGGAGCGGCAGAATCTCCCTCTCTGCATCTCTTCCGGTCGCTAACTTACGTTCGAGCGATCTCACCTACTTGCGGCTTGCTTTCGTTGATTGGCACCATGTGGATTATTGTGGGCTCGACGGGCTGCGAGCTGTTACAGTGTTCTCAGTCAACCGCCTCCGTCAGAAGCAGTCGGATGCCACTCAGAGCGGATGGTGGCGGGACGACAGCCTGCGGCGGCAACGCGGCGGATGGCGGCCACGACCGTTGCACAGTTGCTCCTCCTGGTATGAGGCCAGCCTCAGTGAAGGTAGAGGCCGCACTGACCATTGCTTTTTCTATGCGTTTGGCAGACGGCTCTCCGTGGTGTACCTGTCCTTCCGCACTGTTACAAACAAATGTATGATCGAGAGCGCCTTGTACGTGTGTGTGTGAAATTAGGAGCGACATGTCCAACGGCACTCTTGTCTTGAAAGGCGCACGACCGAGCAAGCAGATGACTTTCATGGAACTCTTTTGTGAGTAGTGAAGGAGTAGCATCGTTTTTTGTGGCACAGGGAGCTTCAGAGCACGACGACAGTACCGTCCTGGGGCGCGTGGCGACACGCCCCGTCCCGCGAGTATGATGGCCTCTAGCGTTCCGCATAGCAACGACATGTAGGAGTCACGACGAGAAGCTCGCCGCCGCATCGTTTGCGGTGGTGTTTCCATACGAGCGTCCCCCGAGACCAAACGCTCTCCATCATTGACGTAGCCGACCACCCCATCCTTTAAAGGAATTGCCCTCGCACTAGCTGGAGCCTACGGTCCCATACTCCTCTCCCAATGCTGCCCACGGCCAACGCCGCATGCCCCCACCCTTCCAGTCCTGCGATGCGACCGTCGACGTACACCTCCGCACAACCACTGCCGCGGTCTTCCGGGACGAGTGATCAGCCATCGTGGGACCCGTGACGGCAGAGATGTTACGCCCTTTCACACCGCGGCCGTCGATTCGTGGACCCGCGCATTTGCTTGCTCCGGCGGTCCACCGCTACAGGTCGCTCTGGCGCCGAAAAGCCGGTCTAGGACTGGTGCAAGCAACACAGCCTCCATCAGGAGAGGAGGGAGGTACCCACGCCCTCCTTGCCGTCGCGGCACGGGCGAGGGCATGCTCTCCAGTGGCCGTGGTTAGAAGTGAAGTAGGAGGTGCGTGCCGACTGAAAATGTCCAGGGTTGCGGCGTGCGGAAGCAAGTGGCCGGCTCTAGTGCGAGGGCCTCGACCTGCACGAAACACTTATCGGGCGCGAAGGTCGGTGCGACCAGCGCATATTTCTCCACCTACGTTGCCAACATCGTCACCGCCGCGAGGCGCAAGCATCTCTATCAGGTGAAAGCCTCACTTCAGTATGCTTCGCGCGCGACACGGTTGCTGGACGATACGGCGGAGGCGGACACTTGTACGCTCTAGAGCGGAGACGCCGGGCTGTGTAGGACAAGTGGGAACTGCAGTGCGCGGCACAGAAATTGTATCCGAAAGGCTAGCAGCGGAACCCTCGAGCTCTTCCGCACATAATGACACACAACGACAGAGAGGACCATACCCTGGCAAAGCCCGACGATAAACACCTGGGACCTCGTCCATGTAGTGACGCGAGCTGACGGCGTTCGCGGAGAAGATGTACGGCGCCTTCTTCGCCAAACTCATCGCCGACGCGGACCGCCCCTGCATAAGAAGGTGAGCGGGGGCGCTGGGAGGGACGGCCGTGGCGGGAGCGACGTCGGAGAGGCGCCGGGACGGTGGGGGCGACGATGGTGGCGGGAACGACGCCAGACGGAGCAGGGACAGGGACAGAAACGATGGTGGTGGGAGCGACACCGGAGGGAGCGGGGAGCGTGGGAAGGACGACGGTGGTAGCGCCGACGTCTAATGAAGCGGGGAGCGCGGGACCAACGATGGTGGCAGGAGCGACGTCGGCGACCACTGCGGTGATCGGGAGTGACATCAGCGGGAGCGCAAACAGTGGGAGTGAAGACGAGGGGGGCAGTGATGACTGCGGCGACGGGGACGGGGGTGGCAGTGACGACGGCGGCAGCGGGGACAGAAGCGAAGATGACGGTGGTGGGGGTGACGACAGTGGGAGCGACGACCGTGACACATTCGACCGGTCCAACAGTGGTGCGGGTACCGTGTGACGTCCGGAATTGCCACCAATGTGGCCTACTTCTTTTTTGCAATCTACCGCCTCAGATCGAGATCATCGAAGCGTGCAGGCCTGTTTTCCGTGTTCCGCTTGCACTTCCATCCGCTCCGACACCATGCGGCTTTGAGACCGCGGAAGCATCCCCGACACGCAATCCGCTGTTGCAGACTGGCCCGTTGGGCACGTCACACAGCAGGTGCGAAAGGGATGGGGACCTGCATTCAAGGCATTCAGTTCCTTTCTTTTTCCATTCTGATTCTACCGCTTCGAGCTCCTTTCTGGGGCAGAGTCGGAAGACTGGAACAATGGAGTGGGCCCGCGTGTTGGGCGTGCCTCGTCTTGATGCATGATCTGGCGTCCACGGTCACCTTGCTTGAGCTCATGCTGACTGGCGGGCGTACGACAAATACGGCTCGTCAGCGGCTAGAACGTGTGCCTTTAGCTCCACCAGAAGCGAACTCGCTACAGACAACCACGCCACTTGCAACATGCACGCGGAGCGAACAATGCTTAAGTCGCTACGTCGCGGCGGGCGCGCAGTCGTCCCGAGCTCAGCGGACTGCTCACCCTCGTGGGGCAGCAGTGCACAGCAGCGCACAATTTCAGTTCGTTGAGCACTGTGTCTTTCGGAAGGTACCCCCTGCAAAGGTTGCCCATGGTGCATTCTCTTCAGAGGGTGACGCCACCCTTTCTATCAGTGCGTGGTCCGCTTGGTACCCATGGGAACAGCTCACGTAAGCCATTGACGTCTGGGAGAAACGCAATGCACTTGGGTCCCGGGCCTGTTCGGCCGTGCGAGCGACGAAGGCAAAGTGAACTACCTCAATCATTGGCCGCATCCAGTACTTGGAAGTGCAGCTGACGTCCGACGACCCATGTGGATAACACGATGTGAAAACTGTAGATGCACTTATCTTTTAACTCTATGTTGCAAATGGTTTGTGGGAGACCACAAGATATCGGCATTTCATGGGATTTTCGCGGAGCCCGCACATCTCGGGTTGACCACGATCTTGGGGCTTCCGAGCCCCCACCCCCCACGGACAGTCCATGCTTCTGAGTGTCTCTCGTGAGCACCAAGTGTGCGCGCGGCACGCACACAGTGTGCTCATTGCTGTGCACGACGACGCTGTCCACGGGCGGGTCCCCTTTGCGCCGAGCAACAAGGCGCGCAAGGCGACCAGTCGGTGGGTTTGGAACTGCCCACGCTCGCTCTCACTGCCAGTCCCGCCCGCGCAAGGACGCCCAAGGCCCTCCGCCCCCCGCTGGGGCGGACGAAGACCTGCAGCCGCCGGACCCCGTCGATGTAGCTCCTGCCGCTCTGGCCGACAACGACCCGAAGTCGACCACGTTCGCGATACTCGTGCCGCCCGTGCTCGGGAGCGACAGTCTGTGCCGATTACCGAGGGAGCAGACGGTGCCGAGATGTTCTCCGAGATGCAGCGGCTGCACGGGCTGGACCTGGTTGAGGAAGGCTATGGGTGGAACGAGGTCGCACTGATCATTGGTTGTTCAGAGTACTCTCTACGTCGCTGGCATGCATGCTACATGGAGTCGGGGAGTGTGTGGCAGAATCCCGCCCTGCGGAATCGGCACGACGACGCTGCGGTGCGGAACGAAGATCTACGCGACGCTATTCTCACGCTGGTGGAGGCAGAGCCGGTCGCTTTCTTGCGCGACCACGTCGACCTGCTCGTGAGGCTCAGCCTCCACTTCCCTGACGTCGACCACCGGTACGTCAGCGCGTCGACGGTGCACCGCGTCCTGCGACACAATGGCTACACGCGCAAGAAGGTGGAGAGGCTGTTCCTCGAGTGATCCGAGGCGGCGCAGCGGCAGCTCGCGGAGGTGCTGAACGAGGTGCCTATGCGGTGTCTCGTGAGCGTCGACGAGACGCATACGGACGGCGGCGACGTCTTTCGTCGTTACGGCCGCTCCATCAACGGCGTACGTTGCGAGCTGCTGGATAGGGATCCTCGCTCTGTTCCGAGCACCAGCACGATGATGGGCGTCTCCATGACGCGCGGCGTCATCTGGTCGCAGACAGTCGTGCTGCCGCCGGCACAGACGGCCGACGACTGGCGACTATTCCTCCAGTGCCTCGGCGAGCAGATGAACACCTACGTGCCCGGGCTGCCGTGGGATGTCCAGCCCGACGCATGCGTCGTACTGTACGACAACGCCGGCATTCACGACCTCCACGCCGACGAGTTTATGAACGCCAACGGCATGTACCACATCCGCCTGTCGGCGTACTCGCCCAACCTCATGCCTATTGAGGGCGTGTTTAGCGAGCTCAAGAAGCATGTCAGGGAGCTCGTGTACCACAATGCCAACTACCTCGACAAGCCGCGGCAGCTCATGGCGGCTGCCGTAAGCTTGCTCACGCTGCAGCAAATTGCAGGCCAGTTCACGCGCGTATCGCACAAGCTTGCTGAGCTGCTCAACTGATCAAGTTTCTGACAGGGCGTACGTAGGCCGTGCTTTCCGTACGAGGGGAGACGAGGGGGGGCGCCGCTGGGGGGTGAGAGATTTGCGTGCGCGCTGTCATCGAAGGTGGCCGGCTCGTTGGCAGCCCGTCGTCGTCACGCCTCGTCGATTGTCGTAAGGAGGGATTGACAGATCATGACAAGTATGATGGACACGCTTCATACGAGAAGCGTACAGAAAGGAGCGTCGGGTGCCGTCTGGGTCGCACGTCTATGTGTTTCCCTCCCGTTCCCTGGACGCCCAGTGTTGCTGTCCGATAAAGGCGACAGCGGGGCACCACGCGAGGCAGAAGTCACACCGGAGCGTACGGCGACGGCCACAAGTTACAGGAGTGCGCCACCTGTCACTGTTCATGCAGGAGTCAGAGCTCCACGAGCATCCCCAGAGAGCGCCACGTCCCAGACTGGCAGCCGGGAAGCGCCCCAAAAGACAGTACACAATACCCAACGTGCAGAAGAAGAGCAGATACACACACTTCATGCAAATAGACCACCTGTGAGGTGCGTCCGCAGCTTCACGCACAGCCGCACTGCCACCGCCACCCGAACGTCTTCAAGGAGGGGGCGGCTGTGCCGGCGGCCGAGGGCGCGGCGACCGGGCTCGCCGCACCGCCCAAGGTGCCCGCAAACAGCGGCGCCACCGACGCCAGCCGCGCGCCACCGCACCACCGCCGCCGCCCAAATGTCAAAGAGGCGGGCGTGGAGGTGCCGGCCGGCGCCCGAGGGCGCAGCGACCAAGCTGGACTGACCGCCCAAACTGCGGCGGCCGGAGGCGCGGCGACCGCTCTGGCCGCACCACCCGAGTTGCGGTGAACGAGGGCGCGGCGACCATGCTCGCCGCACCGCCCAAGCTGCCCGCAAGCAGCGGCGCCACTGAAGCCAGCCGCGCACCACCGCACCACCGCTGCCGCCCAAGCGTACCGCCGCCGCCCAAGCGTCATAGAGGCGGGCACGGAGGTGCCGGCCGGCGCCCGAGGCTGCGGCGACCAAGCTGGACTCACCGCCCAAATTGCGGCGGCCGCGGGCGCGGCGACCGCGCTGGCCGCACCGCCCGAGTTGCGGTGGCCGAGGGCGCGGTGACAGCGCGCGCCGCACCGCTCAAGCTGCGGTGGCCGAGGGCGCGGCGACCGCGCTGGCCGCACCGCCCGAGGTGTGGCCTCCGAGGGCGCGGCGATCACGCTGGCTGCACCGCCCGAGGTGTGGCCGCCGAGGGCGCGGCGACCGCGCTCGCCGCATCGCCCGAGGTGTGGCCGCCGAGGGCGCGGCGACCGCGCTCGCCGCATCGCCCGAGGTGTGGCCGCCGAGGGCGCGGCGACCGCGCTCGCCGCACCGCCCGAGCTGCCCGCCAGCAGCGGCGCCACCGACGCCAGCCGCGCGCCACCGCACCACCGCACCACCGCCGCCGCCCAAACGTACCGCCGCCGCCCAAACGTCACAGAGGCGGGCGCGGAGGTGCCGGCCGGCGCCCGAGGCTGCGCCGACCATGCTGGCCTCACCGCCCGAGCTGCGGCCTCCGAGGGCGCGGCGACCGCGCTCGCCGCACCGCCCAAGGTGCCCGCAAACAGCAGCGCCACCGACGCCAGCCGCACGCCACGGCACCACCGCCGCCGCCCAAACGTCAAAGAGGCGGGCGGGGAGGTGCCGGCCGGCGGAAAACAGCGGCGCCACCGACGCCAGCCGGTAAGTGAACCAAGACAGCCTGCGGGGCGTGCATGAGGGGGGGTCTGTCCAGAAAATCCCATTTCGAATCATCAGGACACGCGAAGTTTTGCGCAACGACCCACGAGCACGTTTCGTCACGCGCATCGCTCCGCAGAGCTCCCAGACGAAGGCCCTTCTCCGACAACCGAGACAAAAACGGTCTTGTGCTGCCACGAATACGAGGTTTCGGCCCGCGTTCCACCAGGGCCTGGCGTTGTCGTCGAATCACGGCCACCCTCTCGTGTTCACAGGCTATTCATTTGGCGTTCGTGGGCATTCGGCGGTGTTTTTTGGATGGACTTGGAACTCTGCGGGCATCGGGCTTCGGTCGAGCAGCTCTGTGTCAGCCACGTCTTCCACTGATGATCGCACATGCCCTCCTCTGCATGCTTCACATGACGCTCTGCGCCGCTCTCCTGCTCTCCCTCGCCCACCACCGCCGCCAAGGAAGGCACATGCCCTCTTCCACCGCGAACCAAGCCACCACGCCGCACACGAATCTCTGCCCCGCCCTCCAAGTCACTTCCGCCCACCACCCCCGCGGCCACTGATCGCGCATGCCCTCTTCCACGACGGCCGGAGCTGCCATGCTGCCGGACCCCTTGCGCCCCAGGGAACCACTACCCCGCCCTGCAGCCTGTCTGCGCATCCCTGCCTGCGCCCTGACTGTTCACTCTCGCCGGGGACGTCCGCTTCGCGTGCTGCCTTTCCACGGCTTATTTTCGCTGTGGCGCCCGCTGTGGGGATGTCCGTGCCTTCTCCGAGTCGCGCGGCCGTGGCGCGGCGCCAGCACCCACCACTCGGGAACGTGGACTGGCTTCCCGCGGGCGACGCGCACATCTGTGCGGCAGAACCGGCCACCCACAGCCACTTGGCTACAACAGGGGGGTTTGCGGTTTGTTTGGCTTCCGCAGAACATGCGCCGCCTGTGGGTGTCCCTCGGCAGAGCGTAGCAGGTGGCCTCCGATTGCGTGATGCCGTACGGGGTTATGTGTGCTCGCACCGGTGGTACCTTGGCGG
>Ga0114955_1000777_pt1 | contig 14625 bp, 27 predicted proteins | sample Porto_5metaG_FD_87302 | JGI IMG/M metagenome (GOLD analysis project Ga0114955, IMG submission 87302) | Marine algal microbial communities from Porto, Portugal - Porto_5 metaG | ecosystem: Host-associated > Algae > Red algae > Unclassified | place: Portugal: Porto | collected 2015-02-02 | reverse complement strand
GGGGGGGGTGTCAAGAGGGCTCGGGGAGAGGCGGAGCGGCGCACGTGAGTAGCCGGGGGTGGCGCGGCGGGGGTACGAGCAAGCAGTGGGGCAATCCAAGACGCCACAGCAGCAAAGTGGGAGCCGGATGTCCACCCCCCCACCTTCCGCGAGGGGAGAGGGGCCGACGGAGACGAGCCGCCCGTCTTTGCCCCTTTCGCTTGGGCTTTTCCGCTGGTCGGCGCTCCATGTTTCGACACGGCGCCGGTCCAGGGGCGCTTGCCCCTACGCTTGCTGCGCCTGGCGGGATTGCGCTTCCCAGCGCGGCTGCTGCGGCTCTCGCCGCCGCTGTGGCTCCAGCCACCTCTGCGGCGCGACAACGCCGATGCGGTACCGCTGCTTCGGCTGCCGCGGATACGGTCGACCGACAAGGAAGAGGAGGTTGGCATCTTGGTGCGGGTGGGAGGGGAAGCAGAGGAGGGAGAGACCTGGGGGTGGTGAGGGAGGGATACAAGGGGAACTCGCAGTGGGGTTAACAGGGGGCGACGACAACACCAGGTGCGCCAAGGATACGACACGAGGTGGCTCGGGACACATATACTGTTCGCTACGGCGCCACACTGCGCAAGAGATCACCCTCGTGCTCCGCGCCACACGCTGCCCCTCAGTCCCCAGTCCGCTCGTTGCCTTCCAGTTCCCCCTCCACACGCTGCTCTACACGCCCTCCACCCCAGGCGTGTGTGCCCAGGCTTGGAGGAAACCCCAGTTCTCGTTGATGGGCCACGCCGCCGCCGCCCACAATAGGAGCGCCCTCCAGCAACCGCCTGTCCCTGACACACGAAAGAGCTCTTTTCGAAATACCGTCTTCGGAACATCACCACCGTTTATGGCAACAGCGCAAGACGATCACCAGAGAGAGTAGCGTGACCCTGCATCCTGGCGCTGTGGCCAGGGAAATGCACGGTCCTGGAAAATGTCGTGACTAGAGTCCGCGGAGAGTTAGCACCGCCGCGGCAGCGGCATCAATCGACGGCACGCAGCGATCCGCTGCCTTGCACTCTCCGCGGTCATTGACCGCTGGCACATCCGCTGGCCGCACAGCAGGGTGATACGTGCGGTCGGCTCTCGCAACTGCCGGCACCGCCTTGGGCGCTTTCACCGACGGCCTCCAGGTGCAGACTGTGTCGCGTTCGCTCGGCCCATGCCGACGCCAGCTAACAACCACTGGCGGCTGCCGCAGTCGGCAATGTCAAGCGCCATCCAGACATGTCATGTGCTGCTACAGCGGGGGCGGCAGTGGCGTGCGCCAGCGTATTGACGGTCGGGGTGGCGCGCGCGCCGTCGGCAGAGCTGCCACGAGACGTACTCGTCGGCCGTCGGAGTCCCCCAGCCCCCCCAGACTCCATCGAGTGTCCAACTTGGTCTGGGATTATGACCCCGCACGCTGTCGCCCGCTGGCACGAGAACACCTGGAGGCTGTCTAGCGGCACGTCCCGGCGGCCACAGCGGGGACTTCAGCGGCAGTCCGGCGGTGCAGCGCAGCTTACATTGCCCCGCTATTCAGAATGTAACCAGGGCAGCGGCGCTGCACCGCCGCACGCTCAACAAAGCGACAACGGAAAATTGGCGAGCTCAGGGTAACGCCCAGCTATCTTTTAATAGGGGGATATGCATGTGGCCGCTGGCGCGTTGCAGGATGTGCCTCTGGTAGCGCAACAGTCTGAGCCCACGTGCGTGTCCAACGAACAAGCACAGCGAGAGTTATGCCCGTTTATCTCTTTTGTGACCCCTCGACAACACGTGCCAGCGCCGCGGGGCGTCGATACACCAAAATTCCACAGTTATGGCAGCTCCCCCGCAACTGGACTGGGTATCTCAGGCCCCCCCGAGGACGTTCCCGCCGTGGGTACGCACTTTAGCCTCGTCCGGAAATGCAGCAGTGCTGCAGGCTGCGCGCACACCGCGACTAGTTTGCCCGTTCACTGTGAGCCCTAAAAGTCAGACGTTTGGTTCTCTTTTTCTGTTTTTTTTTGTAGCACATGACGCTGACAACAGTTGTAGAAAGGGAGGAGGCATTGCGCTGGCGAAGGCCATTGTACAGGTTCCAGGCTTGCTCCACCTCATGGATGCATCTCATTGCGCTGTTTACATCTCGGGACGCCGGCTTTGGCATGAAAGATTGGAGATAAAGCACGCGTTTCGCCAGCTCCTTGTCGACTTCAATGAAGAAGAGAGAGTGTTCTTGTTTTTCTACACCAAACAAGAAAGTCTGAATGGGTTTTTGTTATAAAACTTCAAAGTCGTGAACGTGGACTTTCGTTTTCAAATTAAGTACACGAGTAACGTTGTGATAATTTCGTCAGACACGCAAACGGGCGGACCGCGGACCGACGTGCTGCTGGAGCTCCATTCTGGTCATATCGCAGATCGCCTTGGGCGACATTCCCGTTCGAGGTCCGGAGCCGTTCGGCCGATGTCTTGGAGCAATTTTTAGGCTTGCGTGTCAGTGTCAACTGTCCTAGACTGCGCTGTGCCGCTGTACCGGAATACGGCGCTGGCTTCCTCGCGCGACGTGCATGTGCGCCGGCCTCCTTGCGGAAGGCTGATGACGCTGTTAATAACCGCAGGACGCCGTCACGCTTGCGGCCCGTCTACAGTGCTGTTTGCAGGGTTTGCAGGGACGAATGGCTTGGTGGCGGACAAAAGGTGCTGGGGAAACAGTGCCCGGAGTCCTTTAGAAACATTGCCCTGCGGCCACACGTGCAAGCTTGCGTTCAACTGTAAGGAACTGACCGACAATCTGGCGCCGGGAGATGAAGCTTGCAGCAACCGCCTGAAGACGAACGCCGTCCTCTAAAATTCGCGGGTTGAAGTAGACGAGGTTCCGGATCATCACCTTCAGGTCGTTGAAAACGCCCTCAATGGGCTGCAAGTCGGGGGAATATGGCGGAAGGCGGATGAAGGAGATGCCACTGTTCTCCAGGAATGCATCACTGGCAGCATCGTGAATTGGCGCGCTGTCAAACAACAGGACACAGGCCGGTGCTTGCAAGTCCCACGGGACACCAGGCGTGTATCGTCCCATCTTTTGAATGACGCGGCTCAAGAAGAGCCGCCAGTCATTGCTCGTCAAAGCACGCTCGTACGTCACAGAGTGTAAGCCAATGATGCGGCCGTCTGACGACACAGCCATGGTCGTGCTTACGCGCTGGACGTGCCGGGGGCTGATGTCCAGCAAGTCGACGCGCTCGTGCCGGAGCGACCGCCCGTACCTGCGGAGCACCATCTTGACCGTCCGTATGCGTCTCGTCAACAGAGACAATGCAACCGTCTCCCACCATTCGGCGGAGCACAGAATGCTCGCGACGACGCTCCTGGTTGGCGGCTCGGTAGAGAAGAATGATGACTTTGCGCGTTAACGCCAGTCGGCGCAACAGGCGGTCGACGGTGCTCCTCGACGCCCTCAAGGCCGCAAACTCCACAGATGGAAGCGCCCGCATCGCCGAAAGCATGGTTGTGTGCTCTCTTAGTAGAGCAAGAGGGTGCTCTTGCGCCAGCGCAATAATGGCACGCAATAGCGTGTCGTCCTCCAAGCACGAATCGTGGTGACGATTCTGCAGCTCTGGAACACGCCAAACTCTTCCGCTCCGCCTCCAATAGTTGAGCCACCGCTCCAGCTGCGCCGATCGAACGCCACTCGTCGCTGTGATAACGTCGCGCGGCACATTGTTGTGGACCATCGCCACGGCAGCGTATCGAAGAGCGGGCACATACATGCCGTCGACGGCAACTAACCACGTCAACTGCGTGCAAGCGGCGCGCACGACTGGGACCGCGTTGCGCACAAGCTTGTCCGGCAACCAGAGTTGAGAACGCCTCCAAAGAGACAAATGAAGGGCCCTCAACCGGGCCTCCACGGACGTGCCGCACCCCCGCCTGCTCGGGTGTCACAGCGAGGGCGTGATGCCGACCGCACCGACCCCCTTTCACCAGTAGAAGCGACCCGCACAAGAGCAAAAACGGCCTCCCCAGGCGCACAAGCGGCAGCGTGACGCTGACGAAGATCGGCGGCGTGGAGCCAACGACGGGCGGCGGCGTGGCGCCGACCACGGGCGGCGGCGTGGCGTCGGCAGCGAGCGACGGCGTGACAGCGATGGCTACGGGCGGCGGCGTGGCGCCGACCACCGGTGGCGACGTGACGCCGTCGACGGTTGGTGGCGTGCCGTAGACGATGGACGGAGCCGTGAAGACGACGACAGCGGGCGGCGTCGTGACGCCGACAACAAGCGGCGGCGTGGCGCCGACGACAAGCGGCGGCGTGGCACCGGAAACGGGCCGCAGCGTGACGGCGACGGCTGCGGGTGGCGTCGTCACGCCGATCGCGCGCGTTTGTGTTGCGCGGACAACGGGGGGCGGCGTGGCGCCGTCTACGGGCGGTGAGGCGGCGACGTGGCTCCGAAAGCGGGCGGCGGCGTGGCGCCGTCGGTGGGATGTGGCGTCACGCCGACGACGGGCGCTGGTGTGACGCACCACGGGCGACGGCGTGGCGCCGACCACGCGCGGCGACGTGACGGAGAGGGCACACGCGGGAGGGTTGCAGCGGCCACATGCGGGAGGGTGACGCCAAGCGCGAGGGGAGGCAGGGCACGCATCTAGCAGCGAATCGGAGATCAGAGGCCGGTCTTCGGGTGCGGTATTTGTACAGGGCGCCCGCCAGTGTCTGGGTCGGGCTCGCACCGAATATTGCGTTCCAGCACAGTCTCTTGAGTCAACGGCGGGCCAGTGTTGCAAGCACGCCATTGGTCGACGCGGTGAGAAAAACAAAGAGCCACCCCGACGCCAAACTGTAATCGAAAAACCGGATGCCATCATATTAGAGGGAAGCGCCATAAGGTGGTGCCCTTTTCTTTGTGCACAAATTGTCAGCACATGCCTGCCCTAGCATCCGTGCATTTGATTGGGGGGCATGATCGTCACCTGTCGAAGCTGCAATGAATGACACTTCTCTCCATGCCATGTCAGGAGGTGCCGGCTCTGCTAGTACTCTCAGGGGCCGTTCTGGCAACGCAGAGGGTCCGAGTGGGTCACATTACATTATCGGACCGCTGCAGAAGGCCAGTGGCCCGAGAAAAAAAAAAAACCGCGATGTCTCATTTTTGGGACACGCACCATACAGTCATTATCCGGTATATTCTGGCTCGGTTGTATGAGGCCCTCACATAACCGAGCCAGGTAGTTTCCAGCCAATTTGATTCATTCTTCGTGTCACAGAGCCCGATGTTTCTGTCACCTGCGCAGCGAGCCTATATTCGTCGTCAAAAGCACGTCTGCTTTTGCGTGTTTTGGGGCGAACAGAAAGTCTGCAAACCGCACTGGGGCTCTGTCACGGCTGGTTTTTCCCAAAAAGGGCGTCAAAATAATCTGTTTGCCGGCATCGATGCATCTCCACTCGTAATAAGAGAGACACAGCATGAGACGTATGCACCTTACCATTCTAGAAAGAGAGAGAGATTGATAATCATACATGGCTCTGCTAGCAGGCGCCATGTGTGGAGGAAGGCATGACTCCTGTTCTCGCAGACACGAAAAAGCAAGGACCTCGCATGGGATGGGCTCTGAGGGTCTGTCAAGGGGGGTCGATCTTTCTTTTGCACAGGAATTCTATTTCTTCAAACAGGAACACGGGCCACCAAGCTGCTCAAAACAGGCAAAAACAGACGTTCTTTTGACGACGGTTCTGGGCCCGCTGCGCTGGGCCCTCTTCCGACCAACTCCGGCACAAACACCTACCTACTCGCTCACGCTTCACAATCCTCATCAACTGACAACACTCAGTCAAAGGCCCCATTTACTACAGCGGCATCGTCCTCCACAGCCAACCACCTTCTCACGGCCGATGAGCGGTCGTCGGCGCTGACGCCAGTAGACTCCTCAGACAGTGACGAATTAGCCATCATGGACAAGAGCTCATACACGTCCGTGTGTATTCCGTCGAAGAGTGGTTCCAGCCCGTGCACTGGCCGCCGGACTTCAGCGGCCGCCTCTCGGGGAAAAACATCAGCCTTAAGCCAGCAGTTAGCGAGCTGTGGCGGCGAAATCTTGTCCCATTCCTCGACAACAATCCTCGCCGAGTCCAGCAGATGCGGTTGACCCCCATGGTTCAGGCCGCCCACTCTGGGTATCCGCGTCGGCCCTTGGTCACTAGAGACGAGCTGGTCGAGAATTCAGACGACTCTCGCCAGCAGCTGCGTCTTGTGCCGGCGCTTTAACGCCGAAATCGCGCCGGCGTCCAAAGATTGGCAGAACGCCGTTGTGTTTGGAGTTAGCTCAATGATTGTCACCTGGTCATGTGAGACGTCCATGTGGCAGCCGACATTCTCAAGGATTCAGTATCCATGGGAGCAGGTAGATTCTCGGAGGCTGGGGACAAGCACTTCGTCAAACCATCGTTTGAAAACACGACCCTCCGACCAGGCCGAGCATTGCGGAAATGGTGATCGCACATGGACGCCTTTGTTTCGGGCAGCGAGCCCGATGAGGCGTGTCGCATTGCGTGTACCTACCTCGATGGAGAAGCGTTCGTTTGGTGGCAGTCATAAAACGCTTCGACTGGCGTCCCCGACTGGGACACGCTCCGCACCTTCCTCATTCTCCGCTTCAACCCCCTGAACAACGTGCAAGCGGCGTGCAACAAGTTGCACAGCTGGCGTGAGCTCAAAGACGTCGGGAGCTTCAAAATGTCGTTCCTGAGCAATGGGATGGATATCTCAGAAATCACGGCGTTGGAAAAAAGCGACCGTTACAGCCATGGGCTGAAGCCAGCGATCTGGGAACCACTGTGCATCCGAACTGACGACAACCTCAAATCGCTCATGACAGACGCGCTCCGCATTGAGGCTGGCAAGGCCGGGACGCTCCGGTCTCCTGGCGGAAGTGCGAGCCACGTTGCCGCCCTGTCAGACTCCGGCGTGGCGCCCATGGACTCGTCCACCATCACGGTATCGTAACTGACACCTGCAGATCTTAGGCGTTGTATACCCGAGGGCCTCTGCCTCCGGTGCCGCGAGAAGGGCCATCTTTCAAAGGAGTGCCCAAGAGGTCAGCGAAGATGAAGCTTCCTTGGCCGTCTCCACGCTACGCGCAGGCCCCTTTGGTTCCGCCAAGCACGTGGTCTCCTTTTCTCGGCCCTTCCCACGGGCTGTTTCTGTCAACTTCTTCAATCAATGGAAAGGTTGTGCGGGTTCTGTTTGACGACGAGTCTCTTAGAACCTATTTGTCCTGGCGCCACGAGCGCTCTCTTTGTGTCAATACCACGATGATCATTTTTGCGGCCGACATGCCTGCCGGCCGATACCATGGACTGGACGCCACAGATGCCCTCGATGTCGGGATTGGGGGATATCAGGAGCGTCTTGTCTTTGCAGTTTTCTAATTCAGTCGCTACGATGTCGTCAACGGCATGCGCTGGCGCGAGGAAAAAGGCGCCCGCATCAAGTACAACGACAATAAGATCACCATCAAGCACAAGCGCAAGTTTATTGCTGATCTCCAAAAAATGGCGGCTGCAGAGTGGTTGCAATCATTCAACAGCGTACGTGGACCAATGGAAAGGCTAGGAATCATGTGAGTTCCTTACACAGTCTCCTCATGCAGCTCTGCGCACTGGAAACGCACATCAGGAACTCCAGAAATCTGAAGAAATTTGTTGATCTCATGAGAAATCACAGGTCGGGCCCAGAACCCTCTCCCTGAGCTCTTCAAGCCAAAGCGAGCGGCCCAAAAATCTCAGGAAATCTCATTGAGGGTTGCAATGGCTCTGCGTGACTCCTGCAAGACACGTTGATTGGCTAGCAAGATTACTGGCGGCAACTCTCAGCCAATAGTACGATCGTGGCTTGTCGAACAGCCAATCCGACTTCATCTCTATGCTGTGTCGTCGGCTCTGCCTCCCTTCTCTCTGCATCCGCCATTTTTTGAGGGTTAGCAATATGACGATCAAAGCAACCCTCAAACAGAGAAACACCGTCAGCCGTCTGCGCCTGGTTCGCAATCTCAAGCATCAGACTCCCGTTTTTTCCGAGTTCCTCCTCTGTGGTGAACCCGGCAATCATGTTGACGTCAACTACATCGGCGTCGGAGCGGAAGCGGACCCCTCATCGTTCCATCAGCTACTATCTGAGTACGAAGACGTACTCCCAAAGCATCTTCCTGCCGGACTACCACGCGAGCGCAGTCGGGCGTTCCACATCGAGCTCGAGGAAGGCGCAAAGCCGCACCGGCGCGGCATGTACCGCCTCTCCGAGTCCTAGTTAGTTGAGCTGAAGTCGCAAATCGCCGGCCTGAAACAAAAAGTCTTCATACAGCCCGGCTTCTCACCATGGTTCTCTTATATTATCTTCGCAGCCAAGAAGGACGGTGGCTGGTGAATGGGTATCGACTACCGAGCCCTGAACAAGGCTGCTGTCAAGAACGCCTATCCCCTGCGACGCATCGACAATATCTTCGACCAATTGCGGCATGCCAAATACTTTACTAAGATCGACCTTCGCTCTGGGTACCACCAAATCCGGCTGGACCTCGCATCAAGACCTCTGACTGTATTCGGTACCAAGTACGGCTTCTATCAGTTTACGGTGCTACCCTTCGGCCTCACCGACGCTTCTGCCGTCTTCATGAACCTGATGAACTATGTCTTCCAAGAAAACCTCGACATCTTCTTTTGCGTCCATCTAGATGACATCGCCGTAAACAGCGAGAACCTGGACGACCATTGTGAAATCAACGGCTGACGCTGGAAAATGTTAGAGCACGTACGCTCTACGCAAAGCGGAGCAAGTTCCTGTCCGAGGAGACTACCGTGGATTATCTCGGGCATGTCATCTTAGCCCACGGCATCTCCATGGAATATGAAAAAGTCAATGCCATCCGAGCGTGGACAACTCCTCAATCCAAAAAGAAAGTGCTGTCCTTTCTCGGAACGCTTATACTTTATAGTCGCTTCATCATGAACGTGGCAGAAGTCGCGGTACCCCTATCTCGGCTGACTGGCAATGTCAACTTGGAGCGGAGCGCAGACGCGGAAGCGTCTTTTCAACGCATAATGGTGCTGGTAACAAGTGCACCAGTACTGCGCGTCTTAGACAAGCGGCATCCCATCTGCTAGTCTACCGATGCAAGCGGGTACGCCATCGGTGATGTACTGCAGCAAGGCGATGGCCAAGGGATAAGACCGGTGACCTACTTCTCGCAGGTTTTGAACAATCACGAGCAACGCTACCCCTTCCGGAAGCGCGAGCTGTGGGCTGTTGTTCAATCCGTTTGCTACTGGCACTGCTGCCTATACGGACGCACCTTCGTTCTCCACACCGAGCTCCAGTCCCTGCAGTACCTGAGAATCCAAGAGAAGCTGAATGACCGGAAGTACGCTGGTTGAAGCTCCTCGACCAGAACCAGTTAAAGATCTCCCCGGTCAAGAGCACAGCTGAAGCCGCTTTTCACGCCGTGTCGCGTCACCCTACAAATGCCCCCGACAAGGACATTACCAGCCAAGGTCTGCTTAGCTGCGTGATAGCCAAGACAATTGGTAATCACCCCAAGCAACCTGAGATCAACAGCCAAATGACCACGCACCTGAGTGAAAAAGACATTGCCACCGCACAAGTGGAGTACCGCGCGGACCCTGAGATTGCCACCCTAGCCCAAGAATCCGTAGCACCTGTTGCCCAAGACATGGGGTTGTTGGAACGAGGTGACCGTACGTGCATCCCCGATGATGCTCTTCACACAAAGATACTACACGGCTACCACGATGTTCGTAGCCAATGGCTTATGGGCGTCAGAAGGACCGCCAAGGCGCTGGCTACCAAGTACTAATGGAAGACCATGCGCGAGGACATCCAAAGTTACGTACACGCATGTGATCCGTTCCAACACAACGAAGCGAGCTCTCATTCTCCTCTGGGTCACCTCGGACGCTTTGATCCACCAACCCAACGATGGGAAAGCGTCTCCACTGATTTCATTTCATCTCTACCTCAGACGTCCCGCGGTCACTACGGCATCTATCTCGTCGTGGATCGCCTCACCAATATGATCCTCCTGGCGGCGACAAAACCAGACTGTACGGCTGCTGCCGTTGCCTTCCTCTTCCACGACCACATGTATCGGAATCACTGCCTTCCCACAGTTGTGGTGCGCGAACGCGACACCGTTTTTCTCTGCAAGTTTTAGAATTTCCTCATGGACATCGTCCAGATCAGAGTCCGTGCGTCGTCTGCTTATCATACACAAATGGACGGGCAGACGGCGATTATGAACAAGAAGGACGAAGAAATGCGACGCAACTTCTTCAACCACAACCGAAACTATTGGGAGCTCTACCTGCTTGATGTCAAAGTCGTCTACAACAGATCCCCCAACGCGGTTACGACCTCCTCTCCGTTCTTCTTGGTCTACGGCTAGGAGCCTTCCACTGTCCCCGCCGACCAACATTGCTCAGCGGCGATGAACGTCACTTCCGTCTCGTAGTGGCTCCAGGGCTTACAAAAATCCCAAACTAATGCCACGAAGGGCACTACGAAGGCCAACGAAGTGCCAGAGTCTTACGCCAATCGCCGTCACCGGCCGTGTACCATCGCCGACGGTGACTTTGTGCTGCTCAGCACTAAGTACCTGCGACCGGACGCCTATCAAGCCGCCTGGAAGCTGATTCCCAAGTACTCCGGTCCCTATCTCGTCGCGGAGAGCATCAATGACATCACATTTCGCCTAGATCTTCCCCGAGACGTTTTGGATCGCAAGGTCCACAACGTCTTCCACGCGCGTCTCTTCAAGTCTTACCGCTCCGATCCTTATGACCGACTTCCCCCCTCTCCGCCCCCGATCGACTTCCCGGACGGCACCGTTGAGTAAAAAGTCCAGAGCATCCTGCGGTCGCGCAAGCGTCGCGGTCGACTCCAGTGTTCTGTCAAATGGCGCATTCACGATTTGAGTGAGAGCACTTGGCAATCTTCTGCCGACCTCAAACGGGGGGGGAATGTAAGACCTCTGGCCTGTGACGCCATTTATTGCTAACCTCCAAGAAATGGCGGTTGCAGAGAGAAGGGAGGCAGAGCCGACGACAGGGCTTAGAAATGAAGTCGGATTGGCTGTACCACAAGTCACGATCGAACAATTGGCTGAGAGTTGCCGCCAGTAATCTTGCAAGCCAATCACCGTGTCTTGCAGGAGTCACGCAGAGCCATTGCAACCCACAATGAGATTTCCTGTGATATTTGGGCCGCTGGCTTGGGCCTGAAGAGGGCATCGAGAGGGTTCTGGGCCAGACCTATGATTTCTCATGAGATCAAAACTTTTCTTCAGATTTCTTGAGATCCTGATGTGCGTTTCCTGTGCGCAGAGCTGCATGGGGAGACTCTGTAGGGAACTTAGATGATTCCTAGCCTTTCCATTGGTCCACGTACGCTGTTCAATGATTGCAACCACTCTGCAACCGCCATTTTTTGGAGGTCAGCAATAGCAACCTACTTTCAACATTACATTAATTTCGAACATCACTTTCCACGTGGCACGCTTCCTTGGTGACTCGCTGTACGCGTCCAACATCCGCTACAGCGGCCTCCACCTTTTTAGTGGAAGCTACGGACACGCCGATCGACCTGATCGGCGTGACACCATCCAGAGCCCCGCTGGCTCATCATGATGTGGTGTCTGACTTCAGATGATCCAGCGTGAACTCAAAGGCACCTATGGGCGTTGGTGTCAGTCGCGTAGGCCTATAGGGAGGCGACATCATTTCCTGCGTCCCTTAACATCCTTTACGACGATCGGGGGCCAGCAGGGCTGGGTCTGTTATGCCCTGCTGTTGGGGCTGTCCAGAGCAGCACTGTCCAATGGGAAGTGCTCTCTCTTCTCTTCATTCGTGTCATCGGCCGTCTGCGTCTCCACGCTTCTTTTTATGCGTTCCTGAGGCATTTTGTGCCCCGTTTCGGCGGCACACGCTCGTCTCCGGTCGTTTCCTGCCAATTTGGTGACGCATCGTAGAGAGACGAGCGCATACACGTTCTGGGGCACCTCAGGTACCCCGGCGAGAGTACATAGGCAAGTGGACCGAACTCGTTCGGGGGGATCGAGAGTGGCAGCCTCAGTTCCAATGACAACATTTTCCGTTGGGACACCTCTCGGTGTTCTTCACCGTCGTCGCACCCATCGACATCCTCGGTACCCTCTGCCGTCGCCCCCATCTTCTTGGACGCGGCCTTCACCGTAACCCGCTGCTCCTCCCGAGTACGCTTGATTCGCCACATGTCCCGGCGGGTCTTACACGCACAACCTCCTCTGCTCGCAGAGCTACGTCGGGCGGGGACGCCCACGCGGTATATTGTTCTGTCGCGATGAAAGTCTGGAAGAGCACGAGAAGACCTACCCCGCAAATCCGGACACCCCGCTCAGAGCTCGGCTCACGTGACATAGATGTCTTCTCGAAGACGTGAATACAAGAATGGCCTGCGTTTGACCCGTCTAGATTTCCAAAATGTGTAAGAGCTGGTAGTCAGACGTGAAAATCGATGCGTGCTTGCCCTGCCGGTCTTTTCAGGGAACCACCGCCCCGCTATCTGATGCGTCCGCACCATCTGTGGCAACTAGAACTGCCGTCAAAACAGTGTCTTAGGCCGGCAGGGACAAAGCAGAGAATGGAAGGATTAGCAAACTACCGTGCGTGACGAAAGTGCTCAGCGACATGGGGCGCTCGTGGATCGGAAAGATTGTAGCCTGGAAGGAAGTACCCGACAGCGCCGGCAGGTTAAGGACCTATTGATTGAACGCCTGCACATGAATTAAAGATGCGATATGGACAGTGCCACAAAACGAGCAAGATGACACGTGGAACTAGAGTCAGTCCGCTGGTCAACGTTGTCCTTGAAAGAATATCGTCCCTTTTAACAGTACATCGATCCCCTGGAGACAACGACCGACAATATTCAGAAGCGAAACAAACTGAACTGGCCAAAGAGAGATTCCTAGGGCTTGAAGGTGTCACGGAACTGGGCCTATTGAAACCAGTGGAGAGCACTGGCGCAAAAGACACACCATAAATCCCCCAATAACGCAGGCAGCCGGCCACCACCCATCTCGAGAGCTTAGGAGACACCCCACGCAGGCTCCAGATGCTCAGGCAGCCGCGCACCTTTCTGTCCCTAGATGATCTGGTATCCAATATCCTCGCAAGAAGAGTCCATCGGGACCAGCACAATGGGCGCATAGGGCGGGAGGTCTCGTTCTCTGCGGTACCCATGCGCTTGCTTTCTCCCTCCCTTGGACTCATGACGATCGCGCGTTCGTGCGCAACATATTATGTCAACTATTCCAGAGGCTCCATTAGATACTGCCAACTCCGAACAGACGTTGTACGGAAGCAGACCACGCTGACTACTGTGCAGATTCTTCAAAGTTGTGGCAGAACTGCACTTTTCTCAGATGAATATTTTTTGAAGTGCGACTTCTGGTCAGAGCTTCCGTCTCGAACTGAGTACGCTACCCACTTCCGTCTGTTTTCTTCTGGAGGAACATTGCGAATCTCTGGCCTGAGAAGCCGGGGCGTCGCTTGGCGGGCGTGCGACTATCGGCGCATCTTCCTGTGTTCTTGTATGGCCGCTAGGGGAATCCTGAGGGGGGTTCTCTGAAAGTGACTTAGCGACGCCGCCAGGGCGACCGCTTTGAGGGGTGGTCCATTCTTGTAGCAGATACTGTTGCGACGATGTGGCGTGTCTCCTGGTTCGGTCTTTCTTTTTTGCGCCCATGTGGGCTCTCGGGTGCATTTTTGGGTACTCGGAGAGCACCGACTGTTCTTCCTGCCTTCAAAACTATGTGGAGCCAGAGCATGTCAGGAAATCCTGTCGCGCTCAGCCTTCTGGCATGAACAACAAAGAGAGACAGACGCAGTGCCAAACTTCTAGGAGACGCCCCAGCGCGGGTCAAAACTGGACCTCGCCCACCTCTCTGCCACTTGTCTGTGTCCCTTCTCTCCACTCCTCCGAGCCTCAATAACCCCCCCATACCCCTAAGAGAAGAATACGCCATAGTCGTCAGGGAAGGGTGGGCGCCGACACGCGCCGGTACTTCGGTGGCGACTCTCTTCCCGCCCGCTGCCACACCATCCGACATGTGCTCGCTTTTCACGCAGGTGCAACAAAGGAGCGTCGGTGAGGCCCCCTCCATGCCCGCTTCCGCTGCCGCCCGTGCGTCCGCCTTGACCGACGAGGACAGCGCGCCTCAGGGGTGTTTCTCAAGCCGTGGAAGAGGACGGGTAGGTTGGTACGGGGCACCAGCGCGTGGGGATGGGGGGTTTTCCGGTCGTGGTGGCCCCCGCCGACGGGCCGGACACGTGCACCCAGTGCAGGTGGCAGCTGAGACGTCATCGGCAGGGATGGGCCCGAACGTCGAAACGGGGGAGTCAGAGGGGCGGCGGACACCGGGGTTAGGCTCGGAAGGCCACCCGACCTGCGGTGTGGATGCCGGGGGGGGGGGGGCAAGGCCCGGGGGGGGGGGGGGGGGGGGAAAGGGGACCCGGACAGGGGGCGCGGTGGCCCGGGCTCTGGGGGGGGGGGGCGGCGGCCCCCCCAAGAGGGGGGGCGCGCCCCCCGCCGC
>Ga0114955_1000776_pt1 | contig 14626 bp, 20 predicted proteins | sample Porto_5metaG_FD_87302 | JGI IMG/M metagenome (GOLD analysis project Ga0114955, IMG submission 87302) | Marine algal microbial communities from Porto, Portugal - Porto_5 metaG | ecosystem: Host-associated > Algae > Red algae > Unclassified | place: Portugal: Porto | collected 2015-02-02 | reverse complement strand
ACAACAATAAACGGGAAATGCATAGGTTTGTCATGTACATGCAGGGTGAGGGGGAGTCGAGCGAGAGCCTTGAGAGCCTGCCCCGAGGCATCCACGATCCGGGGGCGAGTAGGCGCGCGCCAAGAATGGGCGCGCCGGCCCGGAGGGAGCAGGTCCTCTCTGATGAAGCTTGGGCCGGCCCTTGTGTCCCCTTCCGCGGCCACAGAGACCGGGTCCTCACCCCCGAAACTCAAGGTAGTCGTAACCTTGAAGTGTCCTCACGCAAGACGAGCAGGGTACCGCGACAGGCACAAGGTGTCCATGCGGCTACCTGGGTTCGTTGTCGACGCCCGCACCGGCTCAGGAATGCAACTGAGGCCGATACAGTATCACCGAAGCCTGGAACAGACGGGAGGGCGCCAACGGGCGCACCTCCCCCACCTCGTTTCCCGATCCCGAGGCACCCGTGGTCGTGGTCTCTTCCTCGGGATGGAAGTACCAGACCTCAGGACTCTCCTTGTACAGGTTTTCCTGGATGCTCTGCAGGATCGCGACCCGGAGGTTGTGCACCGTCTTCGGGTCCCGCCGTCCAGTGGAGGCGCCCTTGGCCTGCCAGTCCGCCCAGCGGACGGCCTTGGCAAACTGGATTCCCTGACGGGCTAGCTTGTCCTGGAACTCATCGGTAGCCTCCGGGTAGGATGCCGCGATGTGGTCCTCCTTGCTACACAGCCAGCACGCCCGTACCCGGTTCGGGGGTCCCCCCCCCCGGGTGACACGGGGCGTAGATGGCGTGACAGACCCGCGCCAGCCCTTCAGGCGACCACCGGCCTGGGAAGAGGACTCGCCCGCGGCCAGAACCAGCGTCTTGGATCGTGCCCAACTAGACGGTCGTGCCAAGTCCATCTTGAGGGGGGTCGGCTGAAGTCGCTGGAGCGTCTTCACATGTTCATTCTTGCCCTGCGTGAACGACGCGAGCTGATGCAGGGTGTGCTCCGTGAACTGGAGGTGGTACTGCTGGGCGTCTACCTGCAAGTGCTTGGGAAGCCCCTGAATGAACGCCATCTTGAGCCGGTCTTCCCCTTACACGCTGCTGCAGGCCTTTCCCATGTGCCGCAAACGGGCCGCGAAGGCATCAGGTACTTCTTGGGTGCCCAGAGAGGCGCGGTTCACGTCTGACACGGCTTGGTTCCGGTTGATGGAGTCCGCTTTATTGACCAGGAGCCAGTGCACCGCCTCCGCGAAGCATGCGACAGTCCGGCCCGGGATGTGCCCGGCCGTGTCAGGGAGGACCTTGTTGAACAGAGTGGCGCCTGCCCCGGTAAGGAAGGAGCCGACCAAGTGGAGCGCTTTTCCCTCCAAGGAAATGCTCTCGTCGCATGCCCGGACAATCCGGCGCAGAAAGCAGAAGAGTTCGGCCGGCTTAGTCCCGTCAAAGCGACCCGGTCCATGGAGATCCGGAGTTTCTTCTGGTCTTGTGTAATCCGTAGACGCTTCCGGCTAGTGAAGGTCTGGTTCTGGTTGTCCAGACGGTAGGAGTGCCAGTCGGTCACCGTGTTGAGCAGGTTGTCCCCGACCTTGTGGACAAGGATCTGGACATCCTCCAGGGTCCGCCGGACCGTCTCCTTGTCACTCCGGGAGGATGAGTCACTCGAGGAAGACCGGGGGCGACGACGCCGATGGCTGCGCCGCCTCCGGCGCGACCGACGGTCCCGGCGAGAGTCCCCACTGGTACTTCCGTCTGGTCCCCCGTCGTCACCTCCGCCTCCACCTGTCACTACCGAGCTTCCTGAAGACCCCATACCTGCGGTTGGGGAAGCCAGCCTGCCGGGTGTTCGCCCGGTGGTCAGCGTCTCAACAGCCCCAAACATGTCCGCCCGGAGCTCCTAGCGGAGGGAGTTCAGGAAACACATCACGGCCGGAGAGAAAGCGACGTCAGCGGGGACACCGCTCGCATCACGTCGACCCGGGCTCGCTGGAGTTGGGGTCCGCGCCTGCTTGCCCTTTGACGTGCCGGTTCCCGCCACCACGGGTCTCAGCATCTCGGTTTTGACGGTCGTTGTCCCCCGGGAGGAACCACCGTCGCCAGCCTCGTCAGCCGGCGTCGGCATGGGCGGAATAAGGCCCGACGAAGCAGGTATCTCAGCCCCAGCCGCTGCCGGGGGCGTGTCCGTGGACGTACGCCGGGGCGACGTCTCCCCTGGAGAGGACATCGGGGTTGGCAGAGTGGTCTTCGGCGCTCAACAACCAGGCGAACCGGGAGACACGTACGACCAAGAAAGAACGGATGGCAACGAGGTACAAGGTGGGAATCCGGACATGAGTCGGGAGATTGTAATCCCATCCGAGCAAAGCCACGCACACGAGCGCGCACTCGTTACAGGGGAGAGAACGCCCGTTACAGGCGTACCGGCACCGGATGTCGGCCAGAAAATCCCCTGCTCCTCCACCAACTTGTTGCATCAAACGCCGTGTCACCCCAGCCCAAAGAAACATATCGGGACACCTGCCCAGCTGAGGGAACCCACCCGCACATCCTTGATCTACTCACGCCCGGTGACACTGTCACCCAGGAAAACACTCGAAGGCGCAAAGAGGGAGAAAGGAGGTGAGAACGCAGATCATATTTTGTGGGGAAGCCGGGCCACGGGCGCCTCGCTGTCCGCTTCAGCTATCCGAGCAAGCGGGCCCAAGTGGCCCCGAATCCCACGCAGTAGCCTCCCCATGGGGATATCTGGGGATCCATACTAGTGGACCCCTTACTGTAAAGCAGAAAATTCATGCATTTGGCATACCATTGAAACGACCCACAATCAATCAAGATCCCAACCAGCACTGACAACGCCACCTGTCAGAACCGGGGCGTGACACGTCATCAGCGTCGCCCGGCGCGCCATCGACCTCTTCGCCAGCTAAGGGGCGTGGACCGGGCCGCGTCATGCCACACAAGGGTCAAGCAGCTGAGATACAAGACGCGCTCCGAGCTCCTCCGTGGCTGGAAGCCCGACCTTGTCCCCTGAAAGCACTTTGTGCGTCAACGCAGCCCCCCCCACCCTCCGAAGGCGATACCGAGACAGCCTCGCCTCTGCACGGACGGGGCACGGCAGACGGAGGACCCAAAAGTCAACAAGTGCGCACACGCAGGCCAAATATACCTTCATAACTGAACTACTCGACCCAAACGCTGAATGGCGTGGGACACCGGACGAGTCTTCACCGTGCCCGCTGCCTCGGTGTATATACCACGCAGAGAGCCGAGCGGCTCGCCGTTTCACCCCTCCTTGACGCCTGCGGCGCGCGGGCGCGAGAACCTTTCACCATGTGTGGCAGCTTGGGCACCTGAACGGTCGCTGCCGCCCCCCTGGGTGCCCAGAGGCTGCCCGTGCCCGCCACCTTGCCCTTCGGCCCACAGAGACCACTCCGGGCAGTCATCGACCGGTTACGCAGCCGGCTCGATCGCCCCGCCTCGCACGAGAGTGTCAGGGGTCTCTCCGGACGCGTACGCAGGCAAGGACCAAGGCGTAGCGTACCATCCGAAGGCGCAAAGAGGGAGGAAGAGGGTGAGAACGGAGTTGTTCTTTTCGTGAGGAAGCCGGGCCACGGGCGCCCCGCTGTCCCCTTATGCTAGCCGAGCAAGCGGGTTCGAATGGCCCCAAATTGCACACAGTAGCGTCCCCAAGCGGCGACCTGGAGATCCATACCAAAGGACCCCCCTATTGTATTGCAGAAACTTCAATCAATTTCCATGCAAGTGCAACCGAACCTAAATCAATAAATATCCAAACCTGAAAGGACAGCGGCACCTGTCCGATTCGGGGCATGACGCGTAACATGCGTCGCCCGGCGCCCAATAGACCACCTAGCCAGCAAAGAGGCGTGGACCGGGACGGTGCAATGCGACACTGGCCCACTCGAAACCCTCGGGCCGGGCCCGCTGGCCTTGGGTCTCCGGGACGGCGACGCCTTGAGAAGCGGGAACTGTGACGGCCGGACACCTGGCCCCACCCTCAGCGAGCCAGATCCCTCCCAGTCGCTAGGGGACACGTGGATTTGCGACCTCAGCCGGTCGGATCCGGTCATGCCGAAATGACCCCAGGCGCCCGCGAGCGTAAGACGCCCTACCAGCGCATAGGTTAAACCTCCCCGGTTGTGAGTCACCTCTGGATCGCTCGTGACTGACCACTGTAGGCATTTCAATTCCTGATCACTGGGGCCACTTCCCCTCAATAAACGGGGCCCCCATTTGCGAGCCCGAAAATGTGGTCGCACAACTCGTGTTTCTCGCTTGGTGTGGTACTATGGGGCGGCCTGTCCCCCAAGGCGCCCGCCGGAAACCACGGCGGGGACGCCGGGGCCGCGACGAACGGCGGGGGGTTGCGACGCCCGCGCGGTAGTCGCAGACGGGACAGCGACGCCGGAGCAGGGATGTCAGGCCCGACCAAGAACCGGTCAGAGACACCAAATGAGCTTATCCGGCCGCCGCGCGGCGACACGCGAGCCCCACGGGGGGCTGGGTTGACGCGGCCAGAGGGCGCGGCAGGCAACAGACAACCGGTCGCCACGCGGCGGCTAGAACGCGCTGGCGTGGAACGGTCACTCGCCCTCGTCCGTGAAGATCGCCGCAGGAGACTTGATAGGCATGGTGGGAGTTATCTGCATTGGTTGGTAACTGCCCGGGCCAAGTTCCATTCGGAGCATTGAGCCCGGGCAACGGCTTCCGCCTTTTGAGGACGACTGGAGACGACGGTGGGAGGCACCGTCGTCTCCGGAAAGTGAACTGTGTCCTCATGTCTTTTCGTCTCGATCGGCACTGCTTCTCGGACCTCGAGACCCATAGCGGGTGTCGCGTCAGCTCCAGAGACGGCCGTCACCTCTCTCCTCCTGAATTAACCTTCTTGATCCTGGTACTACACTCGGGAAGTCTTCCCCCAGTCGACGCCGTGCGTGTGTGCTCTTCGATGTTTCCTTCCGGGGCGGTTATTCCCCGACAGGACTACCCGACGACCTGGTCTGGCTCTGCTTTCCCCCAACTTTGTCGGGCTGTCTGTGCGTGTTATTTTCGGAATACAGACAAACTGAGACAGTCTGGTTTAACAAGGATCGACTCTCATCACTGGTAGGGCTGTCCATGCCGCGGGCACGATCGACAAAGGGCGGCAGGAGTGCTTCTATACTGGTCGTGGCCACGCGGCACGGGTTCTTCAAGTAATGAGTGCGCATGTGCGTCGATGGCCTACTCAGGCGATATCGATGGAAATCACGAAATCGCCACTCCCCAGAACTCAACGAGCACAACCGCAGTGCAGGTTCATTATGTAGCCAATGCGCCATGATCCGTCTACTGTTGGTATCAGTTCACAGTTCGGGAACCACATCCGAAATACGGAGCCATCCTTGTCGTATGGCGGGGCGCTACTGACGTTTAATCTCGAGTCAGGAGCACAGTTTTGCGTACATGTCGAAGAACGTCGAGACGGTCACAGCCGTCGCAATCAAAATATCGGGGCTGCTTGGTGGCGAGGAGGCAAAGTCGTGAGGCACCCGGCTCCTGGCGGTTCGTGCATCCATCCTCGCTGTAAATCTGCCTGCCGTCCTGGGTGTCGGACACCAAAGCACGCGACAGCGTGGTGTGTGTGGTTGGGTTCATTGAGGCCTTCCGGCTCTCAGGAGAGTGCCAGGGCTTTGAGATGCGAAACCAAAATGCATTATGGTTTCGATGGTTTCTGCTGACGATCAGGATGCACTGTTTGGCGTACACAACTCCGAGTGTCGTTCCATCTTTCGTGGGTACTGCAGTGCGTCTGTAACACAAATTCTGGATCAGATAAGGGAACAGTCTTTACCAAAGCCACACCAGCAGCGTCGGCTGAGACCGTTCCACGCCCGCACTTGCTCCCAGGCGGACTGTTCTGCACCCTTTCTCGCGAAGCTGTCCCAAGCGAAAGGAGCCAGATCTGTGCGCACAGATATGTTCGCAAAACTTCAGCGGGGGTGGTTCATCGAATTAGCGCGTTCCGATGAATACAGCTTATGAGATGACGAGTAGTTCGTTCCAGAATCATTCTTCTCAATATGCATTACAGTCTATCCCTTGTAATCAATCCCTGTATACTAGGACAGCTTTTCCTCTCACCTCGAGCGATGGGACGAAAGGGAGGTCTTCAGAAAGGGATAAGAGCTGTGCGTGGTTCCCCTCCTGCGGCGTGGTGACATGCAGTGGTGGGTGACAGGTTCCTAAGAGATAGGGGGCAGCAGCAATCGCACCTGTATCGTTTGAATGCAGACATCGCAATGTGTTCGTGGTTGGGCGAGCCGCTTGGTTGGACGGGAGACGGATGGGAAAGCGGCCACGTCCCGGCAGCACGGCCCGAAGTCGGCCATGCCCATTTGAATCTTGAACTGGCGCCCCTTTCACAGTATTCATTTCTCAATGGCAGCAAATGGGACTACAGTATCGATCAGGGGCTTCGGAATAATGATTCGGATAAAGCACCGTTCTGTAAGCAGAGGCATCCTGCTCGCAGCAACATCTTATGTTCATCAGTCTTTCCACGAAGAGCCTGAGCATGAGGTGAGCGTTTCAGCAGTGTCTTCCGTTTTGCTCTCACATTGGATGGCGAGAAGATTCTAACGGATATATCCGGATATATCTGGATATATCCCAGATTCTGCTGAGAAACCCGGATTCTGAAAGGCCCTGGTATCGATCCGTTCTGACCTTTGATGCTTCTGCACTGAGGACCGTCGACATCGCCGGACTGCGCAATCGACAGAGCATGCCGACTAGTTCAACAAAAGCCGCTACTGAGCCTGCGATCATTTGTCTAAGCCCCTTTGGACGTCTCGACGTCGTCGCGGACCTCTAAAAGATTGCTCCGTGGGCGCCATCCACGCAATCGCACAAGACATCCTGCTGCTGCAAGACACAAGTCATAAACGATGGATGCATTGTGATCTACGCATTCCAGGAGCGTGATGTTCCGTGTAGCAAGCACGGTGCAGGCGCGTACGACCGGCATACACGCGCACACGCGCACACCGCTCGCAAAGACGGGCGCACACGCAAACTACCCGTCTACACATGACCCCACGCGCATGACGTGCCTAAGCTCTCCTCTATGCCTACAACGTGCCTGCGCGCGCCCACTTGGCAGAACACTGGCACACGTCAACAGTATCATTCATCCTTGCACTGCCATCTCTCCCATCTGTCTCTCCGGGTCATGTACGGCAGCACGCGTCCACAATTGAGGGGGGGCAGTTGCCTCCAGAGCTCGAGCAAGAAGGCTCGTCGCCTTCATGTACTTGTTAGCAGAGTCGTTGAAGTAGGAAGCGCGACGTGTCGCAATCTCTGATGCTTCTTTCATGCAATTTTCGACGGTAACCTGAAAATTTACGGCGACCACAACGACCCCAGGACGCAGTCAGGCCGCCTCTTGCACAACCACGGGAACAGTGTAAAAGGCGATGGAGGCTGTCGCCTTGGCCGTTTTGTACCCTGTCGCCGAGTCGGTGGCTGCCGCCCTGGCAATGTCGATTGGCGACGAGGCAACGGTCTGGACGACATCGGCTGCCGTTCTTGCAGCCCTCGTGACGACATCTTGAGTCGACTCTGCCGCAATTGCCGCCTTGTCGACCGCGGCCTCCGACTCTGGAACAATCTACAGGGACGGACATCGCGGCCCGGACGCCAAACACATGAGGTCCCGTGAGGCTTTCGCCAGAAAAATGGCAACGGCAGTAGCTTCTCGATTGAAAGTGGCGTGTAGACTTCGAAGCGGGGGGTCGGCGCACTCAAATTGGGGGGCCCACAACGAAGGGGGAAGCCCCTTGTTGTCAGCCTCCATGTGGGAGTCTCAGCCTATGCACGCAACGAATGCGTCAATAACGGCATCAAGGACCACAAGAAGACGACCGGCTCAAGGCAGGCAGTGGCCTGGACCAATATCGGCGTAGCTACAGTGGGTCCTACCGGAGTATTGCTAGCCTCCAAACATTGGCGGTTGCAGAGATAGGGGAGGCAAAGCCGACGGTAGGGCGTAGAATTCAAATCGGACTGGCTGTTTCACAAGCCACGATCGAACAATAGGCTCAGAGTTGCCGCCAGAAGTCTTTCAAGCGAGTCACCGTGTCTTGCAGAAGTATTGTAGAGCCATTGCAGCCCACACATAGATTTCCTGAGCCTGTTGGGCTGCTTGCTTGGGACTGAAGAGGGAATGGAGAGGGTTCTGGGTCCGAACTGTGATTTTGCATGAGATCAATAACTTTCTTCAGATTTTTTGAGATCCTGATATGCGTTTTCACTGCGCACAGCTGCAAAGGGAGACTGTGTAAAAATTTCAGATGATTCCCAGTCTTTTCACTGGTCCACGTACGCTGTTGAATGATTGCAACCACTCTCCAACCGCCATGCTTTGTAGGTCTGCAATAGTGGGTGGCGGTATCGGAATCTAAGTTGAGGACACTCTGTCCGCGATACAGGGGACGGCCACGGACACACCCACTGCCCGATGCACGACCAGCTTGACGGCCTCGGGCCACGGCACCCCCAGAGGCATGTCGGCCAAGGCCGCTGTAGACCCCGGATGTGCGGGAGCGGCCGTGGTACTCGCGTGGTGCAATTGAGTGACCTTGGACGTGCAAGAAGTGGTCATCATAGACACAATAGGGTATACCACAGTACATGGGAGGGTGCAGCTTAGTTAAAGCAGTGCGGTCGCGGGGTCTAGGAGGCAGAATATCAAATGGCGGCGAGGCCGCGTGTAAACCGCGGGTGCCAGCACGGGGAACAATGCTGGCGCTGCGTCCCGCAAGAGAGCGCATGGAGTGAGAGCGCGTCGTGAATACGTCACCGCCTGCTTACCGTCCCCTCGCGGTCTCCTGGTTTTCCTTCATGCTGCTATAATGTGTGCCTGCAAGCTGTGGCGGCGCCCACCCATCGTGGTGCGCGCATTGACCGCTTGCGCCAAATCAAAAGCCTTTGATTGGACGGGCTCCAATGTTCCGGACGTGATGGCTGATAGGTGGCAGCTGAATGACCAAAAAGACTGAAGCTTTATGCCTCATGGGAATGTACCAGGCAGGACGTGGAGCCTGCTGATGGGGCCGAAGTCGCGCCGTCGCGGACGCCGAATTCGAAGTCTTGGGCGTCCGGCGCGCACGACTAGAGTTGTCGGGTGGATGGGTGCGGCGTCATTGGGTCCGTTTTTGTAGGGAATCGGTCTTCGCAGCAGCCCATTCGCTCTTACTGTCTCGGTCAGTCAGCCGGCTGGGCAGCAGCCACTCATAAAGCTCAACAGCTTCATATACACTGTAGTGAACGAGCGTCGATCGTTCAAGAACTCCCGCGCTGGGTTGACACTGGGTACGTGCGCGCGCGCACTTTTTGCCAGCGTGAGGACGTGACACGCTGGGTCACGTGAAGAAGCGCCCAATCACTCTCTGATTTCGATCAGCACGCTCATCACCCCCGAAGTAGCTCCCCGTAAGGTCGAGTCATAGCCCCCATCTTTATTGTATGCATAACATTTAGTCATGACATCGGTTCAATGTGTTGGCGGTCATGCAAGACGGAAGCAGCGCCTGCACCTTGATTCCACTGGTCCCTACTACGGACAGAAAAAACTGTGAGACAGCCCCGTGGGTGAATGACACCGGCATACAGTCAAGATAAAGCCAGCAGCAACTGCTCGTCATCCTGCAAATGTTCCAAGCCGGCCACTGCGGGGTGCAGTTGCTCTGAGAGCACCGCTGTATTGGATCAACGTCCGTGGAGCTCGCGCTGGAGTCTGTGATACATGTTCGGACTGCCCTTCGGCACTCGTGCGTTGCTCCAGTCTGAAAGCGGGTCCTCCTTTCAATCCGTGCAACGCTCGACGTGTTGCTCTAGACATCGATATTCATCCACCGAGGCTTTGTGTATGCCGCACTCGGAAGATGCACCGCGTGAAGAAGAACATGTGCGGTAAACTTGCCAGGTCAAACCTCAAATGTAGCCAGTCGGTTTTTAGTCAACGACTGCCTTTATGTCCAGAAAAAAGGAACGCAAGACTTCCTGTCCTCACGCCAGCAGCTGCCGGCACCCCGCACGCCACCGAGTCTGTCTTCGGCTACACCTGACACCAGATCCACAGGATCGCGTGCTGGTCAATCTTGTGTTTCGTGAGAGGTATTCAGATTGTGTGATCGTCGCGCGTTTCCAATTTCGCTGCTTGCTGCCGCTCCCACCGCCAGCAACTCGCCCCCTGTTGGTTTCCGGCTGCGACTGCTTACATCAGATGACGGCGCGCGCCGCGACGGCGCAGCAGTGAGTAAGCGAACGGATGCCCACGGGACGGGAGCCTCCCGGCGCATGAGCCACGGTGTTGCGGAACCGGGCGTGCCGGGGGGGTGCCAAAAGGTTGTACACGGAAGGTGAACGCACGGGGGGGGGGGGGACGAACGGAGATCGGGGTCCTGGGGATACCCTGCATCTAGATTCGGTGACTGCAGCATGTCCTGACAAGAAGCCTGACCGCCTTCAACCGCTCGACACTCACGCGGCCCTTCGGCGCCATACTGGTCGATCACATGGCAGCTCCAGATGCTCGTTGTTTCTATCAACATCCCCCCTCTTCGAGATCCCTGAATGCCGCTGCACTCCGAATGGGAGGCGCCACTCCTTCTGGTAGACGTGCTCGTGGCTGGCGGCTAGCCTTGAAGCTTCCGACTTCCCCGTTGTTGGTGGCCATCGGTAGCCATGCTCGCCCCTTCAGGACTAGCTCGCGCAGGCAGCCAGCTGCCCGGTGGGAGATCGATTCGCAGCCCTGCAGCAGCGTTCTGTCAGTTTGTCCACATGCCACTCCGATTTGCTTCGCTCTTTGTGACATGGCCGCCTGTGAGCTTCAGTCGGCCAGCCCCGCGTTTTCGCACTGGAGGATCTCTTGTCGGAGGTCCATTTCGCTAGCGCCTTCCCTAATTCCATTCTATAACGCCACTGGCGCCATTCCTGAGTTGTCAATCGGCATTACTGTGTACTCAGGATTATCCTCGGCTCTCTCCTCTGCGCCTCGGCGAACAAAGTTATGTGGTTTCCTGAGCCTTAAATAGAAAGCCTCCGGGAAGTGTGGTACTCGAAATGGCAGCAGAAGCAATTTTTCGGCAGCAATGGTCGTGGAAAGAGCGAAGTGGGGAACTGGTGACCATTTCCTCATGTGGTGCGAAAGTAATCCTCTATTGAGCAGAGCACGGATGGCCTCAAGGTACATCTCAACCTCTCTGTCGGAATAAAAATTGTGTCTGACGACTGAGGATGGCACTTACGGCCACAAACATTTCTCACGATAAATGAAAGTGGGTGGACGTTGCCTCCAAAAACATTGGCTTCGTGAATCTCATGTGCATGAGAGATGGCCGTCGTCCGGTCTCATCGGTGAAGCGCTAAATGCGATTCCAGCTCACTGATCTCGTGTGGCCCAGCAGAACCAGCAGATGCCGACTTACTATAGAAAACTTCACGGTGATACTTGTGGGCAACGACGCGATCTGCTTGATCCTGTCAGTGCGTCAAGCTCCTGTGTTAGTCCGGCCCAAAGAGGCACCCTGGTCGCAAACCATAATTTGAGCTTCTGACACTGTCAGCCATCCGCGCTTTACATCTTGGAGGACCGCCCAGCGCTCCCGGCCTGTACACATTTGATAGCAAACTCGATGAAAGGCCTTATAAAGTCATTTTCGACTCCTGTGACGGTCTCCGGCTCAGCTATTGGAAAAGGAGCAAGTAGCACAGAATCGTGAGTACCAGAAAGACCCCAAGTCTGACCGCCTACATTCTTGGAAAGCGCTACGAAGCATCCAGCAGAGTCTGAAACATCTCATAGGACGGGATAATCTTGGAGCCCTTGAGTCCTTCTTTCTTTTTTTGCGTTGAGAGCTCGTGTCCGATGCGTCTTTGCAACTGTTTTGCCAGCATGATCATGCGGAGCCGCCATCTGTTTTGTTGCGTGAGATGCACCTATGGGTCCGTATCGATTGTTTGCTGGAGGCGAACCCCGCAGATCGCGCCCAAAACTGGCATATTTGGCGTATATCGTTCGCAACTGACATTGCTTATTCCGATAATCACTCAGCGGCGCTTTACTGGCCGTCCGTGACTGTTTGAACTTCGATTTTCTGAAAAGAACAACATTGCCATTGCTCTCTGAAATGCTCTATCACTTCTGGGTCTGTTTTGAGAGAACAGACATTGTGCCTTTGGAAATCTTTCCCTGCAGGTTCCTTTCGCCATTCATGTCACCGGTGGCGGTTCACTGGGCATGTCAGGGCAAAAGATGAGAAAAAAGACCATGCCACACATCCTCTGTTATGAGGCGCATATGGTGCGCTTAACCACGCTTGTCACGATGGTACGGTTCATTTTGAGTACACCTGCTTTCTTCCGGCTGCTTCCTTGTTGCTAAGGAGCCGGCGGCTTGAGACTGCCACAGGCACGCCACCACGAGGACTGTCCTTTTGATTGACTTCGTGTTGGCCCTGCCCTCAAGAAGCACTGTCAACTATCATTCGACAACAACACTATATCTCCACAATACTTACTACATGAAAGGCGCATGGTGTGCTCAGCGAATCATTTGGTGAACTCAATCTGGTTTCTACGAACGCATGAGTGTTGAACCTTTGCGAGCTACTATTCGCTGCGCGCCGTGTGGCCTTGGAACGTACACTGCCATGCGGACTTGCGACAGCGCTATGCCGCGCCTCTCACAGCCTGTGGTGTCGCAAGCTACGGACCGCCGCCTAGAGAGAGGCCCATGTGGCTCTCTTTAGGGGACATGCTGTTCATGTTAGAGGCTGCGCCCGACGCGGCCGACGATATGAGGTACCAGAGGCGAGTGGAGTTACAACAGGTCTGTAAGGGAACGGGCCGCCGGCTGGAGGGAGCGGAGGCGCAGAGGAGGGCTACACTGGAAAACCTGACTGACGTCAGCGGGGAGGAGGCCTCGGCGCGTGCAGGCTGGCGAGCCTGACTGTGGAGGAGCTTAAAAGGTAGCACGTACTGTCTGTAGAGTGACAAGTAGGAAAGGCCTGGCGGCTAAGCTCTGACACGGCGAGATTAGAATACAATGCTGATCTATAGAACCTCGACGCTGTCCCTGGGTGTTTTAAGCTGGGAGTAAGACTGTCGTGAGTGTCTGTGAATCAGAGAAGAGGAGCTCTCGCTGCACAGACTACCGATTGGTGGCCTTGCCGCGCGACGATCTGTGGCAGAGATCGCGGAGGGAAATGGGGAACCCTGCTGTGTTTCCAATCACTTTCAGCCCTTCATAGATCAGACCGCGGGCGAGCACATCCGAGCTGAGCCGCTCCTCTCGAACGCGAGGCAACAGCTGAGCTCAACCGTCGTGAAAAGTCAGGCAGAGACCTGGACATACGTACGAAGCGCCTGAGGTATGCTCTGTGGAGCGCACGCGGTGGCACAAATTGCTGACGGTGACGTAACTGAAGAAAAGTTGATGACGACGTCTCGCTGGGAGGTAGCGTGAGTGGCACCCGGCCGCGGGGGGGTCGTTCTTTTTGGCCAGTGGCACGCACAGCGACACGCAGCGATACAGACACCACCAAGAGAGGCGTCTCGCGCTGCGGACGCTGTGGCCCGCGCCGGCAACGAGGGGGCAGCAGCTAGCGCCTAAGCTGAGAAGGCAGGGTGGGGTATCAGTGTCAGCACCAAAAGAATCCGCGGCATCACGTTGCGCGACCGAGAAGAACTACATGCTGGGGGCGGGAGACTCGAAGTAGCTCAGACGAATGGCCGACGCGGCCAAGATCAGCAGCAAAAACACCAGGAATTAGACGCAAAGCGGGATCGACACCCATCTTTTTGCCGAACATGTTTGGAATGATTTCAGGGAAAACGGGTACGATCAGTGCTCTCTATCTCAATCACATATCAATTCTGATCTTTTGTCCAATTGGAATTGGCTTCGGATGGAAACCAGGTGGTCGAGTCGCCGATCGGTCCGACGAAGAGCATCCCATTGTTCGTCCGACATAACGTTTGAGACGTATATGGTCGTTGCGCCAAGCTCTGAAAATGCCCAAGTAAAGAGGACCGATGTCAGGGCCAGCAGAACGCAGAAAAGCGCCTCTTTGCTAGGTTTGGACTTCTTCTTTTTTGGAACAACGACAGTAGACGTCTAACAGAAGAACGACATGTCCCTCCCGCTTTCTTCAACCCACATACGCAAGTCCCAGTGCCCCCCACCTGTCTGCCTATCTCCTTCGTTTTTACTTCCTACACCTCACCACGCACCCCTCCACCTCCTCTCTTCCCCCCATCTACCCATGACAGCCAATGTAAGAGCCCTTCCCTCTTTGCCCTGGCGCCGCTCCCGCTTCCACGGTCCAGCCTCTTCGCTGTGGACGGCGGTGGATATACCTGCACAGCGCCTCTGCGCCACGAGCGAAAGAAACGCGCTTCCCCCCCCCCCCCCCCCCCCCCCCCCCCCTCCCACCTCTCCTCCGTCGTCTTCCTCCTTTTCCCCCCGCCCGCCCGGGGGTGACGGGGGGGTGGAGGTGGAGGGGGGGAGGGAGGCGGGGGGGGAAAGAGGAGTGAGGGGTGCAAAGATGGGGCGGTTGGGGGGGAGGGGGGGGGGGGGGGGGGGGAAGCGCGTTT
>Ga0114955_1000775_pt1 | contig 14626 bp, 15 predicted proteins | sample Porto_5metaG_FD_87302 | JGI IMG/M metagenome (GOLD analysis project Ga0114955, IMG submission 87302) | Marine algal microbial communities from Porto, Portugal - Porto_5 metaG | ecosystem: Host-associated > Algae > Red algae > Unclassified | place: Portugal: Porto | collected 2015-02-02 | reverse complement strand
GTGGTCTCCCTTTCTTTCGTCCTCACGTCCTTTACTCCCGGGGCGGTCCATCAGTCGTCGGCCAGCAGCAGGAGCGGCAGGGCAGACCACAAGACAAAAGACCTGTCTCGTAAAAAAAGCAGATCACATGCTCGTCAGCAAGAGAAAGCTTCCTCCGAGTCTCTTCCATACATTCCGGTGCCTCCACCATATCTCTCGAAGCGGCGACGACCATAAAGTTCCTACAGGGAGCACCATTGTAAGACGCGTGTCGCTTTCTTTATCTTTTTCGGACCTCGGTATTACTGTCTATGGATGAAAAATTCGTTTTGTTTCTCAGCGCTACCACTCTATTGCGCAATACAGCTCTCATCTACTTCTTTTTCACCCACTCAAATCACAGTCACGCACACCCGCCCCCAGGTGCGCCCCCCGGCGCCGCCGAACTGTCTGACGCCTTGCTCTTGTCCTCCAAATGCGCCCGCAGCTCCAATACCTCGGCAAGCGCGTCTTGTGCCTCTCGCTAGTACGTAGCCACCAATGTCTCGGCATCGTTCAGGCGTTTCCCTTTTCGCGACTCTCCGTCTCTCACATTCAATCTTGCGCCATCTCTGCTGAAGTACGTTGCAACGCTAGGCTCTCGCTCTTCCCCAGACTCCGCCATTGTCTGCCAGGCCGTCCTGTCCTTCCGCACGGGAGACACGCTGAAGATCGCCATTATAACTCTTTTCAAGGCCCGTAGCCATGCACGCACGCCCTCGCTGCAGAATTTGCGTGAGAAACTCAGCCTGCTCTGCCGGACGCCGCCCACCCGGGCGGTGGAAGGACCACTCGACCCACAGAACGCACAGCGCACAGAACGCGTCGGCTGACCTCGCAGCAGGCTTTCCGCCTCGAAGCCATGCGCAGGTAGCGTCGTCCGCCGCAGCAAGTCGCCGACGCCCCCGTGGGCCGCGGAGCAGGCCTCCAAGGCATCGCAGCGCACAGGCAGGGGCGGAGGCAGGGGCATGTCCGCTCCAAAGCCAATCGCCGGCGTCTCCGATTTTCGCTTCCAAGGCCGCCGCTGTTGCGTTAATTGTGGCGAGCGGTGGCAGGACCGGCTCACAGGTGCCGCCCCCGGGACGTCGCCAACACAGTCAATGTACTGCTGCACGCGGGCGCTGCGGCCATATAGACGTCTCGCCACCGCAGGCGGTCGCTGCTACTGCGGGAGCAGCAGCGTCGGAAAGCGCGGCTGGCTGTTGTTCGACGCGTCTCAGCTGCAATCGCTCACCAACTCCGCGACATCGCAGCCGCGCTCGAGCGGCTCTACCAGCAGCAGCTTATCGCTGCAGCCTCCTCGCGCCGCTGCCAGAGCCGGCACGTCACGGCCTTTCAAGGGCGCCGGCGGCGCCACGCATACCATGCTGCCACCGCCGGCCGCCGCCAATCTGGTCGCCGCAGCTTCTACGTTTTTGGGTGGCAGCGGCGGCACGACCACCGCGCCAGAGATATCGACCGCTGCCTACAGGGCCGCCGCCGTGCGGCATATCTCTTGCACCGCGGCACTACCGCCAACCAGCTGCTGGTGGCGGCCACCGCCGGCGCGAGGGAAACCAAGCCGCACATCCGGGGCGCCGGTGGAACCACGACGACCTCGCTGCGGCCACCTACCGCTGCTAAAACGGCCGCTGCCGCGCCGCTGCACATAGGGCGCTTCGGCGGCGCAGACGACGCGACACTGCACGCTACCACCGCCGATGCGGCCACCGCCGCGCCGCCGAGAGCCGAAAGAGGCGGCGACAGAAGCTCTGTGCTGCATCCGGTGGCTTCCGCCACAGCAGCTGCCGCCGTGTCGCCACGCCGCCGCCGGGGCGTTCCCGCTTGATCTTAGAGATGACTATTCCGGTTTCCCGCCGTCGCTCGCAGGTGGCTGCCACCTTGACCACGCGGCGCCGTCGCCTGCGGGCGGCGGCCGTGGATCCCCTGCTTGAGGGCGGCGGAGGGTTCCAGGGCCTATGTGCTGCCACTCGTGGATGGTGGGGGCACCCAACACACGCCGGCGCCCGCGGGCGGCCGTAGCCACTGCGCCGCCGCGCCAGCGGACGCTAGCCGCGACGACGACGCCGCCCAGTCGCCAGAGGACGGGAGGTGGCCGCACCGACGACCTTTCGCCGCCGCCTGCTCCGTCCAGTTTTTCTCCATTTTTGCACTCGCATGACGTTATGGACGACGCCACAGACACCTTTAGTCCACCAAGCCAGCGCCACCGCGCGATATCTTTCCGCGAGCACGAATCATCTTGAAAAGTGAAAATGTCACCCCCTTGTGCTGGCAACTCGCAGGCCGATGTCTTTCATATTTGGAAGTGGGCCAAACCTGACAATGTCGCCACCTGCCCCTGAAAGCTACATGGAAGTGTGCCGCTCGAAAATATTTTGGCAAGCTTTGAATCACTCGAAACGACTCCATTGCAGATAGAGTTCCGCACCCTCTCCTCGAGAGCGTGCATCAGAGCTGATCCAACTCGCCGCTGCTTGCCGCTCTTCGAATCAACCCCATCCCCGCACGCCTTCTCTTCAATCCCCCTGTCACTGTCTCTCTTCGGCGATGGCTGTTCGGGCGCCGAGCGCAATCGGAAGTACAAGGAGCGGAAGCGCCTGGGCTTAGGGCCCGCGCCGCGTGGAGCCCCGCGCATATCCACCATTACCGAGGAGCGCGCGGTCGCTCTCGCCGCTGGTCGGGTCTACAAGCAGCGGAGTCGGGCCACCGGGCGGGAGTGCACCTCGGCCCTGAATTCCTCCCGCGCCTCGACCGGGTGCCGCCCCATCACACCAGTCAAAGCTGACAGCGGGCCTGCGGCTGGCGGTGCACTAGCCGCGTCCAACGACGCTACCGCTGCACAAGCTGATGACGCAGTTTCCGAGCGCGAAGATTGTCTCCTACGCGCCGCTTGACCCCCTTCGGATCCCCCTTAACTTCCATTGGGTGATTCCTATCTGCATGTGTTTGGTGAAGACCGCGAGAAGCTTCAGAGCAGCTTGGTCCGAAGAGCGGACGCTGAGGGTTGCGCCGATCGTGGCGCAGCCGCGATGCGGGCGTCTCCCTGGGCGGTGGGGGGCCCTTCGGAGCTGGCGCGTCGTGCGTTGAGTATTTGTGGACAGCGTCACTGGATGTTCTCGCTGGGTATTGCTCGGTCTCTGACGGCCAGCGTCCAACCTGAGATGCGCGCTCTCGCTGGGTCGGGGCTCGTCACGCCCATCTTCAACTCGACAAGCGTGAGGGCTATTGTCGCACAAGGACGGTCAGCGGACCGACGCCGCGGCATGGTGCACATGTGCGACGAAGCTGCAGCCGCGATTGGAGGCGCGCCCGGCCTCATAGCAATGGTTGCGGCGCTTTCTGGGCTCTCGTTTCTTGTTTCGACTTCTTTTGGATCTACAAATGGCTACCACAAGCCTGTTGCCTTGGTGTCTTCTCCGCGGGCATGCCGGTAGCTCGCGCACACTGACGATCGACCACCGTTTGTGACAGCGGATCCCCCTCGCCTTCTTGGCGCTCTCATGGCCGTAGGGCCGGGCACACGCCTACGGCTGTGGCCCGACTCGCACCAAGCGGCGCGTGGGGGTTCCACCACTGGGGGAGGACCGGGAGTTCTCATTGACGTCAACTCTTATGATTGTCTTGTTTCTCGTGGGGATTTTGTGCACTGTGGTGTGCGCAGCAGCTCCCGTCTACCTCACTGCCGCATCCACGTGTATCTAATCGCCGCTGGGCATGAGACAGATGTCGACTTGGATGCAACGAACCCGCTCCCTTGCTGGGCGGGACCGCGTAGGGCACGCAAGTGGTAGCAAGGCACGTTCTCTTTGTCGTGGTCACCTTGGTGGGCGAGTGGTGCGTTAGTGTGTGGGTTACTGTGATTGGTCTGATGTCGCCAATACGCTTCGGGGAGGAAGACACGGCACGCATCTGCGCCAGGATCCACAGGGGGTACATGAGAACTAACGTCACGGGGCTCTGTCTACGACTTCTGCGGCCTGCACCCCTGTGCTCGGGAGCCACCTTCCCTCGTTTATTTGCATATTTTTTTTATTGCTACCTCGTCATGTTTTGTGTTTCCCTGCTCCCCCTGGACAACCTGGACAGGAAGACCCGACCAAATGGGAATGCCGGCAGACAGTTTGGGTGCCGCGTCGTGGGCCGCCGTGGCCGGGAGGTTGCCTATCGCGACGTCATTTGCCGGGAAGGGGGTTGCGCAGCGGGCGGTGCGCGGTCGCTATGTCAGGATAAACGGCAGTGGCGGGCCGAGGAAGGCACCAACCCATCCCCAACTACAGTCATCGTTTCCATCATGACGTTTCTCGTCCACGCAGGCACCACCCGCTGCACCGTCCATTTTCCACCTCGCCACCGCCAAAACACTTTTCGAGAAACAACTGTGTCCCTGCGGGTGGCGCCGTGGCGTGAAGCGGGTTTGTCAAAATAGAAAAGAACGTGGCTCCGCGGTGTCTGTTTTCGAGCCGCTAAAAGGCTACCAATCCTGCGGAGACCTCATTCCCGCACTTTCGCTGCCACACACCACCTGACCACACCGTCAGCGTCACCCACTCCGCAACACCTGCCAGGTTTTCTGTTCCGCCGTCGCCTCTTCAGCGTCGACGCCGCGTGTGACACGACACTGTTGCGGAAGAGGTGCAGTACCAGACGCACGCGACCCACCCGGGACACGAAGAAGGTATATGTGTGGTCGGCGGACGGCCAAAAAGGTAAGGCCGGCTACGCGTGGTATTCTCCTGTCCCCAACTCTGCTCATTCAGCTCCAAGAGCATGTCGTCCCCCTCCGCACACCTCCCGCACTCTCCGACCTGCAGCCATCCCCCTCCTCCTACACAGTCGCCCCACCACCGCCTTCAAATCAGCGCCAGAACCGCTCTGGCGTCACCTGACCTGCCGCTCAGTTGCCAACCAGGGGCGACGTACCGCCGCCGCCGTCGCCACCAGCGCCGACGGCCACGAGGCGGCCACAGCCAGAGACGTGGCGTGCGCCACCTCCTGGGTGAGCGCCCTCTGCACTCAGAGACAGATACCCCTACCCCTCCCGGATAACGTCCCCATCCACGCCACAGCAAAGCATTCTGCCGGCCGCTGCTCCGACACAACGCTGACTGGCTGGCGCCGGTCGACGCGTCGCAGTCTTAATCTTTGGGAAGCAGTGCCTGCTGGAAGCCTGCAGCGTGAGGAAAAAAGCAATCCATGAACGCTATAGTGTCGGTCCCCCAGCTCTCTTCCGGCTCAAGGCTCATCATCTCGCCGCGGTCACCGCCAGAACCAACGCCGGACACTCGGCGGTCGCAGCCGATGCCCTGTCGCGCGCCAGCTCCTGAGGGCGGCGCCAGGGAGGCCTATGATAACACGGGCCTTGCTTCTCCACCAACGGCCGCGTGGCCAATGCCGACGTCGTTCGCCGTCCGTGCCAACCGGGAAAGCGCATTGTGGGGCCTGGTTCAGCGTGAGTTGGTGGCGGCGGCGGTCGGCCAGGACCAACGCTGGCCACTCGACGGACGCATCCAGAGCCATGGCGCGCGCCACCGTCTGTTGGAGGCACAAGGGCGTCCGGTATCAATAAAGGCCTTGCCTCGACGCCTCCGGCCGAGGCGCCAAGGCCGTCGTCCTTGGACGGCCGTGCCACCCGAAACCACTGAGCGTGCGGCCTGTGACAGTGTCCGGTGGATGCGGCGGCGGTCCCCCGGCCCGTCCTGTCCGCGAGAGTTTTCGACCCCCCGTAGCCACCGCGAGCACCGACACCGGCCACTCGGCGGTGGCAGCTGGCGCTGGGGAACGCGCCGCCGGCTCGGTGTAGTTCCAAAGCGAAGTGTGGCAGCATTTGTCTTACAGCCAACGGCGCCGTCAGGACCCCGAAAAAAGGACCACCCCCCCCACGGGACCAAAGGGTTGCCAGGCGCACCGCTACGCACCCGGCCGGGCGCCGGCCTGCCCCGTCTCCACCAGGCCGCCTGCGTCCGCTCCACCGCCGCAGTTGTCATGGCGGCTGCGGCGACGGCGACGGCGAAGGCGCAGCGCGAGAAGGGTGGCGTCTCGCCCCGCAAAAAGAGACCCGCTTGCGCCCGCTCAGGGGCACGTGAGGTTGCGGGTGCTGTCCGGCGTAGTCGACGTTCGGTCGCGCCGTTCTGTAGTGCGGCGAGAATTAGTGCGAGAGCCAATTACCAAAAAAGTAGAACGCGGTTCTACGCTCACATTTGCCAACTCTTTCTCCAATGCGAGATAATTCATACACAGAAATTTTATTCGAACGATGGACCACTGTCTGAGGCTCAGGGTTACGACAAGAGGATAAGGCCTTGTACACGGGCGACAGCCCTACTACCCATGAATATCTCATTTATGATATTCGTGCATCAACATGGGAATGCTGTGCAATTCCCACTGAGCCAATGGCCTGTGATGTCCCACCTCCGATCCAGCACAACTATATCGTTGATGTTTGAGATTTTGGCGGACCCGCACGGGAACAGGACAAGATCAGGACGAGATCTAGTCGCTGCTTGACATAAACTTGTCGCGCTCATTGACTGACGCTGCTGTTTCCGCCGTCCTTGTTCTTGTTCATGTCACCAATAAGTCAGAAAACAACAGCACATGCCCTACTGGCGGCTCTCCGTGATGCGCTGGCTAGTGCAGGTGCGGCCGTGCGAGTCGGTTTGTACCGCATGTTGTCTTGAACGGTATGGTACCTCTCGGCATTCTGGTGGCAGAGCAACAAGGGCATTACTCAGAGCAGATGAATATCAGGGACCCCCTCTGGCCCATGTTCGCTACTTCCTTCGTTCGCACAGTTCCTCGCCGCTACCGGCGTTAAGGACACCTACAGCGGTGACTTGGTTAGGGAACATGGCCATGAGCGGCCGCAAGCGACATTTCTTCGGCTGATCAGCCTGCCGCCATGAAAAGATACGACTGAGATGTAGAACGTCAGGAAAAAGTCCTAGCACGTAGTGGTCTGGAGCGCGTGACCTAGTAATGCTGAATGGTCACAAATGTCTGTCGCCAATCTGTCGCATCTCTCCGTACGGATGATGCCACCGCCTCGCTCGTTCGGTCATTGCGGGCCACGAGCCGGAGACATTCCTGGGCGCTGCAATAGCCAGAGGCTGCTGCCACCCCCCGGTACGGCGATTGAAGTGGGTACGGCGGCGTGGGTCCCAACGATCTGGACCTGCGTCTCAGGCATTGGATGTCGTGGTCGGAGCCGCTGAATCCAATTTTTTTTCATCATGTCGCACAGGTGGCCGTTCTTTTTCGACTGGCACCTTGCCTTTCTGAGCAACTTTCCATGCGATGTGTGACGATATCAGGCTTGAATATTGATGTTTTGGGTTGAGGTGGTCGGCCTTCAGGTATCAACGAGAGGGGTGTGACAATGTAAGGTTTCAACCATCGTATCCTTTCTTTCAGAAGTCACAGGAAGTAGCCGTCTTGAGGTGCTTCACTGACATTCCCATATCCACTGAGCAGCTGCGTTGCAGATGAGGAGCACTTTCTTGGGCGCTAGGCTCGGTGCCTTTGCCCATCTCTCCATGGCCCCTCCGCTATCGGCAGGCTCATTTTTGTCCTCGTTATCGCAGTGTTCCTTGCCGTTGCCCGCAGCGGGCCGTGCCCCCCCCCCGCACTTCAGACGGTGGTGGCACGAGAGTTGGCGGCTGCGGAGCCATCTCCGCCGAATCCGCTGGCGGCGGCTACCTGGAGGCATCTTTACAGGTTCCCGAGATGGGTGGCTCGCTGGCGGCGGCGGGGCGTCCCCCACCGGCTCCCCCCCCCTGCGGGCACCCTCTTCGTCACGAGTGGGGACGGCGCCGATAGCGCTCGTCCGAGGTTCTTCTCCGTTCCGCGACGACCTCGTGCCCCACCCGTGGGTGGGGGTTATCGAGCTTCCCCGGGTCCCCGTCTTCCGGGGTCCGATGGCGTCGGCCGATACGGCCACCAGCGCGGCTGCCATAGCGGTCGCCAGTCCGGGAGACGCTCCCGGCGACGTCATCGGGGAAGAGGCGGAGATCGACGGGGCCTTGGCCTCCCTCTTGTCGGCTTCTTGGCCGACTCCCGCCGTCGTGGACGACACCTACCAGCGGTTTCCGAGGGACCTCGGGGGTTCCCTGGTCGAGCAGCGGTATGCGGCCCGCGGGGGCCGCCGCATGGTCTATCTGTGGACGACCATCCGGGCCAACTATGGCCCGTTGTATGCCGTCCCCGAGGGGACGGCGACAGACTCCCCCTTCCTCCGCCGCCCGGATGACTGGCGGGTGTGCCGGGTGCTTCGTCATCTGGCGGAGCGGGACTTCCCCCCTGAGGTGGGCGACAAGCCCCACTTCTCCTGGGAATACTACCGGGTACTCCCCCCAAGTTGGAATAGGATGACCGTAGTTACTTCGTTCCGGGTGCCCTGGGGGAGTGGACAATCCGCACCACCCTGGGCGACCTCGTGCTCCATGAGCAGCGAGAGGGGCGCGAGGTTCCCGTACCTCGGCGTACGGCCTTGTACCCGATCGCCCCCCTTTGGTGGGCTTCGGTGGAGGTTCCGCGCGGCATGGCCGCGCGAATGCCCCATCTGGTGGCGCTGTGTGGCAGCAAGCTGAGGGGGGGGCCCTCGGGAGGCGCTACCATATCATTCTGGCGCCCCTTTGGGCCGTCGAGGTGGCCGACGTCTTCGTCAGCAGCATCCGCCGCCACGGCCACTTTGTGGCGTCTGCCTCAGGTCTTGCGGACGGCTCTACTGGCACGTGCTGCAGCGCCCAGCAGCGCATCTCCCCACGCGTTGCAAAGGTCCCCCCATTTGCACGTTCGCTTGTGTCGTGGCCTGCATCTCAGCACCCCACCGGCCTCTTTCTTGTCATCGCTGCGTAAAAGCACGGCCGCTTTCCCAGCGCACCATTGTCCGATTGAGTAACCAGCTGAGCGTCGGCTGCGGACGTACCTCACGCACCGTACGGCCCGTCAGCGCGCCTCAGGGCGGCGAAACGCATAGGGTGGTGGAGTACTACGGCCACAGCGCGTACCAGGTACTCGCTCACGATTCATCAACACGAGGAGTGCTGCGTCGGACGGAGCGGCAGGTCGATATGGCCCCAACAGCGCGCGCACTACTGGTTCCTCGCTTCCAACAAACGACCCACCTCAGAAGTATCTTCGCAGCACCCGTGGCCAGGCGCAGGCCATTGCTGTTGCGAGCGGATGTACTCTCCCTGTCAGACGGAGGTTTGTCGACCATAGCCTCTCCTGAGGGTGCACCGACCGACAGAATGCAAGAACGCCGCCCTGCAGCTGGCGTCAGGACCGCAGGAAGGCCATTTCAGGTGACAGGAGGCGCCAACTCGCCCATCACACCGCGGGACGACCCCCCATTGAAGCGATTTGCGACAGAAACCTACCCTCACCAGTCAAAAATTCAATGACATGCCCCTCAGAGCTCAGAAACGAATCTTCTTATCAAGCACAGCTACCTCCTTTGGCCGAGTGCAACCGGAATCGTGGTTTCCAGTCTGTACCACGACCTTGACCCCGTTTTTGACCGCAGTGAGCACGATTTGAATCGGGAAACCATACAAACGACGCGTACAGACAACGTAGACGCCTTCTGGAAAAGCGAACCACATGAGCGAGATTGCCCATGGCTTGCGAACATGTCGACTCCAAGAACCTACAGTGCTACGCCCTGTGTCGTTGCCGCGGTCCCGTTTTACGTTTGCACGGTCTCTTTGGCAAGTACTCCGGCAACGTGCACCGGCCAGCGAAAAAAGTAAAAGAGGGTCTGGGGTGTTGCCGGGCCTTACCAAGAGTATTTCAGCAAGGGTATCACCCGAGTACATTTTTCGGGTATATACTCGTACCCGCGGGACATTTCGACGCGTCGCCCACACTCCTACTCGGCGTATGGGACGTCCCCAGATACTCGCGACATCGTATCACCAAGGGTATCTATGAGTACTACCCATATTCTCGAGTCTGGCGAAGCCGATACCCTTGACAGCATCCTGCAGTGCGGCACCGTGACCACATGAGCCGTCTGACAACGAAATACGTCCCGAAAACGCATGGTAACTGCACGATCCGGATTGTAATTCCAGAAAAATGGTATACGCGTGCCCGCGCGGAGAACAAACATAGCCCAGAGTTTCAAGGGTATATACCCTTGATACCCGATCCGTCAGGTTTGGGAGATGCTCATACTCGGACGTCTGAAAGTCCGTCGTACTGTCAGCCAATACTCAGTGGCTGGATTCGAGCCGAATACCGTACTCGTGACCAAAACTGATACCCTTGGTGAGGCCTGGGTGTTGCACACATTGCGCAGTACCCTGGAATAAAGTTCAGGGAACTGCGCTGCCTCACCGCCACAGTCGCCTCTGACGGTGATGTCGTCTTCTCCATGGCGAACGCTGCCGCTGCCAGACGAGAGACGCCGCCGCTGCAAAGGGCGGCGGCACGGATTTCGCTGTTGTCAGGCGGGAAATAGTACAGTGGGGGCGGATAGCATTTGGGGGTGGAGGGGGCACCTGCGGCACGGTGCGGGACGTCGTGGGACGACAGCAGGCATAGGCGGGCCTCCCTGTTGGGGCGTGTCAGCCGTGACGGCTGTGGGCGGCGGCGGCGACCACGGCAGCAGCAGCATGTGCCACCCCTGCCCCAAGCGGGGGAGCGAGGTGGGCCAGGCGGCGTCGATGCGGGCTCGCCCGGTTTGCTTGCCCGCGGAGCAGCGGCGTGGGCGGGCGTGTGGGCGAGTAGGCGGGCGCCGGCGAGTGTAGTGGCCGGCCGGCACGCGGCGCTGGCGTGCCTCGGCACCATCCCCCGTGGCTCGTGTTGCGCCGTGTGTCTGTGCCGCTTGAGCACCCCCCCTTCCTCGTGCGGCTGCCTGTGGTGGTGGGGGCGGCGGCGACGCCCCGCCCCTGACCGTCAACGCCGCACGGCGCGGTCGACGTGCGGCCGTCGCCAACGCTGCGCGCCGTCGCCGGCAGTGCCGCTGCGTGCGCCTTGACGCGTGCCGCCTTCTGCGCGGTGGCGCTGGTTGACGCGGCGCGTGCAGCTGGGGGGCCGTTCCCTCTGCGCCATACGGTGGGGCTGGGCGGGGGCCGTGATTTCAGACGCCCGCGTGGACGCTGGTGGGAGCGGGGGAGCGGGGGGGGGGAAACCGGCACGCCTGTCGCCGCCTTCGCCCCTGCCGTCGGTGGTGTGAAGGGGGGCGGACGCTGCCGCCGCTGCTGCCTCCAAGACCCCGCGGCGGCCGCCTTCCCGCCGCGCGCGGCAGGGCGGCGGGTGCCGTCTGCCACCGCAATCGCCGCGAGCGGCCGTCTGGGCGATCGCGGCGCGTCGGCCAGGGTACGATGCGCGGCCGCTGTGCCCGTTGTGGCGGTTCGGCCGCCGGCGAGATGGCGGCGTGCATCGCGTGGCGGTCGCCCAGAGTGGCGGCCGCGGGTGGCGGCGCGCCCCCCGCGCGGGCAGAGCCCGAGCGGCCGCACGATTCCACCGCCGCAACTGCCGCCGTCGCCGCTCCCGCCGCCGCCGCCGCCGCCGTAATAGTTGCCGTGGCTGTCGTGGCGGCCGCGTCCTTGCCCGGCGAGCGCCCGAGAGGCGCCGGACGGCATCCCCCACCGCCGCCCTCTGCGGGGCGCCGACGAGCCGCTTCCCGCCGCGCGCTGGGGCGCCACCGCCCGTGGCGCCCCCCCCCCCGACGGCGTGGCGCCTAGCTGGGGTCGGGGGGCGCCCTCCCTGCCGCCCGCCACCCGCCGTCCTCGTCCCCGCGAGCAGCCGCCCCACATCGGTCGGCGTCGTCGGTCACCCTTTCCGCGTGTGAGCCTGTGAGCGCCTTGTGGCGGTCCGCCGGGTGGCCGCCGGTGCGGCAGTGTCTCGGACACGCCGCCTCCCTGACAGCGACGGCCGGTACGCGGGGACCGCCCCGCTGGTCGGGGCGCGGCCGCACCCGTCGTGCGCACTGCCAGGTGCCCGCGGCCCCGCAGCCGCTGCGCTTGTACACGTGCGCGGCGGCCGCGGCGGGCCGCCACCTCCACGCGCTTGAGCGCGCGTCCACAGCGGCGGCCGGGCGGGGGAGCGGCGGTGCGGTCGGTGCGGTTGCCGACCGCCATGCTGGCGCGGGAGGTGAAGGGGCTTGCCTGGAGCCCCGAGCGGCTGGAAGCACGTGGAAACGGGAGGGTTGGTGTGTCGACTGCCCCCGCGGCGGCCCCGTTGGTTCGCCCTCTAGGCGCGCGGTCGGCTACGGCAGAGAGCGCGGACGGGCAATTGTACGGGGCTCTACTTGTGGCCGTACCTTGGTGCGGATGAGGATGGGGTGGGCAAAGGAGAAGGAGGCTATTTTTGGAGTGGGAGGACAATGGTGTCGGTGTAGGTCCTCTTTTGTCTCAGCGGCATTGCGCTCTTGTCGTTGCCCACCGTCCGCAGCTGCTCTTGACGCGCTGCTTTCGTCCGTGGTGTGAAAACAGTTCTGACTGTCCACAAGCCCAGGGCGTTTTCGTGAACGCTCTTTCAATACGAATGTTCTGCACGCCCACTTAATCACCAGAGCGCTGCTGTACCTCGAGCGGGGGAGTGGTGGTGGTGGGGCTGGCGAGCACCGCGTCGCACCCCGCGCCGGTGGCCGCCGCGGCGGACCGGAGCTAGCTGTTCCTGGTGGGAGGATAGCCACTGGCGGATGGCCGGCTGCAGCACGGCACGCGAGGAATGGCGGGGGCGTTTGTGTGGCACTGGATTGCTTTTTCTCTCTTGACCGCGCATCCGCAGTCTCTGCGTTTCTTTTGTAGTTGATTCACGTTGTACGTACACTTCGCGACGCGCGCACGATACGATGGACAGCACATACGCGTCTTGCACGCGCGAACAGCACCTGAAGCTGGCAACGTAGACGCCCCGCACTACCCACTGCATCATGACAATCCCCCCTCTCCAGTGCGTCACTCCACCCCGCTACCACATTCGCGTGCGCGTACAGTCGGCAAGGTCCACCAGGCGGACCACCAAGCCCAGGGGTCCTCCACCTCTCCTCATGCCCACGACAAACCCCCTCCACGCCCGCCGCCGTCGTCCGGCAGAGGGGATGAAGGGAGCCCACGGCGCTAAGCACCGCGTGGCTCCGCCTCACCTGGACGACACCAGGGTCGAGGTTCGCTCTACCTATGACCATAAGCAGGAGCAGGGCGGGAAAGCCGCCGATACGAAACTCGGGATGATGGCGTGCCACCACACGTCCCAGCCAGCTCGACGCGACCGCCCGCGTGCGGGTCGGAAAGGGGCGGAGCCGCCCGACGCCAGAGCCGCCCCCGAAAGGACATCGAGCACCCCGCGGGTGCGGTCGGAGAGTCGGCGCCGCCACAGAGGCCTCCATCCCTGTCTCGCCCGCCACGTCGGGCACGCACGCCACTTGTCGACGCCGCTGTCCACGGCATCCTCGGTCCCTGCCCCAACCTCGGCCGGTGGCAACAAGCACCCCCAGGTTGCCCGCCCCACCGTCCATGGCCGAGCAGGCAATGACCGCGGCAACATGACCAACGTTTACGACGGAGCGCCCGCGCCGACGCCACCCGCCCCGCCGCCGAGTGCACGCGGCTGCCGGCGCGTGGGCAAAGCCTCGTCCCCCGCCGCTGCCGCCACCGTCCCCACAAATGAATGCCGCACCGCCCACAATCAGCCCACGTTGCGACCCTGCCTCCCCCCACACGCGCGGCAGCGTCAGGACCCCCCCCCCTCGGCGGCGGCGCGCAGCGCCCACCGCTCCACCAGCGACCTTGGCGGGGCGGGCGGCACCGCCGTCTGGCAGCGTGCAGGCGGCGGGCGCCCACCGTCTGGTCGGATCTCGGCACGAGTCGGGTGGCCACCGCCGCCAAAGGGGAGGGGAGCCGCCGTCGACAGGGGGGGGTGGACGACCGCACCGGCGCCCGCGGGGACGCCCCTCCGCCGCCGGCACGCAAAACGCAACCGCCGCCGCGGGCGGGGGGGAGGGGGGCGCAACGTCCGCGGCGCGGCCCTTGCGCGTCGGCCAAGCGTGGGGGGCCCCCCGCGGTGGCGCCGGGGGGGCGGGCCCACACGAGCGGCGGCGGCACACGCGCCGGAGCGCGCAGCGGGGGACGCCGCTCCGCGTGGCGACGCGGAAACGACCCGACGCGGCGCACCAGTGGCCGCCCAGCCACGTGCGGCGGCGGTGGGGGGGAGGGGGGTGGCGCGCACGCCGCACACCCCGACGGGCGTCGAGGGCGGCGGGGAAACCAACCACAGGCGCGACCGGCTGCGCCCCCGACGCGGGGCGCGCACCGCTGCCGACAAGGTCGATCCGCACGCGCGCGCGCGCGCGGCAGCGTCGCGGCTGGTGGTGGCTGCCGCGGGGGCCGGGCACCCCCTCACCCCCACCACCCCACCACCGGGCGCGGGCACGCGACCCGCTCCGCGGCGGCGGCCGCGGCGGCCACACCCGCCGACCGCCGGCGGGGCAGGGGAGCGGCGGCGGCGCGGCCGACCGAGCGCTCCCGGTCGGTGCGACGCGGGCAGCGGCGGCGCCGCAGCGCGGCGCCGTCCCCCGCTGGGGCGGGGGGGGGGCGGGGGCCGGGTGCCCCCCCCCCCCCGCGCGCCCCCCCCCCCCCCCCCGCGCCCCGGC
>Ga0114955_1000769_pt1 | contig 14762 bp, 11 predicted proteins | sample Porto_5metaG_FD_87302 | JGI IMG/M metagenome (GOLD analysis project Ga0114955, IMG submission 87302) | Marine algal microbial communities from Porto, Portugal - Porto_5 metaG | ecosystem: Host-associated > Algae > Red algae > Unclassified | place: Portugal: Porto | collected 2015-02-02 | reverse complement strand
CGACCGCCTCTTCCACTATATACTGGATTGTCGGCTTATCAACGATAGGCAGCATCTCCTTGGGCATTGCTTTCGTCGCCGGTAAAAAACGCGTACCCAACCCAGCAGCAGGAATAATCGCCTTACGAACTCTTTTCTTCATACTCCCCCTCCTTTGAAATCATCTCTTTTGGTCTTTATCTTATCAATTTATATTAGCAGTCTAATTTCTTTATGAAATTTATATTTTCTAACCACTATTATTATTTAATCAAACGTTTGATTAAAACCCCTTGAATCCAAGCATATCAAGACCTCCAGCCATCAGAGCGAAAAATCCACCCTTTAACACAGTAACGCGCCGGGGGTCAGACCCCCGGCGCGTTACTGTGTTAAAGGATATGCGGTGACGAATTACTCATTATCCAAGCTATTTCCTATAACGCAGAAGCAAGCACATGGACTTTAAACTTCCAGTATGGATTCTCCGGAGAACAACTTGAAATCAAAATCGAAGAGTGAAAGGTAACCATCCAAAAATTGGATGATTTCTTTCACTTTAAATCACTCTTTATACTCCCGATATAAATACCATCAAAGTTATTCAACAAGAAGGGGCAGAGTATGAAGAGGAAAAGGTTTCGTAGTTTAGTTGTCGTTCCGTTGGCTGCAATGAGTCTTATGGTCACATCTGTATCTCCTGCGCTTACATTGGCGTCGGCTCCGGTTGCGGCATATCAGAAATCGGAAGTTGTCGTAGTTTACAAGAATTCAGCCGGGCGAGAAAAAGTTTTGAATCAGGCGATCGAAGTAAAGGATGAATTTACATCCTTGAAAGCCATTAATCTAGTATTACCGGATTCTGCAATTCATTTTTTAAAAAACGACCCGGATATCAGCTATATCGAGCACCAGATCGATCAACAGGTAGAATTGCTGGGCACCCCTGGACAATGGAATGTAGAATCTGTCAATGCTCCTACGGCATGGGCACAAGGGTTTTCGGGCCAGGGAGTAAAAGTAGCAATCATTGATACTGGTATTTCGGTTCACAACGAGTTGCCTAACGTTGTCCAGCGAGTCAGTTTCGTGGAGGATGACCCAGCAACCTTGACTGACGAATCCTCCCCTTTTGACCATCATGGACACGGAACCCATGTAGCCGGGATTGTCGGTGCAAAAGTCGGCGGACCGACCTCGCTTGAAGGCAGTGAATTTGTAGGTGTTGCTCCCAATACAAGTCTTTATTCACTAAAAGCCATGGATGGTGACGAGGGAAGTATTTTGAACGTAATCGAAGCAATTGATTGGGCGATTGCCAATGATATGGATATTATAAATCTTTCCCTTGGCCTGTCGAGCCACGTTCAGTTATTACAGGATGCAGTTGACAGAGCATATAACGCTGGGATTTTGCTTGTTGGCGCTGCCGGCAATGATAATGTGGGCAGTCCGGTCAATTATCCCGCTAAATATGAATCGGTGATTGCCGTTTCTTCCGTTGACTCCAGAAAGTCAATATCCAGCTTTTCCTCTACTGGTGCCGAGATCGAATTTACAGCACCAGGCAGTGGAATAGCCAGCACATATGTGGATGGAAGCACTTCTAAATATATAATGATGAGCGGAACATCGCAGGCGGCACCCCATATTGCAGGATTCCTGGCATTATTGAAGCAAAAAAACCCAACCAAAACGGTGAGTGAGCTTCGAATCGAATTGCAAAAATATGCAGAGGACTTAGGTCCTGGTGGCCGTGATGAGTTCTATGGATACGGGTTTATCGACTACAATTCTTTGGACGATATCCCCCCCGGTGACGTAACGGGCCTCCAAGCAACCGCAACAACCACAGATTCTATTACAGTTTCGTTCACGAAGCCGGCCGATGCTGATTTTGTAAAAACAAACCTATACCAAGACGGTGTGTTCTCAGGTGAAACGACTGCTGACTCATACACACTGACTGATTTGAGTCCTGACACGGAATACAATGTTAGCACCAAAACAGTTGACGGACATGGCAATCTTTCCAATGGCGTCAGCATAATGATAAAAACAGAGGCTTTACCAGATACAACTCCCCCCTCTGAAGTAACAGAATTAAAAGCAGAGGGTATCACAGAAACTTCCGCAATAATTTCGTGGACAAACCCTGCTGAGGCTGATTTTTCCCAGGTGAATCTTTATCTTAACGATGAAAAAATAAAGACAGTGCTGAAGGACGAAACTCCTTCTTATACAATGACGGACCTTGCTCCTGATACTGCCTACTCTGTGCTCATCAGGACAGCCGATCTAACAGGGAATGAATCACCTGGTAAAACTGTTGCTTTTACTACAGAGGCTAGTCCAGTCGAAGCTCCTGTTGAATCTCCACCATCCAGCGCACCAGGCGAGCAGAATCCATCAGAGCCGGGCGGAGAAGAACAGCCAGTCAACCCGGGGCCATCAGAACCTGACACACAAGACCAGCCAGTCAGCCCGGTACCTACTGCACCTGCACCGAGTCCCGTTGAGACTGCACCTATACCGGCTGATCATGGTGAATTATTGGTTACCAGAGAAAAGCTGGTTGAAACTAACGGTAAAGTTGAGTTGACTTTACCATCAAACACAGGGAAAATCATTTTCTCTCCTGATGTTTGGAATGAGTTAAAAACAATGAAGAAAGACCTCTTCGTGTTATTAAATGGTTTGTCTATTTTGATGCCGAAGGAAAATATAGCGAATTTGAGACTTGAGCACCTTACCGAGATCTCTGTCAGCTCGCAAACATCGGCACCACCAAAAGGGGCTAGCCTATTAACTGACCTTGCCAAAATAGAGATGGTTGACCAGGTGACTAAAAGGCAAATCAATACTTTTGATAAGCCACTTACAATCACATTAGACCTTCCAGCACTACAAAGTGCAGGCTTAGATAAAACAAGGTTCGGTACTAGAAAAGCAGGCGGCGAATGGCAGTTTGCAGGCGGGAACATTGTCGGTGGAAAATTAGTGCTGCACACTAGGCAGTTAGCCTCTTTTGCTGTATTGGAGAATCATCGAACATTCTTGGATATTAAAAATCATTGGGCTAAACCCGAGATTGAGCAGCTTGCATCACGGTTGATCATTCAGGGCAAAACGGCCGACCTGTTCTCACCTAATGAGGAAGTCACCCGCGCCCAGTTTGTCGTGCTGCTCGCAAGAATGCTTAGCATCCCAACCAGAGAATACTCTGGGACGTTCAAGGACGTGCCTGAAAGCCAGACATGGGCTGCCGGATATATCGAAGCTGCTCAGCGCCATGGAATTACATCCGGGCTTGGCGATGGCACATTCCAGCCGAACCGCGTCATTACCCGTCAAGAAATGGCAGCCATGATCGTGCGGGCACTGAGAGTCGAAAATCCGGATGCCCTCCAGGAGAACTCAGCAACGACTAAACCATTTATAGACGACAAGCAGCTAAGCACCACATTCAAACAAGCAATCTATCAAGCAACCAAAGCAGGACTCATAAAAGGACTCCCAGACGGAAGCTTCAACCCGATGGCCAAAGCAACAAGAGCCCAAACAAGCGTAGTCTTGTACCGAGCACTATACTAAAGCATAAACGCGCTATCGCACCGGGGGTCTGACCCCCGGCGCGATAGCGCGTTAACTTTTTAAAGTCTTACCTAGCGGCCCCTTGATGATTTGTATTAACCTTTGCTGCATGATCAATGGCTGCATTCTCCCCTTTAATCACTTTTCTTCATACTCTTAGCTAATAGCCATATAGTAAAAGCCCCAACTACAATCAGCAACCCAGCAGTCAGCACTGTTTCAATTTTAAAAATAAAATGATGAAGCTTCATAATCAGTTTCCATCAAAATTTATTTTCGACCAGTCAAACAAGCTTCCCGGATCGTTCTTCCGCTCAGGGGCATACTCATTATGCCCTATAATATGCTCCCTGTTCCGCAGAATTTTCTTATTCCTGGCCAGGATGTCTTCAAGCAGACGGTTCAGTGACTGATATTGAGCTTCCGTGTAACCAATATGCTCTTGAGGAATCTTTTTATAGGCATCTGCAGAAAGCATTGTTCCCATTTCGGATTCAGTCCCAATCGCCATAAGCTCAATCCCGATGGAATAATCATTCAAATCATCTTTATAGTCAGGATACCCTGGCAGCTCGCCTTTGCCCGCATGCCGGGCAGCCCTGGTTTCCGGCAGTAAATAATAGATCTCCCCTTCACGGTCAATCATATAGTGGGGGGAAACATCATAATCCACAAAAATCTCCCGGATGTCCTCATATATATACGGATTCTCAGGATTCATTGCCGCATTGCTGATAAAATGAAGCACCACATGGGTCTTACTATTGCCCCTCGGCACAAAGTTAAGCCTTGGCATGAAATCCTGGACGACAGGAATTTGAATCTCCGCGTAAACATCCCTGCTCTTCTTCGTCTCAGCCTTGGCCGCAACCTCCTTATGATTTTGAACAGAACAACCACCCATTATTAGCAAAAAAACAGAAGCACCAGCAGAACTCTCATATTCATCTCAATCTTTTCCAATCTCTTAAAATTTATAAATACTAATTCTGTTTTTTTCTGTAAACTCCTGCTAGACGCAATCCTTTACCCAAAAATTGGAATGCATTTCCCGCCTCACTTAGGCTAATAGGCATACTGACTTTTTGCAGTTGCCGGTTTAAACTGGGGGGCATATTATCACATTCCAGATTAGTCCTCAAACCTTTCATCCCTATGCCTTATAGGCAATGGTAGATCCCTGGCCATCCCCTTTTAAAAAGCTTTATACTCTTTTATCTAGCCTAGTCCAAGTTCTCCTAATCTAATAGACTCATTTTCAAAAAATACGCAAATTCCCGTTTAACAAGCAACCCAACCGGGTAACAAAAGCTATAGTGCACTTATTCATTCCAGTATTTTCTTAATGTCTTAAAGGCAAAATTGCTGAAAGGCAATGACGCAAAGCTATAGGGGATAAAGCACAAACCACGCCTGCCAGCTGCCATCAAACTACATAGTAAAAGGGGATTAATTTGATGTCGACAATCTACCAGCACCTCACACCAGAAGCCAAGCTCAGGAGAAAAAAACGAAACAAAGCTATCATGTACGCCTCCCTCATTCTCCTATCCATTGTAATCAGCGCATTAATCACACTACTCGCCAACCAAATATAAAGTGACAGGCACCATCCATTTGTGGGATGGTGCCTGTTTTTGAAGCAGAGGGACGGTTCTCGTGCTTCAATTTTTAAGTCTAACGATTGAAAAAACAAGCACAAGAACCGTCCCCGTGTGCTCTTTCTTGTGTAAAAACTACTAGTTATGGGTAGGAATAATAATATGAAACCAAATAAAAATAATAAATGGTCTTTTTGGCTTAAGATGTTGGGTGCTATAATTCTTGTCCTCTTTATTGCTGTGGGAGGATATGCATATTATGTTTATAATTCTTTGTCCCAAGCGGTGGATACGATGCAGGAGCCGATTGAGCGGGAGAAATCGGAAAAGCGTCTGGAGCCTGTCACTCTGGAACAAAAGCAGCCTTTTTCTGTTTTATTATTGGGTGTGGATGAGCGTGAAGGTGACAGGGGTCGCTCTGATACTCTGATTGTCGTCACTGTGAATCCCGATACAAAAACGACGAAAATGCTGAGCATTCCACGTGATACTAGGACCGAAATCATCGGTAAAGATTTTGAGGATAAAATTAATCATGCCTATGCCTTCGGCGGAGTTGAAATGTCGATGGATACCGTGGAAAACTTTCTTGATATCCCAATTGATTACTATATGAAAATCAATATGGAAGGGTTCAAGGATATTGTCGAAGCTGTAGATGGTATAACTGTTCAAAATGACCTTGATTTTACGTATGAAGGTGATCATTTTCCTAAAGGTGAAATTCTTCTGAATGCTGATGAAGCCTTGAAATACTCCCGGATGCGATACGAAGATCCCCGTGGCGACTTTGGACGTCAATCTCGACAACGCGAAATCATCAAGGGTGTAATCAAAAAAGGCGCAAGCTTCTCTTCTTTAACAAGATTTGATGAAATCTTTGATGCCTTAGGCAAGAACATTAAGACAAATATACAGTTCGATGAAATGGTAGACATCCAGACGAATTACAAGGAATCGGCTGAAAGTATACAGCAAATGGAAGTCAGCGGAAAGGGAGCAAAGATTGACGGCATCTATTATTTCATCGTAGCCGACGAAGAAAAACAAAAATTACAGCAAACGTTCAAAGAACACTTGAAAATGAAATAGTTTAAGCAGAGGGACGGTTCTACTGATTGTTTTCAAGCAGTAGAACCGTCCCTCTGCTTGTTCTTTTTAAACATAAAAAGCCGGCCACAGGATCACACCCATGTCCGACTTTAACCTCTATAATTCCCTTTGGCTGCTAATACCCTGTCTCAATCATTCTAATGAAATCCTCTAAAGTATGTTCTTGCAGGATCATAATCCGAGGCAGTTCATATCGGTCACTTTGATCTGTACTGATTCCGCCGCCTACTTTGAATGCGCCTTTAAACCCTAATTCCTCTAAAACGGAGATTGTATCGGCATTATAGCTTCCATATGGATAGGCGAAGGTATTTGTTGTTCTGCCTGTTAACTCTTTAAGGACCTTCGTTGCTTCATTGATTTCTGTGTATTGCTGCTCCTTGGTTAGATCGGCAAGCGCTGTATGTGTTACTGAATGATTTTGGATATCTACCCCGTTCTCCATTACGGTTAGAAGTTCATCAGAAGTCATATTCCAGCCTCCATCCACCCAATTGGAAACCGTGAATTGAGTCGCCTTCATTCCATACTTCTGCAGGACTGGATAGACATACGGATAAAAATCATTTGAATTATCGTCAAATGTCAGGAGAATTGGCTTCTTTGGCATCGCCGCTTTTTTATCAAGGATGTTAAAGTATTGCTTCATTGTTAAAGTGCGGTAGCCATTTTCATGAAGATAAGCCATATGCTTTTCGAATTCCTCTAAACCGAATTGATAGGGATTATTCGGGTCTGGATCAGGTTTCACGACATGATAAAGCAGGACCGGAATTTCAACCTGTTCAGTTTGTTTAGCGCTGGCTGGCAGCTGGAATTGAGTGCTTGCAATTAGTAATAGGATCAAAGCCATAAACAGTCCTTTTAACTTTTTCATCCGCACCGTTCCCTCCTATTTTTAGCCGCATCCACTTTGTTGTTCATAACAACAAAGTGGATGCAGGAATTCCCAAGGAAATCAATAAAATGCAACTATTAATCTAGTCCTCTAGTCAATAATTGCCCAATAAGCCGGCTTGGCATTGTATTCATTATCGAATACAAACGGCGCGTCTACTCCAACTCCGTCATTGTACTGTTCTGCGCGGTCATTCAACCAAGTATGATTATCTGCAACACCCCAGAATGTCACACTGCTAATCTTGTCTCCCAGCTTCTCGTATAGTTCGAACAGCTGGTCATAGCGGTCTGCCTGGCGCTCGAATTCGAATGCAGGGATTTCATCATAAGCTGGATAAGCAGGTCTTGGCGGCCAGCCATAAAGGCTTACATCCAGTTCCGTAATTTGGTTATCAAGGCCTAACTCGGCAAACATGTTGATGGAATCCTCCATTTCCTTAAGAGATGGCCAGCCGATTTGGATATGTGCCTGATGCCCAACTCCATCAATCGGAACACCAGCTTCAAGCAATTCCTTCACCAGGTTATACAAGTAGGTTCTCTTCGGTTCTACCTCAGTGTTATAGTCATTGATGTAAAGCTTAGCGTCCTTTGCGGCAAAGCGGTTCGCTGTTTCGAAAGCAACCTTGATATAATCTATACCTGTGATTTGATACCATGGTGATTCACGCAAGCCTTTTTCATTAGGCGCATACTCATCAATTACTTCATTGACAACATCCCAAGAGCTGATGTCATTTTTATAGCGCTTGACGATCGTTTTAATATGAGTCTCCAATCGTTTTAGCAACAGCTTTTTATTCTTTTCACGCTGCTTAGGATCTGTTTCATCGACCATCTTGTTTCCTTCTTTATCCAGGAAGAACCACTCAGGGACCTGACTGTGCCAGATCAGCGTATGAAAACGCAGCTCCATGTCATTCTCTTTCGCAAACTTAACGATTTTATCTGCTTCCTCGAAGGTGAACTTCCCTTCTTCAGGCTGGATATTAATCGGTTTCATGACATTCTCGGCAACAATGCTGTTAAAATGGCGCTTTAGTACATCAGCGTCCTTTCCTTCAAGCATGCTAGGTTCAACGGCTGCACCAATATCGAATGAATCTGCATACCTTTCATCAAGTTCCACTTCGACATCCAGGGCACTAATCGGTTCAGCTGCAGCAACATTGGATAATCCGGCAGGTAAAAATAGGGCCAAAGCCAGCCCAGTAAGAAATGGTTTACGCAATACTTTTAACATGTTATGCTTTCCCCTCTTTCTCAATTTGTTTTTACATTTTTTACAGATCGAACGAATTCTCCCCCCTATTCTGTTTGCTTGCCAGGAACAAAAGTAAGGGCTTTCATTAAGATGTAAAAAAATATGCAGCTGTTACCTGACTTAAAATGATTATATCAACACAAAACTTAGTTTATCCACTTAATAAACTAATAATTTAAAGTTTTCTCTAAAAATGATAAAATATGACTAGATGGAAAATAAGCCATTTGCATCCTGAATTTTTGTGCATTTTACCTGAAATAGACATATCAACAGCTATTAAGAAAGGAGATATAATAGTAAGTACAAATACTCATAGAAAAGAAAGGCGAAACGCCCGTGCTGAAACAACTAAAAAAGTGGAACACATTGCGCAACCAGATTCTATTTATCTTTTTGATTGTCATGGTCATTGTATTATTGATCGTCAGTCTTCTAACATTAGGACAAGTTTCGGCACTGCTGCAGAACAACGCCGAAAAGCAAATACAACAAGTTGCGATTGAAGCCAATGGACGAATCGAATCTCTTTACGAGCAAATCAATATGAATTCAAAGCTTGTTATAACTGATGAACAAGTTCAAAGAGTCTTAACGAATGTCCATGATGGAAAACCTGTATCCTTCGGTGACCGGCAGCAATTAATGGGCCATATCAACAGGATTATCGGGAATACGGATGGCATTTTTTCCTTTCAGCTTTTTTCTGAAAAAAAGCAGCGGGTCCTCCCCCTTGATGAGGATGAGTTAATAAACCGAATCGGCAAGAAATGGATTGAGGCAGCGAACCAGGCAAGAGGACGGATTGTGTGGATTGGTGAAGATCCAAATGATAAAAACTACTTCCTGGCCATCCGGAGAGTTAATTTAATGGAAAGACAATATAGAAATGGCGGCTATCTGTTAATCAGTATTAACCGGAATCATTTTCATTTTGCGAATGAAAAATATGAGAACGACCAATACTCGATTCTTTTGGATCAATATCAAAATCCGATCATCCAAAATTATACTGGAGATATCAATAGCATCATTGAAAGTGAAGAAAACGTCGTACAGCTTAATGAGCGGGACTATATTGTAACAAAGCAAACATCAAGCCTTACAGGGTGGACTGTCTTCATTTTAACACCTGTCAGTGAGCTGACTGAGGGAATATCCTGGATCAGGAACGGCATCATTTTGTCTGGAGTGGTCGGCCTCATCATTTTTTCCATCAGTTCTTTCTTTCTATCTACCTTGATCACAAGCCCGATATTAAGATTGACAAAAACCATGCGGCGAGCTGGAGATGGTTCATTAACACAGAATCCGGAAGTGTATTCCGTAAATGAAATCAATGAATTAAACAGTACCTATAACCAACTGGTAAAAGAAACGAACCATTTGATGCAGATGGTTTATCAGAAGGAGCTTTTAAGAAGCCAAAGTGAATTAAAAGCGCTCCAGGCACAAATTAACCCTCATTTCCTTTTCAATACGCTAGATGCGCTTCATTGGTCACTTGATGAAAAAGATGAGGAAGAGCTTGCTGAACTGGTAGTGGCCATGTCCGATTTATTCCGTTATACCATTACAAAAGAAACCGATGATGACTGGGTGTACCTGAAAGACGAAATCAAGCACATCAGCGACTATATGGAAATCATGAAAATGCGTTTTGGCAACAGGCTGGAATGGCATGTCTCAGTCCCGGAAAAATATGAGCATGTCAGGATCCCTAAATTAATCATACAGCCTCTGGTGGAAAACGCAGCCCTCCATGGAGCTGGAAATAAAACAGGAAACTGCCAGATTTCTGTAACCGTAGAACCCGCCAAACATGAAAACGAAGAACGGATTCGTATCATCGTAAAAGATGATGGATCCGGGATGGACCCAGAGCGGCTGTCACAGATTATCCAGTCGATTGAAGATGGCGGTACCTCCTCTGCGAGCGGAAAAGGGATGGCCATTTCAAATGTCTATAAGCGCTTAAAACTATATTACCAGGGCATTTCACACACAGACCTTTTGATTGAGAGTGAGTTGGACCAGGGAACTCGGATTACGTTCGAACTACCGATTGAAGGAGGCGAAAAGAATGTTGTCTAAAAATATTTTGATTGTCGATGATGAGCCTAGAACGAGACAAGGCTTGCAAAGAACACTGGAAAGCTGGAACAACGGTGAATTCACCATCCTCACTGCGGAAAGCGGTGAGGATGTCCTGCGCATTGCACAGGAAAAGAAGATTCATATTTTACTATCCGATATCCGGATGCCGGAAATGACAGGTCTGCAGTTATTAAAGACACTGAAGGAAAAAGGAATGAGGCCCGTAGTGATTGTCATATCGGCCTATTCCGAGTTCGAGTACGCACAGCAAGCATTAAAGCTCGGTGTCATCAATTATCTTTTAAAACCCATTGGGAAAAAGAAGCTGGTAGAAGCTGTCGAAGATGCTGTGAAAGTCATGGAGAAACAAGAAAGGGCCGGATTGATTGAAAAAGTGGTCGACGAGAAAATAGTCGATGCCAGCAACAAGATGGATTCAACCAAAGATACAATCCGCAAGGCGATCATTTATATTGACCGCAATCTAAAAGAAGAATTCACATTGAAAGATGTTGCTGCCCATGTACACTTGAATCCCAGTTATTTCAGCGTATTGTTCAAGGAGCAAGTCGACCTTAATTTCAGTGAATATGTGACCAGAAGAAGAATCCAGCGCTCAAAGGAATTAGTCCTTTCGACTACCCTCCCGATTAATGAAATAGCAGAAGAAGTCGGCTATAAAACCGCAAAGTACTTCATTAAGATTTTCAAAGAAATAGAGGGTATGACACCGAGCGCTTATCGAAAAACAGGAAATGAAAGGGCTTTCTAAAAATAGTAGTATTTTTCCTAATCATAGTTGCCTTTTTTGGTCTCCCCCCTGGTGTTAGACTTTAACTGTAAGGCATAGACAAACAAACAATTGAGGGGGTTTTGGATTAATGAAAAAGAAAGCGTTTTCCTCTGTGATGACCTTAGCATTGGCAGGCGGACTGATTTTGGGAGGCTGTTCTTCCTCTACTGGTTCCTCGGGCGATGAGAAGTCGTCCAGCGGAGATAAAACTGTCGTGAAAATGATGCATCTATGGCCAGAAGGAAGTTCAAATGCACAATACACTATTGTGGATGACATTATCAATGCATACGAAAAGGAACATCCAGATGTAGACATCCAGACCGAAATTCTAGGCAATGAGCAGTACAAGGAAAAAGTCAAAGTATTATCTGCTTCAAATGAACTGCCGGATGTTGGGATCACCTGGGCTGCAGGATATATGAAGCCTTTCGTTGATGGAAAAATGTTTGCTCCATTAGATGACATTGCTAAAGAAGACAATTTCGTTGCTGGTACACTTGATGCTTTCTCAGTTGACGAAAAGCCATACGCTGTACCTCTTGAATTGAACATCACCCCGGTATATTACAATAAGGAAATTTTTAAAAAATATAATTTAGAAGCTCCAAAGACATATGATGAGTTCCTGAATGTCGTTGAAACACTTGCTGATAACAAGGTTACTCCGATCACTTTAGGAAACAAAGACCGCTGGACTGGATCCATGTGGTATATGTACCTTGCTGACCGCATTGGCGGACCTGAAGCTTTGAACAATGCAATCAACCGTTCTGGAAGCTTTGAAGATCCAGCTCTTGTCCAGGCAGCTGAAGAAATTGAAAAGCTTGTTAAGATGAATGCATTCGTAAAAGGCTACAATGGTCTTTCCAACGATGAAGCAAAAGGTTACTTTATGAATGAACAAGCTGCTATGTACATGATGGCTACATGGGAGCTTCCAAACTATACAACAACTCCCGATGTCTCTCAGGAATTCAAGGACAAAGTTGGTTACTTCAAGTTCCCTACCTATGAAGGCGGAAAAGGCGATATTGACAGCTATGTAGGCGGACCTGGTGTTGGTCTGTTCGTATCCGAACAATCAAAGGTTAAAGACGAAGCGAAAGAATTTGTCTCCTACCTGGTAGAAGAATGGGGCAAGCGTTCCGTTGTTGACGCTGGAGTCATTCCTGCTACAGTCGTTGATACATCCGATGTCGAGCTTCACCCAATGTACATTGACATCCTGAATGACTTAGGAAACGCAACGAACCTGACTCTATATGCAGATGTTCAGATGTCTGCCAGCGTAGCAGATGTTCACTTGAACCAGATTCAAGCATTATTCGGCGGACAAACAACTCCTGAAAAGTTTGCAAAAACGCAAGAAGAAGCACTCGCTGCTGAGAAATAATACTTGCTTAGAAAGAGGGCATATTGCTGATGAATATGCCCTCTTCTTTATAGGAAAGGAAGGCGGCTAACCAACATGAAAAATGTTATGTCGAATAAATACGTAATTGCCCTTTATACGCTTCCAGCACTACTTCTCATACTCACCCTTATCTATATTCCCATTGTATTATCAGGCTATTACGGTTTCATGGACTGGGATGGAATCGGTGAGATGACATTTATTGGGCTGGATAACTATATCACCCTCGTTCAGGATAAAATGTTCTGGACAAGTACCTATCATTCTTTTCTTTTAGCTATTTTCTCTACAGCGAGCTTGGTGCTGTATCTGGCCATTTCCCTGGTTTTAGCCAGTAAAATCAAGGGTTCGGATCTATTAAGAAAGATTTATTTAATCCCAATGCTATTATCCTCTGTTGCCATCGCCCAGCTCTGGATGAAGATTTTCGATCCAACGAACGGTATGGCGAATACATTACTTGAAATGTTTGGTGTGGAAAATACACCAATTTGGCTGGCAGACCCTGAAATCGCGCTATATGCGATCTTCATTCCGGTTATCTGGCAGTATGCAGGATTTTATATTCTTATTTATTATGCTGCACTAAAGAACGTGCCAGATGAAATCATTGAAGCGGCGAAAATTGATGGAGCCAGCTCATTGCAGATTGCTTATAAAATAAAACTGCCCCTGATATCTGGAATTTTTAAAGTGACAATCATGCTCGCAGTAGTTGGTTCACTGAAATACTTTGACTTGATTTATGTTATGACAGGCGGAGGGCCTAACGGAGCCAGTGAAGTAATGGCTTCCTATATGTACAAAGAAGCATTTAAATTGAATAATTTCGGTTATGGCAGTGCCATCGGTTTTGGACTATTAGTGATCGCACTCTTCATGACCTGGCTAATTTCGAAACTAACGAAATCTAAAGACGATGTTCAATTTTAAGGGAGTGAAACATAATGAGCGAGGTTAGCACCCAACCAGCAGCAACGACCCTTTCCGCACCCCAAAAAACAAAGAAATCTTACTTGAACAAAATCGGATTTGGATTTCTTTATCTAATATTAGGGTTATTTGCTGTCATTCAAATTTACCCATTAGTATGGCTGTTGTTCTTTTCATTAAAAACCAATCAGGAAGTATTCGGGATGTCACCTTTCTCGTTGCCGCAAGACCCGCAATGGGGCAACTATACAAAGGCCTGGACTTCAGGCAATATCGGGGTCTATTTCTTCAATAGCGTATGGATCACTGTTTTATCTGTTGCTCTGACAATCATCCTGGCCAGTTTCGTGACATTCGCTGTTACACGTATGACCTGGAAACTTAGCGGCCTAGTTCTTGGCTTATTCCTAGTCGCTTATATGATTCCATTGCATTCGACCATCATACCTTTGTTTAATATGTATAACAGTGCCAATCTAATTGATAGCCCTGTATCGATTGTCTTATCGTATACGGCATTCAACCTGCCTTTGACGATTATGATTCTATTAGGTTTTTATCGAACCTTTCCGCGGGAGATTGAAGAAGCTGCGGTCATGGATGGATGCTCGGTCCACAGGATCTTCTTCCAGATTACCCTGCCGATGACCGTACCGGTTCTATCAACAACCGCCATCATCAATATGATCTACAACTGGAATGAGTTCGTGTTTGTTAACACCTTCATCAGTTCAGACAACTGGAAGACACTGACGGTTGGGATCAATAACTTCGTAGGACAGTATTTAACAGATTGGGGCGCGATTGGGGCAACTCTAGTCATCAGTATTGTACCAATCCTGCTTGCCTTCTTGTTCTTGAGTGACAAGATTGTTGAGGGGATGGCAGCTGGGTCTGTTAAGGGTTGATTTTAGGCAGACCTAAATAAAAAGTATAAAGACTGTAGACACACTCGATGAACATCGTGTTTGTTTACAGTCTTTTTTTGTTTGGTGCTGGAATGGGGCTGTTGATTTCCGTTCCAGGCGCTTCGCTTTCCGCGGGGCTGGCGGTGAGCCTCCTCATCGCCGT
>Ga0114955_1000768_pt1 | contig 14764 bp, 13 predicted proteins | sample Porto_5metaG_FD_87302 | JGI IMG/M metagenome (GOLD analysis project Ga0114955, IMG submission 87302) | Marine algal microbial communities from Porto, Portugal - Porto_5 metaG | ecosystem: Host-associated > Algae > Red algae > Unclassified | place: Portugal: Porto | collected 2015-02-02 | reverse complement strand
GGGGGGGGGGCGGTGGGCAGCTTGGGGAGCAACGCCGTCTCGGTTGCCCGTGCGCCAGGGCGCAAGCGCAAGGGGACGGCTCGGGAGCAGGCAGCACACGGGACACTGATCCAAACGGAAAAGTGCCGTGGCCGTGCATCGTCGGCTTGACAGAATCTTGCACCGCAAAAACATCAAGTCACAGGGACATTGTGCGCCTAATTCCTCGAGAGCAAAAAACCGGTGGTGCCCGCATGAAATCCAATGTGGTCGACGGCCGGCGGCGGCGCTGCCGAACGGACGTGGGGCGACGGCGGCGGCGGCGTCGGCGGCTCGACCGCGCCGCCGTCCGTTTAAGACCCGAGCACGGGACCGTGGCGACGTCCCCACCCGTCGTCAATGGTGTCCGTGTCGCCCACAAGGTCGGATACGTTGGTCGTGCCGGCCGACTAGGCCAACGTTTCGAGTGCTCCGGGGCGACGCCGTCCCTTTGGGTGTGTCCTTGACCTGGTGTGGTCGTCGGGCAGAAGCAGCTTTTGCCGCAACTGTTCTTTTGTGATCGTCCCATGCCCACCCCTGTGTTGTTGGTCCTTTAGGTACGTTTGCCCCCCCGGCGACGTCCCACCCTGTGGGCTGAGGACACATCTTATACTCTTTTGCTTCTTTTTTTTGTACCTATCGGCTGGGTATCCTGTCTTTCCGTACGGCTGCGTGTCTTTGACGCAAAGTTGTGCGGTCACCCGGGCAGGCTATTTCCCCTTTGCTTTGGAGCACCAGGCGTCTGGTCGGGCCTGGCGGGCGCGGTGTGGGTGGGTGGCTGGTCCCGCGACGCGTTTCTTTCCCCGCAAGGGGGAGTTTCGCGCTCTGTGGGGCCGCCGCCGCCTGCCCTCTGCTGCCCCGCCGGGCCTGTCAACTGCCCCGCCGGCCTTTTGGTTGGCGGTGCATGGTGTACAGTCCTTGCGTGAGGCCGTAGAACGAGGAGGTGCGGGGTGCGCTGCTTGACGTGCCTGCTTTGGTCTGTCGCGCTTGCGCGGCGGCATCAGGCGGCGCTAGGCGTGCTCCCCTTGCGATGCATATTCCTAATCCTGGCACCTAGTGGTTTCCACATCGGGTGGACGGGACCAACCATGCAACGATCATTTTCTTGTTTGTTGTCCAGACGGTGGAGTGATGGTGGCTAACACGTGCGGTGGTGGTGGTTGCAGTGGCTTCCTTTGTGCCTGGCTGCGTCGCCTCTAACAGGTTTGTTGTCTGTGCGGCGTCTGAGGCGTGGAATGTCTCTTATTGAATAAACCATCCTCATTTCTGTATCCCTCGCTCGTCCTGGTGTATCTGGCATTATCAAAGCACTGATTGGTGCGGTTTGTTAGTACCGCAGTGCCGCCCATGCTGTGCTTCCCATGGAGACATGGTGCCATGAACGCTGACGTTTGCTTCCATAGTGGCGCCTTCTCCGTTTCATGATGTTGCCAGAGCGCCTGGCAGCCCGGTCGAGAGTGGCAGGGAGAAGGGGGTTGGGGGTGAGAGGAGGGAGAGCCACTCCGTGTACAGGCCGAAGTGGCGGACGCTACGCTGGCCACCACGATGGTGCGAGCGGCAGCCAACCAAGGTGCGCCAGCGGCGACCGCTCTGGAAGAGACGGAGCGGACGGCGGCAGTCGAGCTGGCGGCGGCAGCAGCATCGGGGGTGCAGACGAAGGGTGGCGCCTCCGCGCCCTTGTGTTTGTGCCCTTGCCGTCACCACCCCCACTCATCTATCCCGGTCATGAGTTCATGGCCAGCTTGTTGGATGACTTTGCTGTACCTTTCGACGCCCTGTCGGCCGCCTCAGGCGCGGTGTCCAGCGCGTTGATATCCCGGACACTACTGTGGCTCGTCCGACACCAACGCGCCGACAAAAGCACGCAGACGTCAGACCATGTGCAGAAAGGAGAGAACCAAACACATCAATGCTCTAGCACTCACGAGAGAAGCCCGACCAAAACGAAGCACACACACATCAAGTGTACAAACATGACTGTCTCCGAAGGAGCGACCAGCGCCCTACTCCAACGAGTCGATCCAGTCCTGCACCGGGTCGCCCGAAGAGACCTTGCCCCCCGCAACCACCGGCGGGGCCTTCTCCGCCTCCACAGCTGCCAGTTTCTCGGTACGTTCCCGTAGGGTCGCCTTCAGCGACGCCTCCCGGGCGCTCTGGGCGTTTGCCTGCCAAGCAACGCAACAGGGAAAGAGACAGAGGACAGTGCAGGGATATGGCGAAGCGTCAAAAAGGAGCACGCAGGGCGTGGGCCACGGGGAAGAATCAAGGGGGCCGAATAGCAATAAAGAACGGAAGAGAGGAACACAAGAATGGTCAGAAACGATCATTGACCGCCGACAAGCCACCATCGACAAGCAGCTCAAAAACCTTCAAGGCCCCAACGTTGCGCACGTAGTGGGTACTCTGTGGCGCATACCTGACACCGCACCAGGTGTTCCAGCCAGACAGGCGACGGGGCCGTGTCCTCACACCTCTCCCACCCTGCACGCGCACACAACGGACGTCACCGTGGCGCTCTGTCGGGGGTGCCAACAACCCTCCACACGTACCGCCTTAATGGAACCAAACATGAAGCCTACACCCAGCAGCCCCACGCGCGCAAACTGTACGGCACAACCACAAACCAACGAGCAGCGACCGAGCCACAACAATAGCCCGATGTGCACAAGCGGCAACAGGGCAACGGAGGCCAAAACAACGCATGCAGAAGAACACCGCAAATAAAAGTCAGACCCCACCGCAGACCCCGTCGTAGACCCAGTCGCAGGCACAGATACGGACCCCAACCATCAGCCAGCGCCGCCAAGACCCCGAGACGCTCGAGCTCCACGTCACAGAGTTCCGAGGACACGGCCAGACGCTGAGAAACAAGGAAGCTTGAAACAACCACCACCAAGCATACTCGGATGGAAGACAAGAGCCTCATCCAAGGAGGGCGCCTCTTCTCCCGCAGTGTACCGCAAAAAGCCGGCGAAACCAACATACCGTCATGAGCGAGGACGACGATGGGGCCGCGGCCTTGGATGCAGCGGCGGCGGACATGATGGCGGCAGCCGCAAAATACACGGAAGAGTGGTACAGGTGCAGGGGAATAAATTGAAGAGGTGCTACGTCAAACAAGAGAGTTCGTAGCCCACGGGAGAGGGCACAATGGAGAAGGGGGAAGGGAACGACGCGAGCCGGGAAGAAAACCGTTCGCTCGTGGGGTCGACAGAGGGGAGGCCAAAGCCGCCATCGCCCCTGTATTTTCTGGTAACTTCCGTCGACCCTTTGTCTTCCGCTCGAACTTGACACAATTTCTGTCGATTCCACACACAATTTTCTGTTGGCAACAGACCCTTGCAAACCTACAGCCACGCGCTTCACGATCAGGACGGCGGCGGTTCATTTTGCGAGCGACGACCCACGTACCGACGGCGGACGCGCCACTGTGTCTCGGAACTCAGGCCAACGGGGACCGCGCCGGCTCCACCGCGGAGCCTGCTGCCGCGCGCGCGCTGCAGTGGCCCTACCAGTCCACGTCACTGTCAGGCTTCGAGCCGCTGAAAGTTCCGCGGCCGCCCCGCGCGCGCGCCCGCCCCCCGCACCGGCCGACGGGCCGCCCCAGCGTCGCTGCACGCTGCAGCCCCAACAGAACGCCATTCTGTTCGGGGGTCTGTTGCTGAACAGACGCCCAACAGATGCGATTCTGTCACGGACATCGTCAGCTTTGACTCGAATCCTCATCCGGACCATTTTTTCGATGACACCCGATGACTGCCTGGAGGCCTCATCCTCTGGGCATCTCGATGGGATTGTGATGACCATATTTCCTCGATGATGTTTTGACGCTCGATGAGCTTTTCTTCATCAAGGGAGGACCGGCACACAATACACAGTCACGGGACTAACCGTCGGACTATCCTCGAGCACTAAGGAACCACCCAATAGAACACTCGTTCTACATTTTGCAATCACCCAATGATATGACACGAAAAAGAAGAACAACGTGCTCACGAAACCTGCACGCTGGAACGGCCCCGGGAGGCCCTCTCTTTTCCTCTCTACGGCGCTGGCTATTGCATTAATCACGTCACTCCTTGCAGTTCCCTGAAGAGTGCATAACGGGGCACACAGTGGTGCACAGAAGAGATCAAAACTAGGTCGCACAGCTGCCAAAAGGGGCAGTACAAACTACTGTGACAAAGCCGCCAACAACCGCCCGGCCGGGCGCAGCGGGCTGTCCACATCACCACGACGAATCATGCACGCCGCCCCTACTCCAGCGCGTCGTCCCCGAGTTCCTCCTCCTCCAGCTCCTCATATCCCTCGACGTCGGAGCCATCTGCAACTCGGCCGCGGCCACCAGCCCCCTCCCCACCCTCTCCATCTTCGCCCGAGCCCCCGCTCCCCTCGTACCCGTCTTCCTCCCTGTTCTCGCCGTAGCCACCTCTTGCGCAAGCAGCTTCTCCACGGGTTTGCGCACCAGGGCTCACACACCGTCCCCCGCCCGTCACCCCCATGGCCCTCACCCCGCAATGGCTGTCACCTTGGTCGCTCTGCACACCCTCCTTAGCAGCCGTGGACAAAGTGTCGTCAGTTGGTAGATCCGCGGCTCCAAAGTCGTCCCCTTGGCCGGTGCCTCCACCCGGCTCGCCAATTCCTCCCCCGTCCATTGCGCTGCCGCCGCCGTCAGCAGCCGCACGAAGGGCTGACGCAGGTCCATCAGGGCCATCCAAGTCCGTCTCGCCGACCACCGCTTGCGGCGGATTGGCGTCAATGATGTCGGCTGGGTCGGCCGCAGGCATGCCGGCGGCTAGGTCGTAGAAGTAGTCCCTCGAAGCGGCGGCGTCGATAAGACACATGCCGTTCGCGACACGCGCGTCCGTGGGTAGCCACTTCCGCAGCGGGCTCGCCTCAACGACCCACCGCCGAAACGAGCTGGCGTTGCCGTTCTGCTTACGCTTGCGCCGGCGCGCGTAGACCATCAGCTCGTGCCGAGCCATGCTAGAAAACAGGAGATAGTGCCCGACTGTGAGGATGACGTACTCGCCGCCACCTGGGCCCTGCTGCTTGACGATGCGATAGGGGGCCCCGATGGACTCAAAAAAAGCCTTTGCCATGGCAAGGATGGCCTTACGCCCCTTCTCGGACGTCGCAAACTCATCTCCGAGGAGCCACAAGTCGGCAGTCACCTTGTTGACAGGCGGGACCAGCTCCAGCGCCGCCCAAAACGGGGGCAGGCACCAGAGCTTGTACTTACCCGTGAGGTGGGGAATAATAAGGTTGAGCGGCACGGTGAGTTTCTTGGGCTTGGCCTTGCAGCCTGTCGTGCTGTCGACCTTGGACGTAGGGAGCAGGCGCTTGCTGTGAACGTACGTCTCAGCCGCCGCCGCATTGCCGCCTCGCACGCGCTGGGCCGCCTCGTAAAGGACCTCCATGGCCCTACCAGGGTGGGCCAACACCTCCGAGCTGGTCTTTGTCTTGGCCGCCGACGTCAAGTGTGCCGCGCGCGCGTCAATCCGTACGAGGTCCATCTCCGAGTTGTTTTTGGCCGCGATTGACAGCTTCTCCGCTACGGTGCGCATGGAGAATGGCACCTCTGCCTCCGTCTTGACGACCTTCTCGTCCTTGACAGGACTGCCAACGGCGGGCTTGTAGTTGTCGCGAAGATTGACGATGGCGCGGACCGTCTTCTCCTGGCCAACACCCTGCGTGTCGACCTTTTGTGCGAGGCGGCTTAGGTCGTCACGAAGGCGCTGCCGCTCCTGAGCGGCGTCAGCCAGCTCCACGCACAGGGGCTGCATACCGTCAATGACGGCTTTAACGAGTGCCGCGTCCGCCGCCGTCAGAGGCGCACGCTTGGCGGCGGGAGGCTTCCTGCCACTGGGAGCAGTAGCCCTGACTGCCGGTGCGCTACCCACGGACAGCGTCACACGAGTGGCGAGCATTGCTGCCGCCGCCACGACGTTGGTCGCCGTAGCCGCAGTGAAGGCCTTGGTCTTCTTAGACGGCGGTGTCTTCTTGGTAGCCTCCCCTGACCGCTTTGGTGCCGCGGAGCGAGGCACCTCGCCGTCCTTGCACGGGCTAGGTCTTGGGCGCCGGGGCGGTGGGAGAAGACCACTGGAGGCCCCGGAGGCCGACGTGCTGACAGGTCGCCGCGGGGGCAGAGAGAGCCCGGCACCGGATAAACCAACGCTGACGTCCCTCTGCAGGGACGACTGGGCACCAGGTGCATTTGTCGCAAGGCCTGATGACCACGCGGCCAGTGAGGGAGTTTGCGAGCCGGCATGTGCCAGCGGCACAGTTGAAAGGGCGCCAGAGGAGGACGACGCCAGGTGATGGGGACGAGGCACAGCAGCAGATGCGGCCCGCGTCAGGCCTGCAATAGGTGTAGCTTCAGAGAGAGAGGCCGTAGGAGATGCCAAAGTAGTCGGGGTCTTGACGGGAGGGGGAGAAACAGGAGGCGGCAAAGGCCTCGTCGAGTATCGTGCGTGCTTCGGCCGGGGGACGGCAATGCGTCCACGAGAGTCATACCGACGCGACGCGACAGCGGGCGCGAGCACGTTTGTCTCAATGTTGGCCGCTAAGTACGTCCCAGTTCGGGGCTTCAGTCGGCTCTGAAAGTTGGTCAGAGTCTGCGACTCGGGGGTCATGTGAGCCACGGGGTCCGCCCCATTGTCGGGTGGAGGGGGCGCTGGAAGAAAGGCACCGGCCACCCTGTCGGCATCGTTGCTGGTGCCGTTGTGAGCCCCACGATCAAAACCATAGAGGGGAGCGGCCGAAAAAGACGCAGACCCGTCATTGCCGCGGAAGCCTCGGATGTCGGGCGCCGACGCCGGTGTAGGACACGGAACGCCCATGACGGGCACGCCCCACGGCTGCGTTGGCGCCGTTGCTACAGTGGGCGACCCCGGCCCTCCGACTCCATGCCACGCAACGACCGGTAGACTCTCAAGCCGCGAGCCCGTGCGCCCAACGTCTTGCGCGGGAGAAGAGCAGGGGGCCTGCCACGGCTCTCCCACGCCAGCAGTCGGAACGACGCCCGTGGATATGTCGTCGTCCCTGCCAATAGAAGGCACTGGAACCACGAGTGGAAGGTGCTGCGGCCGGGAGACCGTCGCCGTCGCGCTGGAGGCTGTCGCTTGCCCGGCGCCGACCGTAGGCTGAGCGGCAGCAGCAGCGACCTTGGCGGCCTCCTCCCAAGCCTCCATCTCCGCCGCGGCAGCCGCCGCCCGCTCTGCTGAAAGCACCTGCATTCGTGCCGCGCCGTCGTACGGCCGAGCACTGTTGGAAGCCCCACCGCTTCGTCGCGAGCCGCCGCCCATGATGAGCAGTCCAATCGAGTGACCAGTAAGTATCTGAGAACGATGCGATGGAGAGCACAGTGGGAAAGAGTAAGAGTGGACAAAACAGACGCGTCTGGCAACCAGGGAGTCGATAGCGGTGGCGAGTGGTCAGCGACCCGCTTGGGGCCGCAAGGTGGTGGTCGTCGTGCGCCTGCGGCATTCGCTGCCGCCGCTATCTCTCGAGCTCAGTTCATAAACGACCGCGACGCACCATCTCAAGCAGTCCTCGTCTGCAGGGCGGCTAAAGCCCTCGTCCGGGCGCCCCACTGGGCGGTGAGTGGACGTCTGGCCGGAGATCTGGCCTGAGTCGGGACAGGGAGGGATTCCGAGCACGCAACGAAAAAAGGCGGGCAGCTTGTTCTGGGGTGGCGGAGCGGGGTTTGCCAACAGAACCCCCATGAACCGACAGCCAGCGCCATGGCGCCAAAAAAGGTCGGCGGTCAAAAAGGCGGGAGCGTGTCAGTCTCTTCGACATGGCGTCACCGCGGCGGCAGTTCCAGACACCCAAGACAAAGCAGGCTCGGACATGGAAGCGCCGTGGACATAGAAATGGACCCGAGGCGGCTCGACGCAGAGGCTCGTTGGCTCATCGCCAGTGCATCCAGACACAGAGCAGCTCCCCCCGCATTGCCCGCCATCACCTCCGACAACGGACCATCAATAGGGCGCGTTGGCACCCTCGCGCTCGCACTGGGAGAAGGACGCCGAAGCGCGGTTGCAGCTAGAGGTGTTGCTGGATGACAGTCAAGCGACGCCCCTGGCTGCAACGTCGATCCGCCACCCGTAGTTTGTGATCCAAGCCGATTGAGCGGAATCAAACTGATCGAATGGCACTTACCTACCTTACTTGACACAACCGCCTTCAAAAGAAGCTTTTGCGGCATTTTCTATTGGTCGACGGTTCTTGGCCCAATATTTCTTTCCGGGATAACAACCAAATTCATGGATCTGCGTACTTACGAAAATCTGTCTAACCGAGCTTTAGGGCAACCAGCCCGGAATCTTGAATTTAGAAGCGGTCCAAGCGTTGGCAACCGGAGCGACCCCGGTACTCTGTGCAGTGGGGGTCCTAGCGTCGCTTCGCCGGCAGCAGTCATCCCCCGATGCTCTCCAGCGCTGCTGACTGCATCGGCGTCGTCCGCTGTGTCCGCGAGAAGCTGCATGTGGGCCCCCCAACGCGTTCCCTCATCGTCCCGGTTGGTCATACGGGAGAAAGCCGCAGTAGTGGGCCATCGGCGCAGGCGGGAAGGCCTCGTCGCGGGATCTCCTTGCACACGCATAGTACGGCGAGCCGATTCCGTTGCACTCTGAGGATGCCCGCAACCTCACGTTCTGGTCGTTTGGAAGCCGTGAATTGGGGGGCGCTGGTGAGTGAGCAGAGACCGCGCGAGCACTGGCGGCTGGGTGCTGTCTGAGTGCTGTCGAGCGGCATCAAGTTTCAACTCGTGATCGGCGATAGGTCCGGGTGCGGGTCTGCTGGCCTTGCGCAACCGAGAGCGAGGACTGTTCCTTTGGTTAATGCACGAGAGCTGACAGCCATGGGTATCTGTCGCAGTGGACTAACTGACTGAGTGGTGCGCTGTCATCGGCCCTCTCAGACTGTTTGTTTGTGGTCTCTTTTTGTGCCGCCTGTTCATTCGAACAGCCCCTTCCCGGCAGTGACTGAGGGCAGAAGGCCTTGATGCACGCTTCCCGACGGGTGCCGCGGTCGCGACGGCGCATCGTACCGCTGTGGCCCACCAGCGCGCTTTGCGGACGGCCGCGTGACCGTGGCCGGCTCAACGAGCATCCGCAATCAGGTGGCTTCCCCGTTGTCTTTTGTCGCCTTGTGGTACGTCAGGAGGGGCGACCGTCACGCCACGCGGTGACGAGGACTTGATGTTCGACTGCTTGTCGTACGCCAGTCGCGTACGTACACTTTGGACGCTGATCTCGGAAAGTGGGACCTTTGTTTTCTTGCAGAATGAGCGGTTGTCTCTGCTCGAACAGAGAGCCAACTCTTACCTTTGGAGCTACCGTCAATGTCTTCTCTCTTTCTTTTCCCTTTCCTCACTGGCGTGCCCGTATTGACTTAGGCAGGCTGTCATGTCTGCGGCACCTCGTTCTGAGGCGCAGCTGCGGTGCGTCATCTGCCGCCGCACTGTGCGTGACTTTGCCGGCTTACGTCGGCACCAAAACGCGGCGCACGGCCGCACCGCAGGCCTCGGATTTGCGATTGCCGGTCACAAGCGTATTCGCACCAGCGATGACTCGTCTTCGGGCCTGGGTGGCCCGCCTCCTGCCGGAGGTCTGCCTTTCGACAGTAGTGGTGCTCGACCAGGTGCGGCCGGCGACGCCAGTGCCACCAACGACGCGACAGTGGAGGGGGTGGACAACGATCCCCCTCCGGCTCCTGATGAGGCGGCGTCTGATGCAGGCTCTGGCTTTTCTGCCGGCTCGGGGGCCGTCTCCGCGGATTTGAAGGCCCTCTACGAGATGGCCAGGACGCAGGTTGACCCCGACGTCGTCGCGGGCGAGGATGGCGCTGCCGCCGCCGTCTCCACCACGCGCGAGTACAGCTACGGGGCCGCCTCGACACACATCAGGGCGCTCTATGAGCACATGCAGGACGTCCAGCGGGCGACGCCGCTGGCGGAGCCGCGACGCAAGAAGCCGCACACCGGAAAGTTCAACTCGTACCGCTTGCGCGCCTTGCAGAACTTTGTGCTCAAAGTCGGCGGGGCGGGTCTCTCGCTGTCAGAGCAGGAGCGTCTCTTTGACTTTCTCGACGTTTGGGACAGGACGCGACCGAATATGCCTGCCGATGACGGGCACAACAAGACCTTGCGCGACTCTTTCGACAACGCCAATGAGTTTCGTAGCGCCCTCGCCGACGACCTCGACATGGCCGTGAATCAGGCGGGGTGGAAGAAGGTTGACCTGGTTGAGGACGGTGAGAAGTACGAGGCCTACTTTAGGTCTGTCATGGGCGTGGTCCGCAACATCGTGAACAACACGAAAGCGACGGCCATGAATTGGTGGAGCGGCGGACCTGCGCCGGCGCCACTGGACAATCGCCGCGAGACACCCATGGACGGGGAGGTCTACAAGGTGATGGAGCAGGCCGTCATGGATGAGCATGGACCGAACAGCGCCATCCTCGGCATCCATGTGTACAGCGACAGTAGCCAGCTGTCGTGGTCTGGAGGTAAGTCACTGACTATCCGTGGGCACTCGTGGTGTGGCACGGGGAGCTGATGGAAGTTGCTGTCCTTGGTAGAGTACTAATGGCATCGTGCTCCGTCATGGAATTGCGTGTACCTGCTGCCTTTCGGCTTTACCCTCTCCTTTATCATAGCGCACAAGCTCTATCCTGTCAGAATTCGTGTCATCAACGTGGCTGGGAAGCCAGAGTGGCTCGTGGTTGCGTACATCCCGGTGGTCCGCACATTGCAGGAAAAGTCTGCCGCTGAGCGTGGCAGCCAGAGGCGCTGTGGGGTGATGCAGCGGGTGCTGTACGCGGCCTTCCGAGAGTTCATTTCCTTCTCGCACTTGGGCTTCAAGGTCCGACTGGACACGCGCGTCGTCAAGGTCTTTCCTCGCACTCTGCTGTACCTGTGCGACCGCCCTGAGGAGCGAGCCGTCCTCAGCCAGAAGGGGGGACAGTGTGAGCATCCCTGCAGCGTTTGTGACGTCACACTCGCCGTTTCATGTCTGCCCGAGGCGAAGGAGTCGATGGGCCGAGTCGTAGTCGACACGCTCGACGACCAGATTGAGGGTATGGAGCACTTAAGGCGCGCTCGAAAGAAGAGGAGACGCCGAACGCTGGCATCCGTGAGTAGCGCAAGCAACTACGCCCCTGTCTTTGGGGGTATGGCCGGCCTCGGCACCGAGCCATACCTCCTATACCACATGATTGGATTTGATATTCTACACGTACGTTGTGAGTCCACTCTGACCCTTACGCATGATGCGTGAGTGAGGGTGTTGCGATGGGGCTGTGCGTGTCTCTGCGGAGCATGGACCCTCAGCAGCTCCAGGAGTGGCACTGACGTTTGCTTTTGTCCCTCATGCCAGTGAGCTTTGTCCAACGTTTGTTGTGTGCGGCCGGAACAGGTGCTTGACTTGGGAGTTACACGAATGCTGGTACACCGCCTTGTCGCCATCTTTCCATACATGTGCAGTGGTTGCAAACCCAAGGCTGGATCGCATGCGGGCACGCGGCGCGTCTGCTTTTTCCGGTTGCTCTGCATGGGTCGCCGGTGCAAAGCGTGCAAGACTGCTCCAGGGTATGTTGCAGGAAAACTCTGGTTGTGTGCCGTTCAGTGCACGTTCTCTCGTTGCACCATTTCTCCAGGCTCTGTACCTGTTGGCAGCTTCCAGTATGCTAACGTGTGTGGCACCATTACTGCTCCGCGGTCGCCTGCATTGAGTTCATCCCATTCAACACTGCGTGGCTTCATGATTCCTGGATTGGCGTGTGCACAGCTATGTGGTCTCTGCAAAAGAGAAGCAGGCCACATTCACTGCGCGGCAGCAGCGCTTAGGCGTCTTCATTCTTCCCTTTCTTGTGGCGGGGTTGTTTTGCTGGTCTGCTGCGGCGTCGGCGATGAGCGGGACTGACGCCTCGGACATTGAGGCCGAGGAAGAGGTGGACACAGCAGCTGTAACAGCCGCCCCTGTACACGAGACTAACGGATACGATGCCGACAGTGAAGCTGAGGCCATCAGAGTCAAGAAGGGCTTTAAGTTCGACTGGGCGGCGTACCGCGCCGTCTGGAAGGAGACCCCGGTGCACGTGGCCGTGACGGCCATGTTTGCGGAGTACGCCCAGCTCTACACCTTGGTGGCGCGCCACACTACGCAGCGCGCCCCTGTGCCCATGACGATGGAGGAGGGCGTATCCATCGGTAACAAGGCGACAGAGTTTGTGAACAAGTTTATGACGCCCATCCTTGGCAAGATGGCAAGCACGAAGGTGCACAAGCTGTTGCGCCACGTTACCGACGCCATAAGATGGCACGGTAGCCCCCAAAACGCGAACACGGCGTCTAACGAAAGCCAACACAAGGACGACAAGCCCCACTACTTGCGCACCAACAAGTCACCTGCCTCTTTCACAAGACAGTTGGTCCGCCACGCGCAAGGCTCGCGGTCCGTGACGTGCAACAACGAAAGGGCTGACGACGAGTGCATCGCGGCCTTCAAGGAGCTCATGGCGGAGCGCGCGCGCGAATCCGTCGGCGGCATGACCGGCGGCGCGCCGGCTCCATCGAGATTGACCACTCGCGTGGCGATGACTGGGCGGTCGACCGCACAAGCTGTGACGCCGGACGCCGCCGACGGCTGCGCTGGGGCGCCGGGGGGACGCACGAGTCCGCCGACCGATGGAGCTAGTGCCCCCGTCAATGGTCCAAGGGTACCAATATGCCGGGATGGAGGAGGAGGGGTGCAAAGGCCGCGTGGCTCTGGGACGCCAGTCCCCGACAGAGTCCCCTACCACCGCGACAACGTACGCGTGGCGGACCTCGCTCGGCGGCCGGGGCTTGCCAACGTGGCCGCAGTTCTCAAGCTGAAAGACACGGACCTAATCCGCGTCACGCAGAGCTTGGACTTCAAAGGCTCCTTGTTGTGTGGTACCGAGGTTCGGCAGAGGTTGCGGGCCACCATGGACGACCGCGGCTCGCCGTGGCTGGACCACGTGTCCTTCCACCCTCCCGGGCAGCCAAGCGTCATCCGCGTGGGCCACGTGCGCGCCATCGTACAGCGCAGCGATGGGGACCACGCACTCCTTTGCCTGATGCAGCCGACGGCGGTTGATATGGATTGCCCTTTGCAGGCTCGTGGCTGTACGCGCCTCCAATGGCACGTTGCCGAGAACGCTAACGAGATAACGGTGTGCTCTGTGCCCATCTCATGCGTGAATCGGGTGGTCCACGTCGTGCCGGACTTCGCCTCGCTTGCTGCAAGAAGCGGTATGGACCAGCAACCCGCTAGCCTGACGGCCGACATGGACGAGCAGCTTGCAATGCGCTACTACCTCAACGTGTTTTTTGCCTTGGACGATTGACGTGAGGCCCACGGTGTCTCTCTCTGTTGGTGGGCTTGAGCCGCTCAACATGTACTGATGTGCGGGGGCAACAAAGGGAATAGGACGCGTTTCTCTTTACTTTGGGCCGCCACCATGCGGCGTGACAGGTCCTCCAGCTTCTTCCCCAGCGTCATCATTTGTCTCGGTCGACCAGTCAAAAGTAACGATGAGACAAGACATGAACAGCACATCTCTTCGTTGCACCGCGATCACAACAGGCCGGCGCGCGGAACCCACCCGACCCGTCGACCAGCCCGAATCTGCTCATTTACGACCCAGCTACGAAGGGCTGCCCGCAGGTTCTGCTTGTCCCGCTCCTCAAATTGGACCCGCAAACCCTTCGTGATCAAAAAACAGCGCCTTAGGGCGTTGACGCTGGCGCGCTAGTAACGGCGCTCACAGGGCGTTGTTAAGGCGTCCGCGCCCCATTCCCCCAGATTGAACAAGAATTCATTATTGCGTCAATGGATCGAATCAGGGCACTGCTCCCTTGAGGTACCCTCAACAGCGTTGTTGCAAGGCGTGGTCAAACGGCACCCCCCGCCAGATGACCTGTTTTGCGATGCTCGATTCTGAGGAGCTCTGAGAAGGCAGCGTTCCGGATCGAGGCCAGCTATTGGCCAATTCGAACTCTGTGAACTAGCGCCCTAATAGCGCCCAGCTGCTTGGGGGCGCTGGGCGTAATAGCGCCCAAATCGCGCCCTTTTAGCGCCCAATCTGTGCCCCTTCTGTGCGCCCCAGGGCTCACATAACAACCCGAGTAGCGGAGGGGTCCGACGCAGTCACAGTAAGCCGAGCCTCAGACTATAGAAACCACACTGCTCAGATCATATCATATGCGTGGCCCAATGAAACAGCGCAAGACACCAGCATGGCCACGAGTGCGAAAGAGCCGAGCACAGGGCAGCTACGGTAGCCGAGGTCCGTGTATCGCAAAGTCTTCATCCACAGATGAACCTCGATGACTGCTCAAAACAGTGATCGGAACCCTCATCCAGAGCAATCCTCGATGATCCGATGAGCCCCGATGAGTGTACGATGACTTTCGACCCAAAGCTGACGATGTTCGGTGCTAGGCGCTGGATCTCGGGACTTTCGGGAGCACCGTGCAGTACGTGCGATCGAGAACGGGATCGGGCGCTCTAGATTAGAGCCATTGCGAGATAAGGCTTCCGAACACAAGTTGCAGTCCAACTCTTGCAGACCATAGACTGTTTTTCCATTTCAGATGATCTGCTGAATTCCTGGTCTAACCAATTGGGCCAGGCTATTGCGTCCTGCCCACAAGACACAGAGCTACTCCCTGTACTCGCTTCTACATACACGAGCCTCAACACACAAACCCAGC
>Ga0114955_1000766_pt1 | contig 14779 bp, 10 predicted proteins | sample Porto_5metaG_FD_87302 | JGI IMG/M metagenome (GOLD analysis project Ga0114955, IMG submission 87302) | Marine algal microbial communities from Porto, Portugal - Porto_5 metaG | ecosystem: Host-associated > Algae > Red algae > Unclassified | place: Portugal: Porto | collected 2015-02-02 | reverse complement strand
GTGGAGCTGAACGGGATCTTTGTGGCGACAATTCTGTCGCCGATTCCCGTGGCTGGCGGCCGCCGCGGGGGGCGGGGGGCGCGGGGCGGGGGGTGGTTTGGGCGCGCTTTTTTTTTTGTCGCCCGGTGGCGGCGGCGCTCCGCCGCCACCGCCGCCGCTGCCGCCGCTCTTCATGCGGTGATCAACGTTGTGGAGCTGAACGGGATCTGGGAGGCGACGCTGCTGTCGCCGATCCTCGTTCCTGGCGGCCGCCGCGGGGGGGCGGGGGGCGCCGGGCGGGGGGTGGTTTGGGAGCGCTTCTTTTCAACCGACCGGCGGCAGCCGCGCTCCGCCGCCACAGAGCTTGTTGGCTTGACGGGCGGCCGCTTGCGATCCTTCCATCGCGGACAAGAGCGACGAAGCTACTCCTGTCGCAGAGTGCGTGAGTTTTCCTTTCGTCGGCACCCGAGCGGCTGCTCAAGCTGTCTTCTCGCGGGTCGCCGAGCTTCCCCCCTGCTCTTCACCTGGCGTCGTTGTGCACGATGCTCAAGGTGTCCTCCGAGGTGGTCATGTCGCTTGCGGCTGGAGCTCCCAGATGGAGAATGTGCGTCGAGGCGCATACGAGACGCCGGCCGGCGGCTTTACGCGGCGCCGACGTGCCACTGCGCGTCTCTCGACAGCGGCCGGCAAGGCGACGGCGCACACTCTTGGAGCACGGGCCGATGACGATGAGATGAACAGCGACGAGGGCGGTGGTCAACCCCCCGTCCCGCACGCTCCTCGCGACCACTCCCGCCGCAATGCCGTGCTGGTGGAAGATCACTTACAGGAGGCTCCCGTGTCGTGCATCCGTCGCAACTGCCGGCTGCCATCTTCCCGCCCCATGTCCAAGAAAACCTCCGTCTTCACGGCTCGCGTCATCGGCGACAAGAATTCCCGCTCTCGCGCCATCGTGCTGCGGCAAGGGTCGGGAAAGCGGGACGCGTGCATCCTCTGGGCGTCCAGTCGCGACGGCTATTTGTGCTCTTGTTTTGGCGGCCACGAGAACGCGCTCTTCCTGTCGGCATCTTCTCGGAGCTCGACGTGTACGCACACTACGGCGCTGCGCAAGGCGTTGATGGCCTCGGGCGTGAGCACAGGCACGTTTTCCTCGCGCATGCAGCTGCGTGCCGACGCTGCGGACTTCACCATGTGTGAGGACTACGGCTCGGCCATCGTTTGGTCCGTGCTGTATCACTAGGTCTTCTCGTTGGTAACGTTTAGCAGCGCCAACGCTGCCACGTGCATTCCACCGTGCTGCCGCCGCTTCCGCGGGCGTTGCGGGCATGTGCGCGTCGCACGTGACCGCCTTGGGCCCGACGGGTTCAACGATGCCAAGTTTGGATCGGCTCCAGCTGCCTTCAAGGCCAGAGCTGATGCGCGGCGCCCATCCCCCGTCGTTTATGACAAGGTGCTAGTTAACGAAGAGGAGGACCAGGGGCTTGAGAAGCTGGCGTCGGACACCATGCGCGGTCCACAAGAGTCGTCGCCAGTTGATCTGGCGGCACGCACGTCCCGCAACATGTTGCCGTGCTCCGGGAAGGTCGCCCAAGGGGAGTTGTGGACCCGGACGGCCGACTGGCGCGCATTGGTGCAGCAGCAGGCTGCTGCCGGTACAGCCGGCCAGGCGAATGCACTCAAGCTGCTGCCGATAGCCATCAACGCCTCATGCCGCAACGGGTTTATCCTTGACACACGCGTGCCGCTGGTGGAGCCCTATTGTGGGAGCTGTGGCCAACAGCGGCAGGAGCGCCACAAGGTTCAAACAGAGCCGGCCCTGTTGACGACGCACCACCAAACCGCCCCGGCGCTCAAGGTATGTTTGTTCTCTCTCTTTGCACTTCGGTTCTCTCAGTCACTCGTGCCTCTGTGCGTGGATCTGTGAGCCTGCCCTGGTGGGCTAGTTTCTTGGTCTTCGAGCCGATGCTCACCGTCGCGCATTTCTTTTGTTTAATTTTGGGCGCGTCTCTGCTCTTTGCTTTGTACAGGTGCTGGTCGGCCGGTGGGTTTGCAACACAGGTGCCTGCAAGCGAGTGGTGGAGAATGACGGCACTGCAGATGCCCTCTTCTCCATGCAGCGGCGGACCAGGAATGCGCGGTGGCTGCTGTTCACAAGGGGGATCATCGACAAGCTCCTCTCGTTCATTATCTCAGGGCGCACGACGTACACGGCCGCGACTCGGCACCTGTCGGCAGACGTCTCATCGTTTGGTCTCCGACGCCAAGTCGTCGTAAAGCTCGGCACGGCAGCCATCAAGACGTTCCGCATCCCCGCTGAGACCGCCCGCTGCCCGCTCTGTGGCCCAAGCCCCGAGTTTGCGGTCATCGATGCGCAAGCGCTCGGCTGCTCGGACCCAGACGACACAACCCCCTTTCGCCCTTCCGAGGATTGCCCTGTGCTCAACCTCCCGGTGCCCAAGCTGTGTGTATTGGAGCACGCGCCACTGCGTGCGGCGGTCACCAGGGTGCTGAGGACGTCCACGCCATTGAACAGCGCGCAAGTCACCCTTCTCCGTACGTGGCACGGCAAGATCTGTGCCCCCGGTCGACCATCGCCAGAAGCGGCGGCGGCAGAGTTGTTCTTTCGGTTCTTCCCCATCGGGCACGAGAAGTCAACCAAGACGCACACTGCCGGCCGCGGTGTCGCCCACATCGCTGCCGATACTGCCGCCGCTCCCATCTCGGAAAACCGTCCCACCACGCGCGGTCGGTTCAATGCCGGAGGCGGTGGCTTGGAGGACGCTCTGCGCCTGGACAAGGACGGCGCAGTGGTCCTCGGTGGCAAGGGGCCACCAGTGACGAAGCCCACCGAAACGTGGCGCAACAGGACGGGGTTGTGTGCGCCCGCCTTTCAACGCTACCCCCGCCAAGATGACGGGCTTTGGATCTGCGTGCGCCCTTTCCTGCAAGCGATGCTGACGGAAGCCGTCTCGGGCATGTTCCATGCTTTTGACGAGCGTGCGGTCCGCCTGCTCGCCAACACGCTCCGCTTGATGCGTCGCGGCGCATGGCGGTCGCTGACCAAAGCAGTTGACGGCGTCGGCTTCGTGGCTGGCTTCCTTGGATGGTTTGCGGGCCTCAATGACGAGGATCGCTGCTTCCGGAAGGCCGTCGGGGTGCTGCTGCTCGCTGCTGTCGACGTTGAAAAGTACGTGGACGACACCTTCAAGGCAGTTTCCAACAACAAGTCGACGCTGGCGGCGGGGTGGAGGAACTCAGAGTACTGCAAGCGGTGGAAGGGGAAGCCCACATCGGCCGACAACAAGCGGTGGAGGGCAGAGCAGGTGGACCTCGGGGACAATGACGAGGATGATCCGTAGGTGAGTTGCGAGTACTTTGCGGGTTTGCCGCGCGTGCGCCCCGGCATCACCGACTCGGAGGCGGCCAAGCGCCGCGTGCGCTACCGTGGCAAGGGCCGGCACAAGGCGGACCTCGAGGGGGAGGGAGACGCCTGCAACAAGGCGTTTTCAAAGAAGGCGGGTCTTACCCAAGGTGTGTTTAACGTCGTTTGCCCGCATGTTATCACTTTGGGCTTTCGTTGTCTCTTTCGCGCTGAGAGTGCGGGGGAGGCGGTATCCATTGTACTGGAGCGCTTTGCCAAGCTACTAAAGGCCATATTTTATGATGTCGCATACAAGCTGGACAAGAACGCGATGAGGCGGGTGCGGCAGCTGATGCGCGGCCACGGCGTGAGGTGCATCCTCTACCGCCCCCATTCTATCACCCACTCGTTCTCACCCATCTATATGCCCGACGAGTGCCTCGGCACGACCGCCGGCGTTGCCACCCAAGAAGCTGAAGTCTCCCACTCGATTGCGGTCGTCAACCGGACGAGCCTCGCTTACATGTCGCCCTCAACCTACATGTACCACCGCATGGTGCAAGTGGCTTTCGTCAACCTGAGGAAGATGTACCGCCTTCACGCTGGCAACGGGGTAGGCGAAAACGACCACGTGCCGCTCGCCGCGTTCTTCCACTCCAAGGTCCTGCACCAATGTGAGCGCGCCACGGTGTGCACGTGTGCATCGGCAACGGGCATCGCCGGGGGGGTAGACGCCACAGCCCCACCGGCCGGGATGGATGTCACCGCCCCGTCCGCGGGGATGGACGCCACCGCCCAGTCGGCGGGGATGGACGCAAACGCCCCGTCGGCGAGGATGGAAGCCGCGGCCTCTTCGGCGGGCTCGAGGTCCACGCTTGCCGGTGGTCAAGGTGGCGAGGAACCCCAACCGGGACGGGCCAATGCAGCACCTGAGCTGGATCTCGGCGGCGGCAAAGACAGTGTGGTCGGCCCCACGGCACAAGTCGAGAAGCAAGAGCCGTGGGGCTATGATGTCGACGAGGACGACGGCATCGTGCCCCAAAGCCGTGCCGGGGACGGACGCATCGGCTGGGGGCTCCGTAGACGACGACCCGGTGGCGGACAAGGTTGACGGGCTCACCGTGCTCAAGCACACGCTGCTGCTGGAAAACTTCAACGAGTGGGTGGCTTCCCGCGAGTCGCACGAGCACAACGCCCTCGACACGGGACCGGTCGCGTTGGTGCAGCGGCGGCTGGTCAGCGAGCTCATCCACCGGCAGCTCGGCAAGGCCATCCGCCCGCTCAACAAGGCGCGCATCCTCCTGCGTGGCTCGGACAGCAGGAGCTTACGCCGCAAAGCCTGGCTAAACGACGAGCAAATGAACTCGTTCGCGGCTTTGATCAACTACCGGTCGGCGGCCGCACACAGGGCGCGGGGGTCTCAGCCAGTCGGCAGTGGCACGCCGATCCGGACGGTAATGTTTAACACCTTCTTCTTTTCCAGACTGTCGGCGCGCAGCGGCTCTGTCGACTACAACGGTGTGTCTCGGTGGGGTGCGAAGCTGGGGCTCAACTTGGAAGCCGTGGACGTGATATTGGTGCCCGTCCTCGTGTCGGGCGTGCATTGGGCCCTCGTTTCCATCGACGTTGGCGCGCGTGCCTTCCGATATTACGACTCCCTGTCATTCGAGGACTCTCGCGGTGCCGTGCTGGTGCTCAAGTGCTGGCTACACGACGAGGTGACGACGAGACTAGGGCACAGCGTGTCAGCCGAGTGGGGCGTTGCGGGGTGGCGGGTTGTGCTTGACCCAGACCTGCCGCTGCAGACGGACGGCGGTAGCTGTGGCATCTTTGTGCTGGCGGCGGCCGACTGCTTCTCTCTCGGCGCCCCGTTGCGGTTCGCCCAGGACAACATTGGCGCCCTGCGCCGCCGCATTGCTCTTGCCCTCTTTTTTGACGACTTGGAATTCCCGGAGAACATTTTAGAGTCTATCTCCGGGAGTGCGACCTCCACGCCGGCCGTGTCGGACGACGAGTCCGAGGGCAGGACCGACCCGGCCACGAAGGATGGCGGGGAGGTGATGGGGCACGCGGCAGACTACGACGACGCGGGCGAGGAGGCTGGCGGATTGGAGCTCGGGGGGGACCGCGTCGAGTCGGACGGTGACGATGGCGTCGGGGCCGGCGGAGAGGACGAAGAAGGGGAGAGAGGGAGGGAACAGGGTGAGGAGTTGGCTGGGGAGTATATGGATGCGAGTGAAGAGGGCGTGGAAGACGAGGACATGGAGGACCGCACTGAAGAGGAAGCTAGTGGGTGCGAGGAAGAGGATGTCAGTGAGGAAGATGATGATAGAGGCGGTGGGTGGGATGAGCAGGAGTAGTGACGGAGTTACAGTGGGTTTTTTATTATTCTATATGTCCAGGAGGCGCTCTCGCAATGTAACAAGTGTGTAGACAATCACCCTTGTCCAGAAAGACAGCGCATGCGTGTTGTACAGCTTGGAGCAGTTGCATCGTGGGCATCTCGACAACGAAGGCGGCCTGTTCTTGGTCGCCGGCCAGACCGAAGAAAAGAACACGGATAAGTGTGGAAGTATCGCCACTTTCCGATGCCCCGCCGCTACAATTACATGCAAATATGGGGTTACAGTGGGACGCCGAGATATGCTCTCAGATTTTGCTGTGCCATTGGGTGCCATCCGCACAGTGGTCGAGATGACAGCGATGTGGACCAGAGGTTGTCAGGATACGTTTCTTGGGCCGTAGTAGGATACAGATACGCGCTGATCCTTTGTATCTGATTGTGGATAACTCCCTCAGCTGAGATCCGGATACGGATATCTGCGTCCGAAACGGGATATATGAGTAGATTATATTCGTATCCGGATACGATGATGGGATTCGAACATATTCCCGCAAGTCTCACAGACAGCTCAATTACAGCCCAAGAAGAACGCCATCCAGTCGTTCTTCGAGTGCTAAACGGACGTCAAGTACGACTTGAAATTCGCAGTTGATTTCAACCGCCCAACGGGCGCCGTCGCGGCGGTTCCCCGCCGTTTGCGTAAACGGACGTCAGAATGACCGTTAGAAATCTCGTATCACACTCTGACAACAACGCAATCGGGTCGAGTCGCGTGGTTGAACGGTTTTACCCGGGTCGGGCTGGATCGCCGCTTGTCGCTTCCAAATGTTCGGACACTTCTCCCCCGATTGTCGGCACGCAATTTGAGAAGACGAGTGCGTTTAAGCAGATTTCGTCATGTGCAAGAACCCTCACAACCATATATATCCCTGTATCCTGACGCTCATATCTGGGATTCGGATCCGATATAATCTCGCACTTTCTGTCGGTCAGGATAGATATATTCTCTCCTCCTGTTCTCATAATGCATTTTGGATATGCGTCCTCCGCGCGTATCCGAAGTGGATACAGATATAATGCACGGATAAAATTCTCGCGGATATATTCATGACAACCCCTGATGTGGACCCATGCTGATGAGGATCTGATCTAGGAAGTCCAGAACTGCATCGTCACACAAATGGAGGACTTCCCTGCAACTACATACATTGGCACCATCCCAGCCACCCTCTTCCCTGCCACCGGCTCGAGCTGCTCGCCAGCCTCCACCATGTCCCGCAGGTCAGCGGAAGTTCCGTGTCTCAAAAAATGCCCTTTGACATTGGCCCCCACCGTTGTAGCCGCACAGCAGCTGCGAACTGGAGGGCGTGGCACGAGCGAGGAAGTCCACAGGCCAGGAAGTGTGGCCGCATAGATAGTCGACTCGCTGCAGACACTGCCGCTGTCTGTTCCGCGATGCGAGCAGAAGCTCGGTTCAGCTGCGAGGTTCCAGTGACTGCCTCCCACCGTGTTGGCCGAAGACGGTTGGCGGCATGCCCGCGCCACGTGCCCACTCGCAGGTCAGCCTGGAAACGGCGCCGCCATTGGCAAACTCATGGTGGACGTACCACTGTCAGGTGTCTTCCAGAAGACTCAAATGTTTCCTGCGCATGCGACAGCACCCGTACGGCGGAAGCTGGCATTGGTAGTGTTTGCTCGTCAGGCTGGGCTGGAAGGATGAGACCGGAGTGCTCGGGGCCATAAGTGTGATCACTGCTTCCCAGTGGGACTACGGTTGTTTCAAGATGAGAAGCTAGTACGAAGAAATAGCATGTCGGATTGGAGTCCATACGTAGAGGCGATGTCGATGTGTCTGAGTAGCGCCTAGGCCAGCGCATCGGTTCAGCTAGCACCGACTGCATTGGAAGAGAAGGAGCAATGAAGAAGGAAGCTACTGGGCTGCGGAACTTTCTGGGAATGTTTGATTCTCTTGGTTCACCAGGCTGTTACTGCTTCACACTGGTCTGGTGCTCACATCCAGTTGGCCACCGTCGCCATGGCTGGGCATCGTACATTGGTTTCTCACATGGTGATGAGACGTCACACGACCGTTTCGCTGGATTCTGTGTCCGTCCCACAACAAGACCTCAGAGTCCAGGCGCAGCGATCATGCATGACTTGCAAGGGCGACACCTGCTACCAGCCACGTGCTGTACCTCAGCCATAGCTCCACAGGGCTCAACCACATGTCATTGCTGAGGTGTCAGCGATACGTTCGCAGTGACTGACCACTCCCATGAAAACGAAGGTCTTTTTCTCTGAGGCGCGGCCCTGGCGGCGATGGCGTCGTCGTTTTTATAGCCAACCCTAGCTGTAGCCCTAACCCTAGCTCCAACGCTGCCGCGGCATCCGAATAGCGGATCGTGTGGCTCTCGTGCTTCCACTGCCACGGAAGTGATTGTGCCAATCATACGTCGGGAACACAAGGGCTCACGAGAGGGCTGACGGCAAGTAACCCTCATGGAGACACGAAAGTAGCACCAGTACAAGGCGATCCTTTGGCATCCAACTGACGCGGCATCCTTGATGCGCGGGCGCGCTCTTAGCTCCCGCCATCGGCTCTTTGGCGGTTGGATGCCCGCCTTTTTTTCCGACAGTACGCCCGTACTGTCCCGTCGGGTTGGTTACATGGCTCCTGACCTCATTATGTGGGCGTGCGGCAAGTTACATCGCGCGTCTCCATCCTAGCAGGTATGCCACTTGGCCGCAGTTGTGCTTGAGGGCGCGGCCTGAGGGCGGGTGATTGCACGGAGGGCAGCCGGGAACCGTCGCACACGGCGGTTGCAGCCTGGTCTCGAGCGAACTGTCCCCTCCGAGCCCGCCGTGCAATCCGGGTGGCCAACTCCACGGGTGTGCACGGTGTTGGTGCCCCGGCTTGTACCGCCCGGCACGTGTGGTACCCGGGCCTGTCTCACACCGCCATTTCACCTGCCCCACTTTTTTCACCGCCTCGCCTGACTATTTTCTTTACACCCGCACAGTACGCAACGCAACGCCTCGCGCCCTGTCACCATCGGTTGCCTCCGTCGCCCGGCTTGCGGGGCCTCCGTCTCCCCGGCTCGCACTCGTCTTTCTCGTTTGAGCGTGCATCCCCCTCGCCTACTGCGGGCATCACGTTTCGTCACCCCCCCCCCGCCCCGTCCTCCACGTTGGCCTCCCTGGCGAGCGGCTGCTTGCTGCGGAGATGATGTCGGTAGAGCAGAGTGGGTGCAATTACGTTGCCCTCCTCTCCCAAGCTTTGTGCGCCATGCACAACTGGTCAGATGGCGGAAACATCGCGCAGCGCGTCTTCTGTCTGATTGGAGATGGCACCGCTGCTACCCGATGCTTCTCCACCCAGCGGGACGCGCTGTGTTGGCTCACTAACCCTGTCCATCGGGAGGCGGTCGCGGAAGATTCTGCCGTGACCGAAGAGCCGCAGATGGCGTCAGCAGACGACGACGGCTGCTATGCCGTCAGGACACACTCCTCCGTCAGCTGATTCGACCTGGACTCCCGCGGCCGAGCGTCCGCGATGGCCATGGTACGGGACGCCGTGGTGGGGACGTGCGTCATCAGGCGCTTCCTCTCGACCCCGTCGGCGTGGAGGTGGCTCGTGGCGGACATGGGAAAGACGCTGGTGGAAGTGCTCCACGCGTTACCTGCACCAAGTGGCGCTGGCACCGCGCGCCCCACGCTCCGGCTTCTCCCCGGTCGGCCGGCGGCGGTGGGCCCAGTCGGTGGTTGCTCGCGAGCGTCCTGTAGTCGGGTGCGGGAAGCTGGCGTTGCGGGTTGTCGGTCGGCGCTCCCTTTTAAGCGCTCGGCCTCGTCATCAAGCAGTGACGACTCAACCAGCTTCTCGGACGACGACATTGTGGAGCTGGACTGCTCGGGAGCGGCGCTCTCGCTCGACAAGAGGGCAGGTGCCACAGGCGCGCGATCCTCCGCTTCCACCGGGCTACCCAAGCCGTTCAAGTCGTCGCGCCCGTCGCCCGCAGGGTCGCTGGAGCTGCGCCAACTCCCGCCCGCCGCGCCGCTGGAGTTGAGGAGCACCCGTTTTGTGTCACCTGCTGCCTCCATTTCACCCTCGTCAACGCGCTCGCGACGCTCGGTGCCGGAGGAGGTGCTACACGCGGTCCCTGGTTCTACAGGACGAGCACCGAGCTGTTCGGTCGGCGGGCGGCGGGGTGTTGGCCTTTCCGGCGGTGGCGCTTTAGCACGTGGCGGTGGAGGGGCTCGTGGTGGTGCTCGGCGCGACGGGGGAACGTACCGGCCGCATGCTCCCTCTGTCGCGCATGCCATCCGTGACCTCGCCGCAGCTCGTCTGTGGGACGACGTATTCGAGCACCTCTTTTCCCGCATTAACAGCGCCTTCGTGTCGGGCGGCCCGGGGGCAGGAAAGTCGACGCTGCTGCGGAACCTGCGCTCCTTTCTTGCCCAGCGCAACGCGGCGGACGGTGAGGTTATCGTGCTTGCGCCCACGGGCACGTCCGCAAAGACGGCGGTGGGCATGACCTACGACTCCTTTTTTGTTTTTGGACGCGAGTACGTGCCGCTGCGGCAGGACCCCAAGGAGGAGGCTGAGCGTTTTGTTTGCGACTGACCGGTACGGGCCCATCAAGCTACGGCTGCGCCAGGTGCGCGCGCTTCTGCTAGACGAGATCTCCTTGGTACCCGCCGCCAACCTGAGCGTCATGTACGAGCTGCGTGCCATCGTCCAGTCCAACACCCGCCCGTGCTTGTGGTTGCCTTCGGTGACTTCCTCCAACTCTGCCCAGTCAAGGGTGAGATAGCGTACACCGCGCCGTGCTGGAGCACCCTGTTTGGCAAAGCCTTCCTCGACTTGACGGGCACCTTCCGGAAACGCGACCCTGGCTTCATCCGTGCCATCCGGGACGCGCGCGTCGGCAACTGCTCCAAGGCCGTCGAGCAGCTGATCAAGGATTGCTGGGTTGAGGGGCGCGCGTACGACCAGGTCAAGATAACCGTTCTCCACTTGATGCCGCGGCACAAGGCAGTCTTCCGACACAATCGTGAGTGCCTCTCCCTCCTGGCGCCTGGAGCGCCACCCCAGGTCTTCACCGCGGTGGATACAGAGGAGCTGGACCCCGACCGGGACATGTCGCGCAAGGTTCTTAACCTGGAGAGCGTCAGCGCCAACACGAGGGCGGCCGTGCTGTCCGACTGTGTCGCCCCGCCGGCCCTGGCACACTGCCTCCACGCGCGGGTGATGTTCACAAGCAACCGCAAGAAGGAACTAGGCGTATGCCACGGCAGCATCGGCTTCATTGTCGGCTACGACGAGACGGACGGCAGCCCGATCGTGAGGTTGGAGAACCACGCGTTGCCGGCGGGCGTGCAGCGTGGCAGCTGGGGTTTACGGGACATGGGCGACAAGTGGATCGAGGTGGCTTGCCCCGCAGCCCAGTTCACTGCACGAGTGCTGGCGTCTCCTGGTGTTCTGGCGGTGCGCATGCAGGTGCCGTTGGTGTTGGGCTGGGCGAGCACCATCCATATGTCCCAGAGTTTGAGCATCTCCGAGGCCGTGTTGGACCTGTCCGAGTGCTTCGAGGCTGGCATGGTCCACACCGCGCTGAGCCGCGTGCCGAACAAGACGCAGCTTCACATCAAGTCGTTCAGCGCCGGCCGCTTGTTTGCTGACCGCAGCGCCATGAATTTGTATGACGAGTGGCGACGCCTCTAGTGTATTGAGAGAAACAAACGCTCACTTTTTCTCCTTTGCAAACGCGCATGCACCACTTCCTCCGGCACTCCATGTCTCGTGCCTTGCAGCGAAAATGGCAGAAATAGATGCCTGCGACGCACGCATGTCGGCATCAACCCGCGCGCGTCGCTGCCTTTGCTCGTCCGCATACTCTGCTGCGCTGCGAGGAGCGGTCGCGGCAGGTGCTTCAGAGGCACCCGCTGCGGATCTACCATCGCGTAAAGATACAGAAGGAAGCAAGCCAGAAGAAAGTGGGGCGGACCACGGCAACAACGTAGATACTTGGCTGCCGGTAGCAGCTACTACATCACCGCCACTGCCCAATAAAGACACGTTTGCGCCGGACGCTTCACTCAAAGGCGTTGCCACCGGCCCCCCCACCGAACTTGCTGCCGGCCTACCAACGACAGCGGGCGCCCCGACCGCACAAGCCGCCCCGCCGGCAGGTACACCTGGAGCGCAAAAGGGTTGCACACCATCTGCACCCGCAGCCGCTGCGGCGGCAGGTGCAACAACAGGACGCACAGGAGATGCAACTCCAATGACCAGAGCACCTGCGGCGGTTGCAGCAGATGGTGTAGCAGCCGTAAGAACCGGCGCGCCACCACCTCCTCCACCAACGGCAGCAGCTCCAGCCCCTTATACACCTCCCGCACCTGAAAGGCCACTTCGCATGGCTGCATCGGCCGCACCGGCAGCACCGCCGGCACGCCGCGGCCGCTTGCGTGGTGTTGACGCACTTTCCGTTCTGGGGCGCACGGGGGGGCGCGCAGATCTCGTCGACATGGGCGCCGTGGTAGTACTTGGCGCCGGACCAGAGGACCGCTTACGCGCCGACCCGGCGGCCCCAACCGACGGCGCTACGACCACATTTGCACCAGCTGTCGAGCGAGCTGTCGTAAGATCAACCGAGGCAGCGGCCGTGGCAGCGGCGGCTGACGGGAGGGATGCACGTGAAGCTCGTGCCCTTGACTTGCGCACGCGTACGCGGTTGGCCCGGTTTTTTGTCTTGATCTCCATGTCCTCGTTGGCCAAAGCCACATCCATCTCGGCGTACTGCTGCGACAGGTTTTCGGGCCCAGCGGTGGAGGCGGTAGGGTTGTCAGGTGATTGCTCGGGAGGGTGATGACCGTCGTTGAGACGGCCAGGATGACCGCCAGGAAGAGTTTGAGCCGCAACCCCGGACGTGTTGAATTCGTGGCACGATGCAGTCGATAATGATGATTCTTCGGGATGGTGCCCCGGCCAGCAGCGGCCAGGTCGGCCAAGGTAGTCTCGTATCCTTCCTCTTTGGTGGCAAACAGCATCATGCACGCAACAACGACGGGGAGACGTATCGGCGCCCTGCCCCACAGTCGCTGGAGCGTCTCGAACTGGGTCAGGGAGCCCTTGGGGAAGAACCGAGCCGACCGGATGGACAAGTTGTTGATCGTGTTGTTGATGTCGCTCATGTCGACTGATATCACCCACCGTGATGACACGGACGGCCGGTTTCGGTTGTACGCGTACGCCACGGTCCCTACAGGAGGAACACTGTTGGGAAGGTCTTGGGGTGCGCGCCACTGCGGCCACCACGCGTCTGTGCGGAGGCCGAGAGCCATCCTGTCGCCCTTGAGACCCTCTGGCCACGTCCTGCCGTTGGGCTTGGTCGCAGGGCGCTCCGACGACCGACCGAGCACCCGCACGCTGTTGTCCAAAAGCTGCCGCAGCACGGCAATGCCATCAATGCGGTCTTGTATGCCGCGCAGCACAGCATCGACGACCTCCACAGCAAACGCGGTCGGCACCACAGTGGGTTGGTGGTCGAAGATGACGTGGGAGGGGATGCTCTTGTTGGCGCCAACATGGTCCTCATCCTCGTCGGCGTCTCCCTCGCAGTAACCAATGTTGAGCGAGCCCTCCGTCCGAGGTGTTGCATCCGCAAGTGTAGCGGGACCGCTTGGTTTGTGACCGGCGGCGGCAGCGGCAGCACCGCTGCTGCCGGTGGTGCCGCCAGCCATGGAGGTGGCACCGCCCGGCGAGAACATCATTCCGCCTGGCGGGAGCGGCACTTCTTGATCTGACACTGCAGGCGCACTCTCTGCGGCACCAGCGCCGACGGTCGTGCCGGCGGCCACGACAGATCCCCTCATCGGAACCGACGCCGCGCCGGGCACGCCAACAGCATTGGTCACTCCCAGCCCAGACGAGGGTGAAGGATTGGGGAAGGACATGCCCCCCGCGGGAAGCTCGCGCTCCTCTTCAGCCCCCTCCTGCCGCTCCATGGGGCCGTCGATAGGGGGGAGGGCGGCCGCGTCGGCGCCCGACCCGCCCCCGCTGCCATCGCCGGCGCCGCCGACGGCGACGCCATTGCCGCCATCAGTTGACGTCACAATCACCCCTTCCACCCGACGCGCCCCTTCTTCCGCATCGGCCGCCGTCACTTGCACCTGGCTTAAAAGCATGGCGTTGGCTTGGGCGAGCGCGTCCACCTCCAGGTGACGGTATGCAAACGAAAGGCCGACGTTGACGATGCGCTCCGCGTGGGAGTTGCTGTCGGAAAAGAAGCCTAGGCGGTCCACAACTCGGATCCAGCGGTGAATGGGCGCCTCCCGCGGGTTGTCCGACACCTGCATGCGGCTGACCGCCGAGTGCAGCGCCGCGCCATGCGGCGCCAGGTGCGCGTCGAGCTTGGCAGACGCCTCAAACACGTTGCGCAGCAGCGTTGACAGGAAGGCGGTCTGCTTGTCGTCCGATATCCCGAGGTTCTCAAAGAAGCTGACGTTGAGCCGGCGCTCGGTCTTGCTCAGCTCCGCGTCCTTGGATTTTCTCGGCTCCAGACCGGCCATCCTTATCTGCAACACACGCTGGATTCTGTCCACAAGAACAGGCAGATCAGAAACAATGCAATCGTCCAGTGCATGGAGCAAAGAAGAAGGACAAGACGGGGTCAGTACCTAAGATGAGAGCAAAGTTGATGGCAAAAACAAGAGTATGTTGTTGTGATCACCAGGGTCAAGCAACAGAGAGCACTCAATGAGAAAGGCGGCCACATACCGGGCAGCGGCCAGGTCACGAGATGGTTGGATGGCAGAGCGTAGGTCCCACCTTCCGACCTCAAGGGCAGCACCGCAGGGTGGACGTTGGAATCAAGTAGCACACACCCGGAGAGCAGTTGCGGAGCACGGCGGGCGGCCGCGGCGGGAAGTGCAGGTGGGCGGCACGGGCGACCAGCATAGGCAGACGCCTCAACCGGGTCGTACCAGCCGGCGGTACGTTCTCATGAGGGGGGGGGGGGGGCGGGGGGGGATACAAAAAAAGGAAACCCCGGGCGGGGGGGGGGGCGCCAAAGGGGGGGGAGGCCCCCACGGGG
>Ga0114955_1000764_pt1 | contig 14815 bp, 16 predicted proteins | sample Porto_5metaG_FD_87302 | JGI IMG/M metagenome (GOLD analysis project Ga0114955, IMG submission 87302) | Marine algal microbial communities from Porto, Portugal - Porto_5 metaG | ecosystem: Host-associated > Algae > Red algae > Unclassified | place: Portugal: Porto | collected 2015-02-02 | reverse complement strand
GATCATTGATGGCGGCGTGGGGGAGCAGTCGACCACGAGCGAAAGCTGGAGCGGATGCGCGGGGATAGTGATGGCTATGGAGGGATCATGGGAGTACGGGAAAGAGGGAGGAGTGATTGCACGTATGTCCACAGACGGCCTTCGTAAAAATACCGAGCGACCATGGCAGAAAACGAAAGACCGACGCTTGCACGGCTTGCTACTGGGAAGACGGCGGCTCAGAAATCCACCGCGCGGTCTTCCGAGCACGGTATCCAAGCACGGCGGGGGGATGGCACCATGAGTGACAAGACGCAACTTCAATGTCTTAAAACTGCTGAGGTGGGGTGTCGAGTAGCCTGTGGCACGTGGGACCGTCTTTTTTCCTGCTCACAAAGGACCATGAAGCGGTCCGTCTTTGCTGTGAATCTAGGAAAATGCTTCTTGCGTAGACACTGTGGAAAACGCACATTATCTGATAAATCTAGGGGGAGAGGAGCGACATTTTCGAGCATGCCCACACAAGATAGATGAAGCGTCTAAGTACAGCGCGGATACTGTGGGTAGCGGACAGAAAGTCGCGTCCGCCGACTGCCATCCAAGAGGTCACGGGTTCGATTCTGAGTTCTACGGGTAAACGTGTCTGACGAGACGCAAAAGCCCCCATGCAGGCAGCTGACGAGCTGCACTGCATCGGAAGGATGAGGAGTTGATCCCGAACCTCGGCATCGCTCCGCGCAGAGACTGCTGAGAATGTTGTGAGCGTGAGGATTTCCTTGGCGGCAGGCTCCTTCCCTGGGGAATGCAATTAGGGTCGTTAGTCGTCGGACCTGGCATACTCCAACATTCGTGGAATCCAAATGTGGTTCCGGACGCAAATCTCTTTTGTATGACCGGAAACGCTCACTAAATTAGTAGGAGACCACTCCCAAATTGAGTCCGTCATTGGATATGATATTCGTTTATTCAGCAGTTCTCCCAAAATTCCCGCACTGCAACTGATGCAGGAGAATTTCAAATCGGCCTTCTGAGGCCGATTTGGAACACTTTTGGAACGGTTGCTGTGCGAGAATTTTGGGAGAACGGCTGCATGCTGTGACAAGTCGCGGTGGCAGACCGCGCCGGGAGACACCAACTGCTTGTGTGATAGTGGCGGTGGTATGAAAGTTGTTGTGGAGCTGTCCAACAGTAAACGCTGCAACAAGCAGAAGTTCTCTTGGGCACAGCCAAACAGAGTGTATCGTATTGGGGCAGGACATCCGTGCGCGCAAATGCACATAAAAAGAACCTAGAGAAGCAGGAAGCAAGTTGCCAAAACAAACAAACATCAACTGTCACAACAGACGTACATCAAAATATGTCATCGCCAGACGGAGCTGAGACGGCACCGGGTACGACTGGCGCCATGCAGGCGTGACGGCCACCGCGCGGCCGGCCGGCCTCCCCCGAGGGACCGTCGCACCACCCCCCCCAGGAGGAGGATTTCCGGGTGCCGCATGCGGGCGCGGGCGAGCGGCGAGTCGGTGCGCCGTACTGCGGCGCCCGGTTGCCGTTCCCGGGCAGCCTCGCGGCGCGCCCCGTCCTGAATGGGCTACCGCAGCCTCCACATCACGGGGGCAGGCGGGTGGTGGAACCTCACGCCACTGGGCGGTCGCCACAGCACGCGGCTCGCTCCAGCGCCGCGCCCCGTCGCGCGCGTGCCACTGAAGCCCGACGGGTGGCGCCTTCTGTGAGAACACACTGCGGCGTTAGCCTGCGTGCTGATTCTCTGCGGGCCGCCGCACCTTGGAAGTTGGGACTTTGGCGCCACCGTCGAAACACACCGACGAATCCTGTCCCTGTGCCTGACGGTTACCGAAGCGTACGTGCCGCTGGTCCGGGGGGCGACGCGAAACCATAAGTGCAAATGATGCCATGGCCGTCCGTCCAGTTTCTGCCGGATGGAGGCGGCCCGCTCGTCGGCTTGGCGGCGGCCCACCGGCGCTGCACCGCCGTCGGTCGCGGCCGTTGTCGGGCCGGCGTCACCCGCCCGTGTCAGCCGCGCGACAGTCTTCGACCGCGTTGCGTCGCTACCCGGTCGGTGGCGCCAGCGTGAAAGGGACCGCCGCCGTTGGCGGTCCACGTCTGCGGCCGCAGCGGTGAATTGCTTCTGCGGCCACGCGGCCGCGCTGCCCGTCCCCCCCGAGGGCGTAACTTCCCGTTGCGGCTCCATAACAAATCGGAGACACCCGCGCAGCATACATTTCTGTTTGGTCGACGACAGACGCCATCCGTTTGTCTGTAGAGATGCAGTTAGGAACCTCTAAACTATCCCGGTCGTCAAAGAGTCAGCATGGCCAACTAGTTACTGACTTCAAACTTTACAATTGGATATATTTCCCACATGATAACGCGACGACGGTTTGTGTCTGTTAATTTGTGGGGCATGTCAGGTATTGTACAGCTCGCCGAGACTTTTCGGCTGCCTCTCCTTTTAACGCTGGTTGCAGGTCATGCTCGCGGTACATGCTGGAACTAGGCCGTTCCCTCACGCGAGCGCTTCGGCAGTATTCTTCATATCCAGCTCACGTTGTTCTCCATGTGTCAATCAAGCGAAACGTAGGCCGGGCTCTGAGCAGCTGACATGCGGTGACACCGCAGCTCTCAACTACCAGCGCAGGACACGTACTCACAAGAGAAGTGGTTTGCGTGGAGCCCACTTGCAGTGGGGAAAAGAGGAGAGGCCGGCGAGAACTTTCTCTGTTTGCAGACATCGTGGTAGTGTCACGGCCGCCTGACAGTACCCCCTCCACATGGTGGCTCTTTTTTCTCCAAGAACCCACTGCTGGTGCCCTATCCGAACTTACAGTGACGCGGAGGTCGATAATCTCTCCGTTGTCCTCCACACCACCGCCACTGTCGAGATGGCGGTACAGTGGTCGTCGCCGTCTCTCATGCCACTTCCTCAGCGCCACGCCCCCCATCTCCAACCACCTTCATTGGATGCGGCGGCCTCTTGCTGACGGCCCACCAGTACGAAAACCCTGCCGGCAGTTGTCGGGAACTTGACGCGCTCTAGCCGTGCCGGCCGCCACCGCAGACGCCACTCAGTCTGTTCAGGGGCTTTCTGGGCTCAGGCTGTGGCGCGCTGGTTTGTTAGTGGATCCCCGGCTGGCGGTGGATGCGGCGCGGGCCTTGCGGGCTGATATTGCTCGATGGACGTCACGTCGTTCGTAGCCCATCCTGACGGTTGCCCCATTGTGGCCGCCATTTTTCGATCTTACGGTTGGTGTCTCAGGATGCTTCCGTCGCCACCTGTTGTACGTGCTGCGGGCGACTAGCCCCTGGTGCCGAGGCTACGTGGTTGGAGAAATACATGCTCTACATGTACCTTAGTGCGGTAGCTCTTCCGCGGTTTCTGACCAGCGCCGTCGTTAGACTGGAGGAGCTCGATATTGGTGGATACCGCGTTTTTTCCGAGCCGGACCCTTACTGCATAGCAGCCACATTGGTGGCATCGTTTGTCGATTCTGTGGCGCAATGGAGACGGCGCTGGCGGGATGGGTTTTGTCTACGCAAGTGGCCGCATGTGTACGCGTGGGGTGGGCACCGTGTGCCGAATATCATCTGTGGCAATAAAAACGAATCCCTCGTGTCAGTCCTCAGACAAAACATGAGCAGATGGTCTGTGAGTCGCCCTCCTCGGCAGTGACAGAGGGGTCACATGGGACGCCCGGCTCCATGTTCTTCCGTGCAGGCGCGACGTCTACGCATTCGGGAATTGTTGCTTGGACCATTTGTAGAGCATAGAGCGCCTGTGGCGCGGGAAAATAACGAGTCTGGCGGGTTTGGGCGCTTGAGCGCAGCGGCCCTGGATTGTGCAACAAGCAAGAGAATGTTACGGAAAGAAGGCAATCGTATCCCAAAGAGATCAGGGCCATCCGGAGGTATGGGCTGCGCGCTACGCTGCGCGAAAGTAGTACGCGCGCAAGTGCCACGCACTGACTGTCGCGGACGCAACCACTGTTGAGGCCAATATCTCGCTGCCCTCAGAGCTGAACGCGAAGGGACAGCTTTCGTCGGCATGGCACTTGCTGTGGGCAGATTTCTCAAGAATGTACAGTGCTTCTCAAAGCACGTACATTGACAGAGATACTCGGTCTCGGCTCTCTTGTGTGCTTTCGAATGATGATCGCTGTATGATCATGTTTTGCGACCGTGTACGCGAGTGTCCACGTTGACCGCGGCCGCCCTCTCGCTTGGTGTGTACCAGTCCTGCCAACTGTCAAGTACAGCAGAGGCATTAAAACGGAAACGACACAGCGCGCGGCTAGAGGAGACAAATGAGTGCACAACCTCTAAACCCACTTTGCATAGCAAAGACAACGCACAATCGTTCAAATCATGCATGCATGCAATCACAAGCGCCCCTATCCACTGCGTACACGCCTAGACACACGCCGCAGTCGGTACTCGAATCAGGCTGGTATGGCGCAGCGACTGGCAAAGCATCCCCATTCAATATCTCCTCGCGATGGCCGGCGTGCGGACAGCACTCGTATAGGAGCACACAAACCTCCTCGGCACAGCGACTACGGTCGCGTAGATAGCGACTTCTTCCTATCCCTTCTGCAGAGATATTCTCAGCGCATTGCCACCGTACAGCCCACCGAGTCTGGGCATAGACCTCACTGACTACGATCACCTGACTGGCCATTCGATGGCGTCCGGTTTTGTCGCGTGACCGTCGCGTAGAGAAGATGTGCATCGATATCTACGTACAAACGCCGGCACGAACGGTGGTGCAGAGCAGAAACACATGGTTCAGACACAATTTCAACAGCATTGGGCATGACGGATGAGAATGCAGCGATGTCGGTGTCAGTCAAAACGGGTGCGTGACTCCGGACAGGGAGGGTTAGCACGTTCGTACTTTCGCATCAATTCGGTGCTCATCACACTCGCGTGGGCACGTACCTCGTGTTGTTTCTGCCGCTGCGGAGACGTCCACGCGCATAGTAGTGGGGCACCGGTGGCTGTCGTAGACGTCGTATGGGCGGCGATTACCGCGCTTTCGGAAGCCTCGACGGCGCCACCTTGCGTGTGGCGGCCACGATGATGGCGAAACGAGATCTCATCGACCAACGCCGCCTGCTGACAGTGACGTTCAATGCGGGCCATCAGGAGACGCCAGCGACGCGTCTGCAGTTTATGGGATGCGTTGACTGGCAAGATAGTCAAGCGGGAGGACAGAAACCACGCCTGGAGAGCTGCCAAGGAGGAGGAAGCAGGCGATCCCGTGGCATGCATTTTCTCAGTCAATGCTGGACAGCACCAAAGGAGAAATCTTGAGGAGTGTGCCGTGTCTGCCAACATTGACTGAGAGTACATGCGACGCCACCAGAGCATGCAGGCTGGCACGCTACGTAGACAGTTGCTGACTCGGAATGTTTCCGAGTCTCACTCCAACGTGACGGACTCCACGTTTCTCAGATATGGAGAAAAGAGACCGAGGCCATGTCCAGCTCTCTCTACTCTGCTTGAACAAGGCAGATATCAGAAATCCAAGCCCGCCGAAAAGTCGCAGTACACGACGACGCACCTTACATGGCACTCTGTTTCACCGTCATAAGATGGAGACTTCTCTTCAAGTGATGCAGAGATTTTTGGTTTCAGTTGGGAAAGTCAGCTACTGGGTTGCGAGCTTGTTGGATTCGTAACTTGGTACCATACATCCAGTGACGCGGCGCGAACGCACAGCGGTGCGAGAAAGCTGCGGCCCCGAAGGGAACGGAAGTCATCGTCAGTAGCGTGAAAGGCACTGCCGCCTCCCACGACGTGGCGTCCAATGACAGTTGGCCGTTGAATGGAAGCAGAGAGCAGGTCACGAACTTACCAGACGTCATGCTCTGGTGGCGCGCGCAACATGCATTACAGGCGTGGGCGGTAGCTGGTGGCTGTTGCTGTCTGCGGTGAGGGTGCACACCTGGACGGTTGGCGGGCACCTGCACAGAGAGAAGCGCCGGATCGCCCGGCACGCAAAGATTGGGCGTCCGTGTGAATGCAGGGGGAATGCAGGTCCGTATGGGTGAGCGGGCGCTGCATGAGAGGGTAGATCACGCCGGGCGTCCGGGAACAGGCTTGAAACGAGGAAGGAAGAAGTAGAGCGTTCGACCGTCCCTGCGCCTGACTCGGAGACAGCCGGGGAGAACGAGCAAACGCACACGCACTCTATCCGTTGCGAGGGAGATACCAAGGAGGCCTCACACAACTGCCTCGCCTGTGACGTGGGAGACGACCAACACGGCGCTGTTGCCTGACTGTTGCCTCCCTTGGCGCAACAATTTTCGCAGTGGTAGGGAGGGGCTTGCAAATCCGGCCAACGTCGGCTCTCGTGCAGACGCAACTCAGCCGAGACGGGCTCTACTGACTACAAAAACCATGACTTGACCCCCTGCCGCCACCGCCGACACCGACGCCTCTCTCCTTCTTGGCCTCTCCACCACTGCTGATATATCTACCCGCGGCGCCGCGGTCGCCCATCTGGCCCTCGCCCACGCGCGTTCCCGCCCGTTGCCCAGGATGGCCCCAAATGCCCACACACGACGGCGCGCTGCGCATGCCTCCGCTTGCACGTGGCACCGCCACGTGCCCCTCGGCGCCCGCTGCGCTGGAGCCCCCTCATACGCTTGTGTTACCACTTAGCGCCACAGTGGCGGCAGTCTCCATGCGGCTCCGCCCCCACGACCACCGGTATTGCGGCTCCCACTCAATCCACAATTAACTGTATTGTCGGCCGGCCCTATCTGGGCCGTAAACGTACTCTCTTGTCCAAACAGACCGCCTCGATTCTGCGGTGGGGGCCGCCAATCGGCTGAGAGCTGAGCCCTCGCCGCGGCAACGACGGTTCAGATACAGTACTCCGTCGCTGATTTCCGCCTCGCCCCACAGCACGCGCGTCCTGCTGTCGTGTCACCGCGGGCGCGGCGCCGTGGTCGCGGCGGTGGCGGCGGCAGCGGAGAAGCATGACTTCACCGTTGGGAAGTCCTTAAGACGGCCGCTCTGTCTTGCGCGGAGGGGTGTCGGTACAAAGAGAGAGGGCGAGAGGGTAGAACTCTCCCACCGAGTGCCACGCACGGAAGGTATGCGGACACTCGTTCCCCGTGGGACACGTCCAGCCGGGTCGCTCGCCGGCGCCTGTGGCGGGACGGCCGCGGATGTAGCTACAGCGGGCGACCCCCCGGCTCCCTCATCCCGCGCCCGCCGTAGCCCAGCCATCGTCACGACCACGACACGCGCGCCAAGGCGGCCGCCGCGACGTCGCCACGCCATGAGAGCGGCGCCGGCGGCAGCGGCAGCGGCGGGGGCCGCTGTGGCGGTGCCGCCCGTAATCCTCCGCGTCGATATCAGCGAGGCGCAGACCGGGGCAGCCATGTCCGACGGCGGCGTGAGCCCGTGACCACAACAGTCGCAGTGACAGGCGCAGTACGCGCCCAGCCGCCACTGGCGTCGGGAAAGCGACCAAAATGCGCGCAGCCGAGGCTCCGCCAGTTGCGTTTTCTTCCATTTCGGTTCCCGTGGCGCGCTGGCATCCACCCACCTGCCCGCTCGCGGTACAGCTGACGACTTGCCGACCGCGAGGCGGCACGGAAGCTGGCCGTGGTCAAAGCGCGGAGAGTACTCAGGAGGGAACCCCGGCAGTAACGCCGCAGTCAGCATCTATATAGAGCAGCAGGGGCGAGTCAGTCTTGTGTGCTTGGGACTGCGTAGGCTCTGCCGCCACGCGTCCTGTGGAACAGGGTTCGTTTCAAAAATTGACAAACTACAGCCGTTCTCCCACAACTACCGCACTGAAAACGTTGCAAAAGTGTTCCAAATCGGCTTCGGCGGGGTCGTAGAGGATGATGAGGAACTCTCTTGCATCAGTTTCAGTGCGGGCATTTGGGGAAAACGGCTGTAGAAGGAGAACCAAGTTGCGAAAGCAACACCGACGAAAGCATTTAGCGGCTTCTGTGCGTCAGAGATATCTTACACCCTGAACTCTGCACTGTAGTTACAGTCGAAACCTTAGAGCACCCCATCCAGCCTCCCTGGAAGCGCATGTGAAGCCGCAGTTGTTTCACCAGATGAAACTCGGACTGTGGGGAGAGAAGCCACCTGCACTATTGGCTGTCGTGTACACGACAGTCACTCGTGCAGCTGCCGCGGCCGCACTCGCTACCACTGTCCCCTACCGGGGTATCAGTGTCTTCTAAGACCTCATCCTCCTCACCATCGCCGATGCCGCTACCGCCAGGGGCCCCACTCCATGTCATGACACACCTGCCCACGACACCTCCCCACTGAAGTCCGGTCTCATCTCGGACGCCCGGCCAACATTGTTCCACGAAGATCCTCCCCAGTGCCCTCCTCGCAATCCTCCCTCGAAATCCATCCCGGCGGCAGCGCGTGGTTGTGAAGTACGGCGGAGGCGCCGCCGGGGGCGATGCATTCGGCGCGGCCAGCCATCTTGGCTCCGACGAGTGCTCGCAGGACGGTGGCCACATGCCTGCGGCGTGCGTCGGAAGGGGCTCCCGTTCCCACCGCGGGGTCTGTGTCAGCAAGTCTTTGTTACCCATTTTTCAGTGTTGAATGGATTGGCTAAAGGCCCTTCCGGCAGAGCACCGCCTCGAACTAACTAAGCGAGCGTCGTGTCCAGCGCGCGGATTACGTGCACCAGGCGGCCACGTGCATGGCCACCAGTATGCGCTGCCACCATTGAAGACGACAAACCTAATACGAAAGCGGCTGTCATTTCCCGTAGAGCCCGCGTGACGTCCGTGGCGGTCATAGGAGGCGGTGCGCATGCGTAGGAGGTGGTATTGGTCACCGCAGCTCGCTGGGCCGCCTCATCCGCGTCGTGGATGTCATCTAGGTCATCATCGAGGGCGGGTGGGCGGGTCTGCAGCGTTGTGAGAATATCCTCGATGATTGACAGGGAATTGGAGCTCTGTCGGCCGCTATTAGAGTTGATGGACGGGAGGATGAATTGCAGCCCAGAAAGAGCCGCACACAGGACGTGGGTAACAGCACAGACTGGGCTGTAGGTGGGGGAATAGAGGACGGAGTAATGGGCGCGAGAAACACAACTGCTGGTGTGGACATCGAGGGGCATTGAGGGATTTCTGCACTGATAGCCACTTTGTATGGGGACCTGCAGGACTTATCGAATAGGCCATTGTACCCTGCAAGCCGACTCTGTTCGAGAACCATTGATGTACTCGAAGGCGCATTTTGTACGGGCTTCTTATGAGGCTGGTTGCTTTCACGGCCGCATGACGTGCCACGCGGTGTGCCTCACCGCATTCCACGGACCTTAAAACGTATCTTCTCATTCAATAGCGGACTGCGTACCTCATCCCCGAGCGCAAAGTGGAGAAAGACAGGTTGACATCTCAGCCATCCCGCTTGAGACCTCTCGAGCGGGCCAGACGTGCTCTGCCTTTCTCCACGACTTGACAGGGCGGCGTTCTGCCAATATGGCAATGGACTGCTGTTTCTTTCACTGACTAGAGACGGTAGGCCAGTATTGAGGTCACAGACGTCAGGGGGCACGACATAGGTGGCGGGTCCTTTCTCTAGATGTGCTTTTCTGAGCGCGTACAGGCTTCCCGAGCATACACCCTGTGCGCAACCGTTGGCTCATCTAATGGCTTCGATAGTGGCGAATAAACGGAATCGAATGCCACGTGACGAAAGATCTGGCAGGCGAGTCCTCTCGCACGAGATGACTGGTTTAATCGAGCACCTGGTGAGCACACTGCTCACAATATACGTCGACCGTGGCACAGTACGAGCAATCGTAGCGACTTTCTATCTGCTCCATGAGCGACTCACGTTGTTGCTAGACTGACACGTAAGATCTTTGAACCTTGGTGCCGTGCCTGGTGGACACGAGAAGGCTCGCTGACGTAGCACGTGAGCGATGGCGGCAGGCCGTCGCACGAATGATCCATAATCCAGCTTGCTGCGGTGTGACTCGCTCACAGGGCACAGCTCCGGGACCCCGGAGCTCTGCCAGGTTCCGCTGTTTAGTGCACTGGACTGGGCGCGGAAACGTACTGCAACATCTCCCGGCGTCAGCGTCAGCAGAGTGACAAGTGTCTCCCCGTACCTCAAAGGCACTACACACTAGAACGTGTTGGACTTTCGTGCTCCCTGTTTCCATACGTACCAGCGTTAGTGTCACGAAACGTGGAAAGCCAGCGGGTGATGGCCGGCACAATAGCATGACAAGGCGAACGACACTCATACGCGTTCGATGAGCCCGCGCGGACACAATGTAATGACGTGTGTAGCCTACAACACGGCAGCATTACATCTGCACGAAGGTTCCATTGGGAACTGTCGGAAAGGACTGTACCCCATCGGAACACTGGCGGGAAGAATAGTGAATTGAACGCGCCCGCGGGGAACCAATACACCACCAGCGTCAACTATCTGGATGCGGGCTACCAAAACGTCTTCAAGCACGGACGTGAGGCTGCGGAAACGTCTGAGTGGTCGTGTTGTAGCACGTGGGAATGAGATTGAGCCTTCGTGCAATTCTGTCAGTGTTGCTTTCACGCAAGTGCGCCTGCACGTACATGTAGCGAGTGTACCTCATACAACTAGAACGTGTCGTACTCGTCTATCGTGGCACTGGGAGGCGCGGAAGTGCCTGTCTTGCCCTCGGGATCGCTGGTCACGTGTAGCAATTGCGCTGAAAAAAGAGGTACAGTCCTTTAACCTGTTATTGAAGGCAGAAAAGCGCGTGTCGGCCACGCGTGCTTGTGTGGCCGCGTCCCGGTTCGGCCAATCGAGCAGATGCGGGCTGCACGACACGGAAACTGTGGCGTTTATGAATACATCGGGACACCTTGGGGTAGGTCAACTCGCCGAGGTGTCCCCTGCGTTTCTGCTGACGGCAGCAGATTGATCGGTGTAGAGCAACGTGCGACGGTTCCTCCTGCGATGCAGCGCAGCAGCCTTGGCCAGTTCGCTCCTAGCGGCCGTACTACGACATCCCGTGCCTTCGTGCTGCTGGACGAAGAGAAAGTGGCGGCCCAGACCGACGGGCAACGTACGTCGCCCGAGCGCCGGACGTTTCTGCTATTTGGGCCATCAGGCCCAATTTTAAGAGCGGCCAGGGCGTGCGCTCTGACAGTCGCGGCGGAAACTGTGGCGCTTGACGCAGTGTGCTGCGCCCTACCGCGCCTGGTGGGTCCCGTATTTTCTTCAGCTGCCGCCGCCCGCGAGGCCCTCTTGCTCTTCATCCGTGACAACCACGGCACGCTGTGCTCCAACCTGTTGCCAGCCGGGGAGGCTCTGCCTGTTGACGCGCGGTCGACAAGGCGTCTCATTAGGCTCGGCGCGGCCAAGACGAAGGCGTCTGCCCGTATGGTGTTGCAAGGCTGGGTGGTCGTCGGTCCTGTCCGTGATGCTTGGACCACACGGGAGCACCAAATACGCGTCAAAGCGGCCAGTGATCGAGCCCGATACGTGACCTGGAAGACCCAAGACGCATCCGTGCGTGCACACGCGCACGCTGTGGCCGCCGCCGTGGCGTTGTCCGCGCCGGCGGGAATTCTCGAGCATGTGCGCATCGCGTCCGAGATGTCGGCGCGGCCTCGCGGGGTGAGGAAGTTGAAGCGGTCACGTGCGCGTTTGTCGGGTGGCCGAGTCGTACCGCGCCTTCTTCCAAGCGTGCGTGCAGCACGCCAGTATCGTCAGACTGCTGTCGACGCTCCTGGTCTTCCGCGGCATTGGATGCTGTTTGTTTGTCGAGGGGTGGTGCACCGCTTGCTCTACGTACGACAATCAGCGACTAAGGGGAGGCGCCAGTACTCGGCGGAGGACGGCAGTATCTGGTTTTTGCTGTCGTCGTCGGCAGCAGCATGCGTGCCCAACAGTGTTGCGCCTGGTGCTGCAGACGGAGACTGGCGGCGTATGCTTCACGAGCGTGGGTCTTGGCTCACTGACGGTGGTGATCGACGGGAGCTCGTCTTCGATATTGAGTACGACGTTGCGCAGGCAGTCAGGAGCACATTGGAGCTTTCTGTCGACAAGGCGCGGGACCCTATCCCCCGCGTGTCCGACGCTGTGTTGTGCGTCGGTGGTGATGGCGGATCCGTCGGCGGGCGCGCAGTTACGCTCATGTTCTGGACGATGCAGTGTCGTATCTTGGGCGATGGCCGCAGCCCCCTCATACCACACCTCGTCCTGTTTTCTGGGGAGGCGGCTATATCCCTCTGCAGGGGCATCATAGGCCGCGCTGCCCAGGCCTTGCTCGAGGAACCTCTCGTCGTGCGTCGCGGCTTTACTGAGCTGACTGTCAACATCAAACGCTCTCTCCCCCTCATAGGTAAGCTCGATGATGGTGCTAGGCACAGGACCCAATTCCCCGCCGCGCGCGCATGCTACATCGTGCGGAGCTGCTATGCCGCTTGTCTCGGTTCAAATTCTGACTCGTGAATGTTTCAATGTATGGTCTTTCGTTCGGATGGGTTTTCGCTGGATGATTTAACTGATTTTCTCAATCTGCAGGAGATTACTCCTGGCAACACAAGTGCCTCGCGTTGGTCGGCGGCTCCACGGGCCACCGTTGTGTGTCTAGGGCGGATTGCGCTGCCACTGAGTTTGCGAACGTGCTCGGACCTGATCGGCGGCACCTGACTCTGGAAAATGGCAACCTGGCTTCTTGGTTGATGCTCGTGTGGACGCTGTGTCGCGCTGTGGCCGTGTCGGCGGGTTGGATGCTCGACGCCGGCCGCGTAGCCGTCAAGTGTGTCTCGTGCTGGGATTCCTTGCCGGTGTCCAGCGGCTGCCTCTCTGCTGTCGAGGCGGGCTTTCGCTTCGCGGTGCTCGGCACGGGCTGCACCGCTCGGTCTATGGGATCCCACTTGGTCATGGTTGGCGGCACCTTGTCCGAACAAGGCGTGGCCAAGATGCTGTCGGCCGCTCGGCGGGTGTGCGGCGGTACCCGGGCCGCATCTGCCTTTCTGGGCCTGCCGGTGGTGCCGACTGTCCCGTACATGCACACCACGGGAAACGTCGTAAAGTCCCTGTTCTTCTACGTGAACGCGCTCTTGCCAAGGCGGCAACGCTTGCGGCTGCGCTTGTTTGCCTTGAAAAGGTCGGGCAAGAGCGGCTACGACAGGTTCTACCTCCGAGAGTTCATGTGCCTGTGCGCGTCCATTGTCGCGTTTCCGTCCTTGCTGGGCGACGACCCGGATATCTGTCTCGGACAGCTCATGGCCATTGCCTCCCTCTTCTGCCAGGCTTGGACTGCCGCGTTGTACGTGCACGTGTGTCGCACGTCCTCGGATCTTACGACATCTAAAAACAAGGCTCTGGCGGCGCTGCGCGTCGCGTGCACCCTGCTTGTCATCTTCTACAGACTGCTCAAGCCGTTGGACCCGAGAACAAAGGACAAGGGCGTGTACTCTCTGTACCTGCACGGGGCCGCCATGCATCTGGAGGAGCAGCTCAAGGACGATGTCGTCCACCAGTGCAAACCATTCACCGACAACGACACTGAAGGGGGTCTACGGATTTTTGGCGACTTCCTCTCCAGGCGGTCTAGCAACGTACCGTGGGCTGCCGTTGCTGAGGATTGGGTCACGGCGATGGCGCTGGACTCGCACCCGTCATCGACCAAATCTCCGGCTTCCGAGCTCGGGCTCTCGGTTCAGACCATCCGCGTGTGCCAGTGCATCACGTCAATGGATGAGGCGGCTGCTGGCGAGCTCGAACATTTGCTTGCGAGTATGCGGCGCGATTTTCAGAGCGTCGTCAGCTGCGTGGAGTTACTCGACGGGTCTACTGTGTACGAGTTCGCCCAAGACCCTCCTGAGAGTCCTCTCCCAGACGGCAACGCGACCACTTCCTCAAGGAGGTTCTTTGAGCGTACTTTGCGGCTACGCTCTGCGAGATTGGACGCGTGTTGGTGTGGTGGTTTGGCGGGTTTGCCGTCGAGTGGGCTAGTTGAATCGGCAGGATGCCGGATGTCAACCCCAACGTCGGCCTCTTCGCCTCCCATGCGACGATCGACGTCCTGTCCGGAGCTGCGTCCGAACGTCAGAGACGAGCACGTTTCGGGCGGCATGCGTGATGAGTGCGACGACGCGTTGGCCAACCGGTCGGTTCTGAGCGAGATGACCGGGCTGCCGGGCGGCTGTGACGCACCGGGACAGGTGCATGCTGGAGTAACCTGTCCTGCGGCGGGCAGTGGGGCTTCATGTGGACGCGGCCTGGCATCGGATGGGCCTCCGGTTGACGTCGACGGCCACGCAGGAGTCCGCTTGTACTCGAACGCCGACGAAGAGGAGCTCGTCTCGTCTGGCGTGTTGCCATCCGCAGCAATGATTCGTGCCGTTGGGTTGCCTGTGGAATGCGTAGCACTCCCTGTACCGGCCTTTGTTTATTCTTCTGGGCAGCTCTCCGCCCAACTTCTGTACGAGCCCCTCATACTCCGACATTTCCTGGCTCGGTGCGGGCGTGGAGGTGTATTGGAGGTGTTGAAGAGCGCCAAGATGCCTGTGCGCGATGTGCGTGAGGCCGTTTGCGAGATTTTGAGTCGACTAGAGCGTGGCGCTCGTGACTCCTAGCTCAACCTGGTTTGCTGACAGGTTACCGAAGCCCATAAACGGATGTGTCTCATCTTCTGTGAATCTAGCTTTCTGATCGTCGGCAGCCGTGCCCACATGCATCTGGATGTCATTTGCTGCATCTTACCGCATCTCGAGCGCTGTACACGACATCAGGACAGCTCTCGACGTGCTCTAAGAAATATATGTTTGCATCTTGTCGTCATTTTCTAGTCCGTATATGTCATTTC
>Ga0114955_1000743_pt1 | contig 15029 bp, 21 predicted proteins | sample Porto_5metaG_FD_87302 | JGI IMG/M metagenome (GOLD analysis project Ga0114955, IMG submission 87302) | Marine algal microbial communities from Porto, Portugal - Porto_5 metaG | ecosystem: Host-associated > Algae > Red algae > Unclassified | place: Portugal: Porto | collected 2015-02-02 | reverse complement strand
TCGATGCGCCATCGAAGGGTGCATCCACCTCCGTCGAAAATCCGATTCGATACAGGCATCGAGGCGTATCGAGGGCGTGACGAAAGGGGGGATTCGACGCTTTTGCGGTCACTAGAGACGATGGGTGCTGCCTGCCCTGAGATCAGCGTTTCTCGTGTATCCCCGGCACGTCAAGTGGAATGACCTAAAAAACCTTAGACCCGACGTGGCAGCAGCAGTAAAGTTCTTGATTACGTAGATCATTTTTCGTATTTCGGATTCAAAGCTTCAGGGACCTGCGATTGCTGGCAGCACACAGGGGAGGGGCCGGATGGCACAGATGAAAGTTCTAAAAGAGGATCATGCCACGTATGTGCCGGATGACTGAGTGGCTCACGATGCTGACCCGTGTCGAGTGGACATCCAATGGTTAGATGGATGGCTGAGAGGCGTTATGAGGAGCGATGACAGCCTCATGATACCACGAGGTCTAGTAACGATAGACTGAGAATGGCTGACTTATCCGGCAACCATGTGTGTGCATGGTATCGGGGCCGTGGCGCGGGCGGGGGGGGCCCCTACGTTTTCCGGTCGCGGCGGTCGCCCGCGGTGCGGTGAGGGAGGAGTGGGGGGCGACGCCCGCGCCTGCGTGCGTGGGGCCGCGCCGCGACCGGCGGCGGCGGCGCGGCGGGCAATGGCCGCGGCGGGCGCTGCGATCGCGGCGGGTGCGGGCGCGCGTCGCGCCGTGGCCGGGGGATCAGACAAAGAACAAATTGCGCTCGCTCGGTGCGCGCGGGTGGGGGACAGTGCGGCATCGTCGGTGAAGTACAGTCTTTCTCCATTGCTGTGACATCCTTTCCTAGGCACGGTGCCTAGTAACGAATGTGGGTCGACCGGATTCTACGGTGCGATCAAGGCCGATTCTGGTCTGTTATCGTCTCCCACGTACGCAAATTGGGTGCCACGTAGGCAGAATACGATCGCCACAAAGGGTGCCCAGCTGTGGAGAAAGACTGTACGAGCTCGAACACATCCACTCAACAGCAAGAGCCGTGTAGGAGCTCTGAAACGCCGGCCATGGTGTTCGGCGTTTGGTTGCCTGCACACCACCTCATCAAATTCGCAATCTGCTCACCGTCCGTGCTCCTGGGGCATACCATTAATCTCGTGAGAAGAGAGCTTTTTCTCGATCGCACTCTTGGCACCAGCCAATGAACGGAAAGATGCAGACTTCCTTAATTCCGGGCTGTATCAGGAGATTGTAGTAGGAGGAAGAGCGTCTTCGTCTACTAATAGACCGAGTCGTGTGCTCTGGCTCTCTGAGCACCACTGCCTGAGCCGAACGAAGGGAGCGCGACTCCCGTCGACTTGGTCGTATGAAGTGAAGGCGTCCTCCTGTGTTCCGTGTTGCCTGTGCTCTGCTTCAGAGCACTATGGCACGCGATTTGTAGATATGCTCGGGGACTGGATAACTAGACGCGGGAGACTGGCCAGGACGGACAAGTGTTGACGAAAAGAGGGCTACCTATAACTATAACTGAGTATGCAAGTCGCGACTAGTGCAGGGAAAAAAGGCATTCGTGAAGAACCGATCAAGGCGCCCTTCCTCTGGCGTGTCTGGGGTCGTGGAAGGCATCGACAGCGGCCCTCGCCTGCTTACCAGGTCCTCCCAGGCACAGACCATGTGCTCCAGGAGACGTCAGCGGGCAACAGGAACCGCCTCCAGAAACGGCCACTCGGCCGCAGAGCTCCCGTACTCCCACGCCAACCGCACACAGCCAAAGAGAGTAGGAACACAACCCGTGCGGGGGCCAGCCTGCCGCAGTCGACGAACGACGAAGACGTCACGACGGGCCCCATCGACAGCCCGCACAACCAAGCACATCTCACCCCAGCGTAGCGCACCCGCAGCGTCCTCGTAGTGCACCACATCAAACGAAGGTGCACCATGGAAGCTTTCGGTGGCTCGGCCGCGCTGCACTTGGCTGCTGGCCTTCCACTCGAAGTGAGCATGGAATGCATTTGCAGGAGCCACGGTCAAAACCGACTCGCCGGCAACACCGAGAGCCGCACCCAACGCCTCCATGGCTCCCACTTCCAAAGACGCCACATCATGGCGCTTTCCCGATACCGACCGCTGCAAGTGAGGAGTAGGCGATAGAATACACGCAGCGGCGTCGTTTCCGTCATCGTCGACGTCTTCCTCATCGTGTTCATCGACTGAGCGACCAACCTCCGCATCACCCTCCAAGCTGGGGAAGAGGCCGTCCGATTCCACGGCCGGCCCGGAAAGCCCAGTAGGCAAGGCATCGTCACTGTCCGCCCGGTTGTGCGCGGGAAACTCCTTCAGAACCTGGTCTTGTAGGTCGGAGCAGCGCATCATCTGGAGCATAATGGACGGACCTCGCTTGTTGGATCGCAGGTACATGCGCTTGCGGAGCCGGTGCACGCTCTAATTCTCCGACTTATGCCCCTCCCAAAGGTTGCCTCGGCCGAAGAGCTCCTTGCGCAGGTGAGATGCAAGGCGGTGCAACTTAGTAGTCTGAGGAGGCCCCAGACTGACTTTCAAAGTGTTGGCCAAGAAATGATGGGCCTCCGAGGCGAAAGACCGCATCTCCTTCTCCGTCATGATCACAATTGATGCGATACTGTCGCCAAAATTCCGGTTTGTGAGCCGAGCAGCCTGGCTGTAAAGCTCGAGGACGGAACCCTGCATGGGTGAGTCTCCAAAAAGATTCTGGTAGGTAGGTGACGTCCCAAAGTGCGGTCAGAGCGGAAACTCGGGCTCTTCCATCTTCCTCGTGCCGACATTGCCTAGCTGGTTCCCAAACCCGTCATCGTATGTCCTGCCACTAGAGGCGCCTCTCGTGACAGGGGCGCTGCCAAACGGAGGCCCCGCCGCACCATGCATCCCCGCAGCCGCTGCTGCAATCTTTGACGTAGCTGGTTCGACTCTGGTACTCATCGCTGATGTTGCTCCTGAGCCCGTGTCCCGTGACGCCGCTGCCTGCTCTAAGACAGCAGCACGGTGGCCTTGAGCGCCCGTCACCGATGGCGGCAATGGCGAGGGGATGTCCAGATCTGCCATTGTCAATGACCAGTTGGTGCATGCGTGCCGCCAGTTCCGACCCGTCATCTGGGCTTGTTTCATTGAAGTGCGCACGAAGCACTTGAGAAGGCACAACAGATGCCGCTCGCCAGTAACACAGCGGAATGCACGAGAGTGGGTAGATCCCCCTCCTCAGAACAAAGCATGAAAGCGATATGTGAGAGTTGCACTGTGCGATTCGGTGCCGGGACAGCGTACTCAAGTGCGTCCCACTCTTGCCCAAGAATCCCCGCAAAGAATCGTAGCTGCCGTGACGGAAGCAATAAGGAAGCCACGAGACAAAGTAAAAACGTACCCGGGGGGTTATGGAGCGGGCTCGCGCCGGAGGCCGAGCTCCCAACCTCTCTTGTTGAGAATGTCTGGCGTGGCTGCAGCGCGCGCCTTTCCTCGCTTGGATCCCGAGCACACACTGACCATGAAACCTTGGAAGCGCAACCCCAGGTTTCGCAAGATGCCTAGCTTCCAAACATGTAGCAAGTCCATGGAGACAACTTCGTACAGCTTGAGGTCGCCGGTGACAAAACCATGAAGAGCAGTCAGGGACGGTACGAAGACTATCGCGCTGTGCTCGCGTTGTATGGGACCACGCAATGACACACGCGGGTCACGGTCCCGCAAGATCGACGCGGCTAGCTGAGCCTCGACAAGAGCAGTCACGCTGCGCTTGTTTGCGCCGGCGGCCGCCTCCATCCCGGCGACAATATTGTGCACGTCAGAGAGTGAGAACGGTAACTCACAGAGGTTTCCCAATAGGCAGAACAGGCTGCGCTTCTGAGGCTGGTCAACGATGAGGCCGATAACTCGTGGTACGGCCAGTAAGCTCTTTTGGCCGTCGAGCGAAACATCGAGACCATCCCGGCTGGCTGCGGCGAAGCGCCGAGTCCACACGGCCAGGGACCGCTGCAAAAGGGAGTTGCGTGCGTCGCTTGCGGCGAGCTTATAAACATCGGTCTGACCAACCGGCTTAGGAACATGGGACATGTATCCAACTGTCACCCACCGCCCGGCGTCGTCCAGGATGATCAAAACTCGCATGCGCACTGGGAAGATATAATGCACACCGGACCATGACAAGAGCGCCTCGTCCAAGTACAGCTGGACACCCAACAGGAACGCGCGGATGCCGTGCATACGGCGCATGTTGGCCTCCTCACGCAGGAAGGCGTTGGAATCCGTCGTTCCCGACCTCATTCGCGTCACGTCTAGTCCAGCCGCCAGGGCTTCACCCGTCAGACAGATGGGGACGGCAGCATGGATCATCTCGATTGCGACAAGCAGCAGGTTTCTCTAGTAGAACATGTGGGTCGTTCCGTTGATGGTGATCGGCGCCTGCTCCCATGTGCGCTTGGAGAGGCATCTGCTCTGCTCGTCACGGATCGCGGTCACGAACGCGTACGGCGTTGAAAAAGCGGCCGCCACGGCTCCTTTTCGGCCAGCCGAGGCGGCCGCCTCGATGTGGAGCGCCGTTGCCGCAAATTTTTCTTGTTCCTTTAAGCTCATTCCGCTGCTGCTTGCCCTAGCGCACCAGGCATAGCGCAGCATGCGTTGGAGCTTTGGCTCGTTAACCTTAGAAGGTTTCTTGAAACAGCGGGGAGGAGCAACTGGCTGCGTCTGGCCGGCCTCCGGAAAATTCTCAAGGTAGGCGAGGACCTTTCCCGCACCGGATCCCTGAAAGACGTGACGTCCTCGAATAGCAGGAAGAGAGCCGCGCGCCACGCCATGTAGACATGTGAGCTCTCTTGCACGGGTAGAAGAAGATGCGGCATCCGCACTGACGACGGGAAAGGCCGATGACACAGCCGGGTCGCCTTCTTTCTGTAGAGCTGCCGCCGGCGGGACCTCCGCCACCGGCTCAGTAACCGGGTACCCCATGTCATTAATGCCTGGTGGCGACACCAGCCAGTGAGGTGCTTGTGTGTTGTGGCCATATGGCGTGCACGTGGTCCTTTGTGGTCAAACATTCGGCGACAAAAGAAGCATCTTGGCCGCCATGCCGGCGGCCGGGGCCCTGGTTGCATGCGGAAAGACTACTCGCCCCTTCATAGGCCTTCAAGGAAAAGTAAAGTCATAGTCTATTCGTGAAAGAGAGCGGGCGTCCAGATTTTCAGTTTCATCGTCTTCTAAGGCAACCCTTGGTCGCTTCCACAGCGCTTGAGCGCGCCGACGCGTGGCAGTTCAGTTCTGAATGCCATAAGGACGTGGGATGTCTTAAAACATACCCAAGGGGTGTTCTTGAGTGGTGGCGCAGCCCGTCCACCGGTACCATGCATACAATGCGACTGGATGACGTACTGCGACCATCGAGTCAGTGAGACCCGAACACAAAGCGATTTTACCAAGAGTTGGACAGCGCTGCGAGGAGCGGCTTGCTCGCAATGACGACAACCCAATCCGAAAAGGCTAGGGGGGGCTCCTCATTGATTGCACACGAACGCACAGGGATTCTTGGGCGTCACCGCATTTAAAGACGCACGCCCTAGTGCATCGTTTGACCGCGAGCGCCTCCGAAAAAGAGCCCATGTACAGGATAATATAACGCCAGAGCCGCACATCGCCGTACCAATTGAACGCCATTGACCCCAGATCCGCATGCAATCGCCAGTAGGTGAGGACTTTGCCGCTCGAATCTCGCGGCTTATCGAATTGAAACTAAGTTGTTCTTCTCTCGGAGTACTGAACACGAAAGTAGGTCAGCAACTTGACCCCAAAAGCATTGACACGAACTGCCATACCAGCACGCTGTGTGGACGTTTTTGTCCAACGACAGCTTTGGCCATCAGACCTGTTCGCCGACACCGGTGGAGGCAGACTGTGGACGGTAACAGAGGGACCGCTGTTGCCGCTGTCGCTTTCTTTCCCATGTCGATTCGTGGCCGCTCTGTGTCGGCTTCTGAGACAACCAGCCGTTGCTTGCACGGGAAAGGAGAGTACAACCTTCACCCGAGCACTGTTCTACGTATGTCGCCCTATTGTGTACGTGGTAGAAAGGCTGAGGCAGGAGGGGTAGGGCGGCGAGCGCTGAGAATGCAAGGGCATTGAGTCGTATGCCCGCTGTCAAGACTTCTACTGCGGCCACAAGGCCAGCTTAGAGCCCTGAAGTGCTCGTGCAAGATACTATACCTTACCCATGACCTGCTACGTCACACTCACGACCTACTATGTCACGGAGAGGACAAGAAATAGCCCCAAGCACCACATCTCCCCAACTATCAAGAGCTCTCCGTACCATTCAATCCGAGCCCGAGTCGTGAATGACAATGATGTCATCGTCATTGGGCCGGGCGACGCCAGGTGCAGGAGGAGCAGGCGCGTCGGGAGGACTTGGCTCGGGTAAGGCCAGTTCCCCTCCGACTGTGCCTGATGCGGCCCCATCGAGCGTTCGCAGCGTCTTCTGGTCGCCCTGATACATTGCGCAATCCGCGGCTGCATCACCTGGAGCAGTGCGGGAAGGCCCGCCTTGACCGCCAGAAGTTCGCACATGCAACCGGTCTGCACGAGGTTTCCGTGGAGGTTCCCGCGGTGGCCGTGCTGACGAGACACGGGTACCGTGTACGGACGAGCTTTCAGAAGAGCTCACCCCTCCAGCTCGGCCCGAGACGTTGAAGTGTGCTGGATTGCATGAGCCGATGAAAAGCCGCACTCGGCCTGGTATTGGGTGCCGATCTACAGCGCCCGGGACAGCGTCAGCTGCGCCACCAGCGGCATGAACGATTTGAAGCGTCCGCTTGTGCACAGCAGTGCTCCCAGGCCCCAGTCGAGGCCCTACCGGTGAGGAAGGCTCCGCTACGCTTCCAGTGGCAGATGTACATTCACCAACACCTGTAGTGGTGTCCTGAAGGCCCGCTCGTGCAACGCTGGCGCTCTCACACTCACTGCCTGTGGCGTCGTTGATGATCGCTGCGTCACTCTGGCTCTCAGTTCCAGTGGCGTCATCCACAGCGCCTTGGAACTGTTGCCCTCGCCGCCGACAGCGCTGCTGAGGTCACTCTTGTCTTCTTCAGCGCCTTCGAGACCACCAACTGCGTGTCTCTGCCCCACGAGACCTGGTTGCTCCATCGGATCGCCCGTCATGGTGGCAATGGTATTCCTGACGGCCGCCGCCACCTGATCGCAGCTTGGTCTCCGTTCGCCGCCGACAACACAGCCGCCGAGTCCACATTGGTCATCGTCTTCGGGATTGTGCACCGCAGAGTCGAAACCCTTGAACCTTTTGCGACGTGGCGCGGCGCCGTCTGCGTCATGCGGAGGCTGAGGTCCGAGGGAGTCTGCGCGTGTCGCTGCGGCCGCCGGAGATTCTGCAGCGCCCTGTAATGCCGCCGAACCCGAACTGTTTGACATTCTCTCCGCGGCTTCCGCTCTCGCTGCCTCCCAACTGTGCGGTGCTCGTTCGCTTGTACCGCGCGCGGCCTCTCAAACCCGGCTGTCACGTACGTGTGGGTGAAAGTGGTGGAACAAAAGCCGCATGGCAAGCGTCTTGGACAGCTCGAGCCTGGTAGCTTGTGCCGAGGTCTGCACCGCCGACTCGATCAGTCTCACGACGTTTACCACGCCAGAAGCCCGGCTGGGTCACTGTCTATCCTTTTCGGCTCGCGCGGTGCGCTGGGGAAGATGTAACGCTGGGACAGATTTCATCTCGCCTGGGTCCTTGATCTCCCGAGCCTTGCTGGTAGGACTTGCATCAGGTAGCTGTCCATGTGCACGAGAATCTTCGTCAACATCTCTCACGTCACCTCCTGGGATTGACCACTCCGCATATACGGGATCGTTGTCCATCTCGTCCAGAGATGAAGAAGAAACCTCTTAGCGCGCAGGAGCTATCGACCGCGGAGTACGCCCGTCACGACGAGGGGGACGCACAACGTTGCCGAATTGTGCGTTGCTTAGCCCGTCCAGGCACGGAGGAAAAGGCACGCCGACAGGCCCACTCGGTGATCGCTCCGCAGTCTCGAGGTAACTCACCGGCACGGTGGAGACAACCACTTTGATCTGGCCGCGCTCATACCAACGGGCACCGCGCAGGTTTCGCAACAGCAATACAGGGGAGCCGATCTTTCTTGGAAAGCGCTTGGTTTTGTCTGTGCTTGGGGCCTCCGCTTCAGCAGGTGCGCCCGGACCACTGTCGCCAGCCCACCCACGACGAGTCCCGTCGACTTTCCCGCCATGTAGCCCGTCGTCTGGCCCGCGACGCAACTCTTAGGCTCGCGCAGCTACGCCAATGGGCTCCTTGTCACCGGGATGTGGGCCAAGTCGCAATCGTTGGAGCTGAATTCGGCGTTCCATGATGAGGTCGACCATCGACCTAGGCACCATCACAGTCGTATCAGGCACGGCCGCCGCCACGCCCCATGATGCAGCAAAGAGCGTCGATGTGGCATTGCGTCGCGAACAGGTATAGAGGTAGTTGGGAGTATCGACGCCAAGGTGATCAACGTCCTCACCGGACATGGCGGCCGCGCACGCCGACGTGATGGACAGCGCCAACCAGGGCGGCGGGGCCCCCACTTCACGATGATAGGCACCTGAGAGGCGCAATTCCGCTTCTGGAGGCGCGCATGCAGTTGAGGTGTAGGGATTGCGCTGCGATCAATGCGAGCAGGGATCTGGTCGGCTCCGACTTCTTTTCACAGCGCGATGACGACTAGGACAGTGGGTGGGTCACAGGGTCGTCTGAACAAGTCTTGAGAGTGATGCTGGAACTTCAATGCCCGATATCTGAGGCACAAATTGCAGCTGGTGAACCAGAAAACACCGGCTGAAGCTGCCCAGACGGCGTACAGCAGCGGTTGGACTGCTCCCCAGGCCCTCGGTAGCAGCTCGGCTGACCAGCTTTTCGGTCATCCCGGATATGTGTCTGATCACGTGGCGCTAACAAATGCCCGTTGGAATACGTCCCTCAACGCCCGAAACGCGCAGATGCCAAGACGCGACGAGCAAAGTACGTTGCACATGCTGCGTTTTGAGCAGCGTCCAATGACATCATTCCACGACAGCGGTAACCTCCTGGCCATCCCGGAAGTCGCGCGCATGATTCCGGTCAAGCACATCAATGTACGGAAACATCATTACAGACACCGCGGCACAAGTGCAGCACGCATGACGAAAGCACCATCGTTCGGGATTTAGAACGCACCTAGAAAGCACTTGCTGAAGACCTGGCCATGTGGTCCATGGGGAGTTAATCTTGTTTCTTCCGATTAACACCCGACAAGTGCTTTTTCCGGGTTATGTCTCGTACTGTTTCCAGCTTGACGCGGTCTGAAGAGTTGTACACCTGGTCGAGTAGCTTGCGAGCGGTGTCAGGCGGGCCTCCATCATTATGCGAGATACTTTCGCATACACATATCGATTTTCTGCGTCGAGTATGGACCCGCTTTCGATTGTACGATGTCCATAGAACTGCGGCGGGGACTGACCTGGGTCCCATCTTGAAATGAAGAAAGCTTGATTGAGGACTACTCCCTTGCATACGCTGGAAGGTGGTACAGACGCTCCCCGCTGGACACTGTTTCCTCGAAATATTGTTCAATGTTGTTATAGACTAGACCCGCCATTGTTGGGGGTCCACGTTGTGAGCGCTCCGGCTTGTCCACGACCTCTTCCGGCATACCCGGCTGCCACCTTCTGTTGGTGGTCTCGGGTGCCTCATCTCTTCACGACCCAAGCTTATCGATGGCGGACCGCGCCGCTCGCTTCCCCGTGCTGCGGTCGCGCAGCAGGTATTTTGGACCTTAGCGCTGCCAGTCGTACGGGAGCGCTTGTGTCGGTGAGGAAGTGGCGGGTGAGTGCGAGGCTCCACTGAGAGCGACAAGTTGACGGTGTGAGTGTGTGTGTGTGTGTGTGTGTGCTTGGGGATTAGCGAGTAGTGGGCCTGGCACAGGACCGCTCACCTGATGTGATTTCTGGGCCATAGCTTGTGTACGGAACTGGCGATGGGGATGGCAGCCACGGGCGAGTGCGGTAGTCGAGAGCCTTATTGAAGTTTGTGGCGGAGGATTCTAGCAGTATGTGGGAGTCAGCACGCGCGGGCGCATGTCGCGAGCGACCTCTATGCACGCGTAACTATATGCCAGCTGGCTTTGCTGAGAGCCGCCTCCCTCAAAGAGGCGCCACTGCTCCGCTCTGGTGAAGGAAGTCTGACACGGCTGTTTAATGACGAGCTGTGTCGGTAGCTGTTGAGAGTGTGGCCTTCCCTCCACCTCTTCGGTTCTTTGGCGTTGGCCCCGCACTGCAGTCCTGATATCATCACCGGCTGGCTGTACGGTTGTCACTGCGGCACTTGGAGGCCTGTGGGAGTCCATAGATTGAGGGTGCGGGCGCCGGGCACTTGGGAGGTGGCTGCTGCTGTTGCGTGTGGACTGGTGTGCTGCGCGTTGCAGGAGTGCATCTCAGACGTTGGCGAGCAGCACGGAGGGGAGCTACTGTCAGCACTGCTGTCTTGTACTTGGCCTCGCGGACGCGGTGGAGGCCGTCACGCAGACTCCTGGAGCATACAACAGCAAGCGCTGACTCGGAAGCGACGCTGCGGCTGAAAGTTACACGCCAGAGTCTGCCTTACTCGTGATTCTGTTCACCTTGTAACTTGCGCTTCCGTGCTGCTCACAACGCCGCTGGCCCTTCCTGTGCTGCCTGTGTCATTTGTCCTACACGCTGCGCTGATCACTCGCGGCTTCCACCATTATGAGCCAGCGTAGTTCTGTTCCCAGCCATGCTTCGAGATGTACCTACCGGCGTCGCTCCGATGGCTCCGGTGCAGCTTTTGGGTCTATCGGACGGGGCTCCAACTTCGCAGGCGGTTAAAACGGCTTTCACGATGGTTTGGAGTACGTGGCCGGTCCTGTCGGTCACCCTGGCAGCGACAGCGTCGGGGGTGGCCGCTTCAGAAATTCCCCTCATGGTCCTGGTAAGCATGCCAGTGGCATGGTGCACGTCGGAAGTGATCGCGCTCACGTCTGCGGCGTTCAAGTCGCGCGAGGTGCTCCAGGCAGCGAGCGCTTCAATGCAGTCTTCGATTCAGGGGCTCGCAACTTCGCTCTGAGCTGTAGTCTTGCGGTCGCGCGCCAGCTCGCTCCCAGCTTCACGCAGCTCGGCGATGACCGCGCCGAGCGTTGGGCTCGTGCGGCGCCGCCACCGTACGTATCCATGGATGTCCCCGAGATCGGGTCGGTGGTGTCGCTTGCATCGGTCGTCGCCAGTCGGCTCGACACAATGGGGTCTGTGGGTGTCGTCTCGACGCCTCCAACCGGGCTGAACGGCCAGTCTCCCGGGTGCCCCCCGGCCTCTCTCATGCAGACCGTAGCTGCAGCGTCACCTTCGTTTGGGATCCCGACCGCGGCGGAGTCCCGTTGCCGTTTGGCGGTCACTGGCTCTTCCGTTACTGGGGCTGAACTTGGAGTCGATTCTGCGGGTAGGCGCTCCCCGGCCACCGTCATCGCCTGCTGTCGGCGACGAGGAAAATGGCGTGAGCGCCTAACAGTCCCACGCATCCGACCGGTCGCGGTCGCCCTCTCCTCCTCCCAAGCGCTGGGCGCGCCCCGTTGCATCCGCCGTCAACGGCGCGCGCGCCATGTCCACAACAACGGCGATGGATATGTTCAAGTCTGTGAAGGACGGATTCGCGTCTGTCCGAAAGGAGCTCAGTCTGATGAAGAGACAGATCGTCGTGGTCAAGGGCCTACAGTCGATGACGATGGAGAAGGTAGACGGGCTTCTTGTCGCGAGCGCTCCCTCACTTGCTGCTCACGCTGAGAAGGAGCAGTGGCTGGACCTTCTGACCAAGCAGGATGATGGAGTGCAAGGTAAGCATAGAGGTGAAGCACTTGTGGGCGCCGTTTGTGACGGCTTCGATGAAAGTGTGGGTGTGTACTCGGAACAAGCCTGAGGACCACGTGTTCTTGGTGTTGTTGCTTTACTAACCGCTTCTTGCTCACTCTTTCCCCTTGCTTCTTGTCGTCTCATGAACATTTCTCTTCCGTTTCCCCTCTTTTTCACGTGCATGGCTCATCCTATGTCAGACGCGGGTGATGGAGACGGTCTTACACAAGTTCGGTGCCGCATCTTGCGCGGCCGAAGTTTACCTGAGAATTAACGAGCTCAACGCAGAGATGCTCCGTGCCGCCATGGAGGCCCTGGATCTCCCGGAAGGGAAGGCCACTACCCGCCTCAAGGAGAAGCGCCTGTTCCCCGTGCGCAAGCCTTCCAAGGGCTTTGGCCGACTTGTGGTTTATCAGTACATCAAGCGGGCTCCTGCGAATGCAAAAGAAATATTACGACGACGGCGGTCTCTACTTTCCTAAAGCGCCGGAACCACCACAGCGGCCAGGGTCACTGGCAGGCATGCGGTAGCAGTCCGACGCGGAAGGAGTAGGTTCTGTTTTCCACCTAGTCGACCCAGATGTGGGCGGTTAGCAACTTCGTTTTTTCCGGGCTGTCGAGGGTCTCGTCACTCGATGCTGTAGCTGCTGTTTCTGAGTACATGCAAGTTCCCGACTCTATGGTGGTGTGGACAGGCCCAAATACGTCAGCGAGCCTCATTCGCTGCCAGCTTGCTCATGTCTCTGTCGTGACGTCCGGAACATGTTGGTCCGTTCTCCATCCATGGTCGACTCGTGCTTCATGTGTCCAATTCTTGTGCTCAGGTGCACGTAACTGGCGCTATAAGAATGTGCCACAAACAGCTGACCGGATGCTTCGCTTCTTCGGGCAGTGGTCTGCGTCTTCCTCGTTCTGTCCCCTTTCGTATGTGCTTCAGATTAGGGCGTACCTCCGCGCGCGTGCAGGGACGGGTCCAATTGCGGCGGCTCAGTCCCCTCTGAAAGAGGGGCTGAGACTGCTTTGGCAGGAGGAAATGCTTCTCCTAAAGCCGCTGCTTCCCGCTCACACCGGAGCAGTTGACGGCCCCCAGCTTCTCGACGGGGATCATCCGTCGTGGACCGATGGAGACCGCGCCAGCGCTTCGGCGGCAGCACCTGTGGCGGCGGCGGCACCCGCGACGGCCGCACTCGCGGCGGCAGCATCCGTGGCGGCAGCGGCTCCCGCGGAGGCGACTGCAGCGGTCGTCGCACTGGCTCCCCGTGCCGCGGCAGTCGCTTCCGCCGCCGCCGCGGGCGTCCCTTCAGAAACGCCGATGGGGAAGGCGCTGGCTACAGCTTCCCGCATTGTTCGCACTGTGCCGCCTGTGGCGCGCAGGGCTGTGTTAAGCACTGTCGACATCGCTGGTTTGTTTGCGGAGGAGTTTCGTGGCTTCGAGACGCAGGAGAGCGAGCTGCCTGAATCCCAGGAGCTCGAGCTTCCGGGGAATACGACTCCGAACGCAGGGCCGAGTGGCCAAGAGGTTCTGAAAGAGGACAAGAAGACGAAATCGCGACCAGGCCCATCCGGTACTACGGTGCGTGTCCCAAAAATGAGACAACGCGGTTTTTTTTATTTTTCTCGGCCCACTGGTCTTCTGCAGCGGTCCGATAATGTAATGTGACCCACTCGGACCCAGTGCGTTGCCAGAACGGCCCCTGACAGTGTTAGCAGAGGCGGCACCTCCTCAGGTGTCATGGGGGGAAGTGTCATTCATTGCAGCTTCGACAGGTGAGGATCACGCCCCCCAATCAAATGCACGGATACTTGGGCAGGCATGTTCTGACAATTTGTGCACAAAGAAGAGGGCACCACCTTACCAATAAAAACGTGAAAAAGACCGCCATGTAGCCCCCTGTGAAGAAAACACGATTTGTGACACCCCTCATCGAAGCTCCAGTTAGCACATGAGCTTGAGCGTTGCAAACGTGTAACCCCAAAAACCTGAAAAAGAAGGGCTCCAAGATCGGGGTTATCTGAGAGGTCCACAGAACAGGGCCCACAGGCAGGTGCTAAGCTGTTGTCAGCTAAGAACGTCTCGGGACATGCTCTTTCCATGGAGGCCAGTCCAGAATTTTCTCGTACCCCACCCCGCCTGCCACCGTGTAGTGATGTGTCAGTCTTCCAGAAAACGCGCATGTCTCATTTTCGGGACACGCACCATAGACGCCATGATAGTGCTTTTTTCTTACTGCGTCTAATTTGAGGATTGCTTTATTAATATTGAATACAGATAGGCGGGCTGTCTAGTGTGTCTCGAGTATTGTCGTTGCGCCAAGAACAGGAGAGTCCAGGCCTGACAAAAGAGGCGCAATTCTGCGTTTGATTGGCCCAGACAGCGATTGGCTTGACTGGGGTCTCTCCAGCGTTTGACGGAACGACCATACGTAGTCCCTCGAGGTTGACCACTGTCACGGGACTGTTTTCATACAGATACTTTGTCGGACATCCCAAAGCTGAGCTCATCTGGACACACGGGCACATGTTGAGGGATCTGGCCAGGAACGGAACTTCCAGCAGAATTCCATTCTGATCGGGACATGAGATCCGCCGCGCATACAGGGCCGCGTAGTTTGAGTAGGTCACCCGCCGCACCCAGCCGTCTTTGCCCGACGGCACCGCCCCCCCGGACGCCGCCTGCCGGTTGTAGTAGGTGCCGTCTGGGGCACACCACAACCAGGGGCGCATCGCCGTCGCCGTGTCGTCGGCCGCCGCCGTCCACGCCGCCGCCTCGGCCGGCGGGTGGCCGAGCGCCGCCGCGACGCGCGCGAGTGCGCGCGCCCCGGCCACGACGAATGCGCTCGCATCCACGGCGAGGGGCGCCTCCCCGCCCGCCGCCTGCCCGCCGCCCGCCGCCGCGCTCGCGCCGTCGCTGCAGTCTATGGACACATTGTTGTCCACGCCCGACTGCAGCGCGTTGAACCACGTGTACAAGCCCGTCGGCGCGTGGCGTCGCCGCGCGTCGCGCCAGCGGTGCATGGCCACGACGGCCGTGTAGAGGGCGCTGGCGGTGGGGGGGTGGTCAAAGGGCACCCTGCCGTCGAGGGCGGCGGCGAGCACTTGCGCGAGAAAGGGCTTGGTGCGCCATGTCTCG
>Ga0114955_1000739_pt1 | contig 15065 bp, 25 predicted proteins | sample Porto_5metaG_FD_87302 | JGI IMG/M metagenome (GOLD analysis project Ga0114955, IMG submission 87302) | Marine algal microbial communities from Porto, Portugal - Porto_5 metaG | ecosystem: Host-associated > Algae > Red algae > Unclassified | place: Portugal: Porto | collected 2015-02-02 | reverse complement strand
TGCCCGCCGCCGTGCCCGCAGCCATCAAGCCCGTCAATGGCCGCGAGAGAAGGATAAGCGTCCAGCTTCAGGTCCTCGTCGGAGATGGGGTGGCGGATGTAGAGGCTTGCGGCGACTTCGTCGTCCATATGGCTGCCCTCGTGTCGAAACGCCATAGGTGTGGTGCCGAGCGGGTCGTGGGTGACGAGGATTGTGTTGGTGGCGGTGAACACCCAGTAGAGTGCAGCGGCGTCCCAGAAGGCGGGCGGGATAGAAGACCGAGTGGAAGAGACGAGAGAGGAAGTGGGTCCAGTTGAGGGGGGGGGGAAGCGTCCCAAAAAGGCCGGGCGGCAGCCAAAGAAAAAGTGGGAGCTGCAGAAAAAAAGTGGGCTGGCGGGAACAAAGGAGCAGGGGGCGTCCACCAGATGAGGGGTGACCGGGAGAAAGCAAAAGCGGAGCGGCGGCCAAACATGGGGGAGCAGCGGGTGGCAGCCAAAGAGGGAGCGATCGGGGTCGAGTGGGAGGCGATAAGGCCGCGCCATCGGCGCCAAGTCCAGGCGACACAACTTCTGAACAAGAAAACTGTGCGTCCCGTTGGCCGCAGTTCCAAGTCAAGAAATGGCTCACAGTACTCTGATCAAGAACAAACTAAACTCGTCACACAAATGATACGTATGGAAAAATATGTAGCACCCCATAGCTCAAAAAAGAGATGCTGCCAATGATGTGGTCACGACGCACTGCGATATGGATGCTCTCGTGCACAGGCTCTCCTTCGTGTAGCCGCCCCGGACTGAGAACCACCACCAGAAGGAAGCAGGAAGAAATTTGTGTGCGTAGCATTTAGAGAGCTCCATCTGACCTGACACGGTGAGGCTCATGATCAGTCTTTTGTGCCCTCGAAATGCTGGACGGACACACGACGTGTCGTCGCTATCCCTTGCAATTTCTCCACCACGCAGTTGTCTGTGCTTCCCCCCCCCCCTCGCGCCTGTGTGTGCACCCCCCCCCGCCATTCACTTTTGCTGCTGACACCACCATGGGCCGAAAGAACCTGCAAAAGGCAGTCCGTGGTGGGCGGGCGACCAAGCGGCGTTCCATTACAGACAATCTTTGATCGGCCGACGTCATCATCTCTACCAATGCCCATGCCACGCAGACGGCCTACGCGCGGTTCTCTTCAGGTAAATGTGGTTGGCTAGAGTGGACTGCAGCGCAAGGCGTGGACAGCTCCGCGCTCGATGACTGAGCAGCTGAGCGTGTGGTAGAGTACTACATCTACTGTACCAATGACGTTTCCCTTGGCTTCTGACGGGCGGCCAAATCCTCGCCGCGATTGCGCAGCACTACGAGGCTTCGACACGACGCGGGGGTGGGGATTGGTCGGTCATCTGGCAGCAGGGAATCCCGAACTCCACGTCCGGAACCCCGATTCACTCCTTGGTAGTCAAGAACGCCAAGGGGTCTCAAAAATCAGTTCTGGAGCGAGCCGGCAACGCGGAGAGCGACTCGGTCAACGTGATTGAGCCGGATCATCTCAGGTCCTTCTTCTCCAATTACCTGTCCGTTCTCTGCCTGCACGAGTGCCACCCGTGGGCCGTGATGTTGCATGCGGCAGTGCTGCTCAGTATGTCGTGCTTGCTGCGCTTTAGTGATCCGGCGGCGCTGACGACGTCACACCTCGGCCGCTCGGAGCGCCACATTCTCCTGAGTATCCCCTCGGCAATCAAGAACAACTTCAAGAAGAGTGTGAATGATCTGAGGACGTGGCCCACCGCCGTTCGACTTGATCCACGGTATGATTGTGTCTGTGATTGCCGTGTCATTTCCGAGGGGTTTGCTGGGCTCTATGGGCCTTGGATGTCCTGTTTGAAGTGACACCTCTTCGTGGTATCTGACACTTGTTCTTGTTCTCCGATTTCATTCGCACTCACGGTTGGCTCCAGATCTTCTTCTTTTCACAGCTTGGGCCCTGTGCTTGCGTTTGCAATGTGGATGCGTACGCGAGGCACTGCTGGTGGCCCTCGTTTTTGCATGATGAAAGAAGTTGGCGGTCGCACCCGCCCGTTTGAGGCGGAACCGATGAGCCCGGGCTCGTTGGTGTCGGCGCTCCACCGCCTCTACAAGCCATGTGGCGTCCTTGACGCGGAGCAGCTGGCCACCCACACGGCCAAGCGGTCGGGAGTGCAGTTTTATGAGGCCATACACCAGACGCCGGCCTTGATCATGGAGAAGGGCGGCTGGACGGACGCGCACTCGTTTATGAAGTACCGTTCTCTGTGCAATCGACCGGAGCAGCGCTACGCTTACACGCACACGGCGTCGTGGTACCAGAGAATCGTGTACTGCTCTCTGATGGTAGGTGATGCTCGGTCGCGCTGGGGGGTGATGAAGAACTGCAGCACGGGCGGGTAAAGATTCGCATGCTGGACGGCGGGTGTCATGTACTTTCTGCTTTGCGCTCTTTGACTGCGGCCTTCACTCGAACATGACATCTACCTCTTTACGTAGTGGTTCACCCCCTGCCCCCACCAACTGTTCCATTTCAAACCCCGGTCAAGTCACTTTCCCATCCCCTGTGCGTGGCAGTGATCGTTTGCATTTTCTTGCCGTCCTTTTTGTATGTGGGCTGGTGTGTGTCTTGCTGCCTTGTTTTCCACAGCGCTCCTTGCAGGTGCGTTGCTGTTTTTCGCCCATTTTTTGGCTACGAATCGACAGCGTTGAGACTTCTTCCTCCTTCTGTATAGTTATTTCCCGCTACAAAATCGCCGGCCAAAAGATCGTTTTCGAAGTCACCTGCGTCTCCGCGTCTTGGAGGGGACTAAATCTGAAAAAGGCAAGGACCTGGTGAAAACTTTCCCGGACGTCGCAGAGTTAAAAACTCGGGCGCCCTTAGCTAGTGGTGCTCCCCCCCCCAACGACACAGCCACCCTCTTCGATCTCGTCGGCCATGTCTTAGCAGTCGCCACTCCAACTCCACGGGGACGAGGGCAAGACTGGAAAGGCTGCGGCCACCCACCCGCTGCTGCCGCCGCCTCCGCCGCCGCCGCCGCCGCCGCCGCCATCCACAGACGGGTCGCCGCCAGATGCCCCACCCACCCCCGCCTCGTCCGAGTGCCACCCGCCACTGATGTCCTACGGGGTCGTGTCCCGATTACTCTAGCACTGGGACCGCGGCAGAGGTGAGCAGCCACCGAGGGACGATGGTGCGACGGGCCCAACCTCCTCGGCAACCACGATGCTGCGATTGCGGCCACGGTGGCTGCGAATGCCGCCGCCGCCGCTGGCGGCGCCGCGAGATTTCGCGCGGGTGCCCCATGGGAGCGTCATTAGGGCAGCGCCGCCGGCGGCCGCATCGCCCCGTCAGCTCACGGCGCCGCGCGCGTCCGCCGGCTGCCGCTGCGCGGGTGCCAACGCGCGCGTCGGCGAACGCCGCCGCTCTGGTCAGCAGGGACGCTCTACCGCCGTCACAGCCGCCGCCGTCGTCAGCGCCAGCGAAATCATACGACGCGGCGCCACCGCCTGCGGCCGCGGCCCTGCATGTGGAGCGGTCCGGCCCCCCCGCAGCCGAAGCTCGAGCGCCGCCCCTTGGCCGACGCCCCGACCTCCAGCAACGGCGACGAGTGGTCCGACACTGGAACCACGCGGATGCGCGGCGGCGGCGACGGCGCCACGGCACCCGCTACCGCCAGCGGCGGCGGCAGGCGTGGCGCCATGGCCGGCGGCGGCGGCGGCGGCGGCGGTGACGGCGACGACGTGCGCTGCCCCGCCTCATACGCGGGACCGTCGAGGAGCGACCGAGGGAAGCCGCGCCCCCAGGAGGACTGCGCGGAAGCCGCGCCGAGGAGCACCGCTGAAGCGTCCGGGGCGGTGGCGGCCGCGGCCAGCGCCTCCACCTTGGCCGCAGTCGCGTCGGTATTGCGACGGCGGAGGGCAACGACGGAGGGGCATGGGCGATCTGCCGGCCCGCCCATGGCGGGGGGGGCTAGGCGCACGAGAAAGAAGGCGCGTTTGGTGCGCGACACCGCTGACGGCGGCGACGGGGCGGCTGCGAACGGGGATCCCCCCCCCTCCCAGGCTGCCTGCGACTCTGCAGCCGCCTCCGCTGCGGCCGCCGTCGTCACGTCGGCGGCGGATACCACCTCGGATTGGCGCACGACCCCCAGCACGGCGACGGCCCCCTGCGCGGGGTACTCTTTCGGGAGGTCGGCAAAACGGTTGGTCTGCACAACCGACGCGAGGCGCGCCTCCGCGATGGGGCAGACGCCGACGGCCACCGCGCCCGCAGTCGCCACTTGGCGCAGGCACGCCGAGTCGAGCAGGGCGCAGAGACACACCATTCCGCACGCGGCCAGGCTATTCGCGGTCGCTACGCACACGCGTCAGTGCAGCTGCGTGACGTTCAGGAATCTTGACAATTCCGGCGCGACCGCGCAGTGGAGGCTCGCGCGGCCCAGCATGCCACTCAGGTCCTATTCGGGCTCGTCCTGGTCGGCGGCGGCGCTCGCCGCCGCCCCCCCCCCCCGACATCGTCGCCCCCAGCACACCCGTCGCCACTGCCGCCGCCCCCGACGCCGCCACCGGCCGTCGCCGCCGCCGCAACGGCGGTGACCGCCGCCGCCAGCGTCGCCACCGCCCCCTCCAGCTCCACATCGACGTGCGGCACTACGTCTCGGACAGACGAGGTCAACCCTCGGCACGGCTCCCACTGCGAAAGTGCGTCCCGCTCCGTGACGAGCAGCGCCTCCCAGCACGCGGCTGGCGGCTGCACGGTGATCGCGGCGGCCCAAGCGCCGTCGGGGTCCACGCGCACGCTGAGGACGGAGCCGACGGCAGCCGCGTGGAGGCGGAACTGCGCGTCGACGGCCGACGCGGCATCGCCGCCGCCGGTACTGCCTCCCCACCCCCCGCCGCCACCATCATCCGCCCTCCCACCCCCACAGCCGCCCTCTCCCCCCCCGAGTCGTGGCGGGAGCACACGCCCGAGCGCCGCCGCCGCCGCCACATCCGCGAGCACAGCTTCGAGCTAGTCCGCCGGCCGAAAGAGATCCCAATGGCACCCGAGACGCGACTGCAAGGCCGCGGCGGGCACGTGCCGGCGGAGTCCCGCCAACATCCACCCGTCGGCGGCCGGGGAGCGCGCGCCAACAGCAGAGTCAACGCAGGCGCCGACAAGGGTAGCGGCGACAAGAGGCGCGCGGGCGTGCCGCACCCGCCGTCAACGCTGCCGTCGGCGGGGGTGAAGACACCAAGGGCGCCGGGGGGGACCTCTCAGGCGACCGGTGGCGGATAGCGCCTTCTTTTGGCGGGCCGCCGCCGATACCAGAGCCACAGCAACAAAGGGAGAGGGGATGGGCTGGGGGGGGGCGGGACGGAGCCGAGTTAGCACCAGCAGACGGAGCGCACGGGGCGGACAGCGTCCAGCCAAAGGCTAGCTGCCTCGGGAATTCACTACAACTTAACGGCTGGTTGACCGCTATAACTGTCGTTAAGGAAGATCGGTTCGACTGTTATCCGGGGAACCGGCCTAATGCGGGGAAACCGCGGGGGACCCTCCCGAATTGCGCAACGCAGGGGGGGTAAAGGTCTTCTCACCTTGAATGAGGGTAGAAGCTGGGCCCAGACTGTGCAAACCACACTCTGTGATATAAGTCCTTTCCGTTGTCAATCGCCTACACTGCTACCCTCTCCCGACGCTGTCTTTCTTGGCGCGCGCATCTCGCTCGCAGCTCGTGGTCCTCTTTCGTGTGCTGGAGGGGATGATGGCCGATGCGGAGGACCTGTCGCTCCGCCGGGTCCCCAAGCTGGATGAGGATCAAGACGCGTGGGCACTATTATTCAAGGCGCACCTAGTGACCAAGGATCTGTCCGAGCCGTTGGAGGAGGCGGCGCCGCCCGAGCGTGCGACGGCTGCGCTCTAGCGCTACAACAGCAAGGACAAGAACGCGCTTACGGAAATAGCAGGCCCTACCATAAGTATATTGTGAGTAGGTGCTTTTACGGGTGTCAGTGTCTGAACTCCCGTACCCGTAGGCAGCGGGGCGGCTGGCACCCACACCCAAGTCAGCAGATGAGTAGGTAGCTGTGGGTATCGATCAATTCCGACCGCCAGCGGACTTAGAGGCAGAAGTGCCTGCCATTCTCCTGCAATTATGGAGTTTCACGTCCGCCAAGTACCAACTAATTTTGGGACATGATTTCATGGCTACAACGATTCTGGTCGCGGGCGAATCTCCGAACCCTGGTATGCTCGCCAGGGGGCGCCCTTTCGAGTTCTCACGTTAGCCGTTAACAACGCAGCCAACAGGTTCACTCACGTGACGGAACCGTTCCGACTTGCTTGGGCTAAATAGGTGCTGCGCGCTGCCGAAGGTTGGCACCTGATCCAAGTCGATCAATTCCGGAATTAATTCGTACCCGTGCTTTCCAGGTTTATCTAGTATTGATACGCATGAAGAGACAGGTGGCCGGCACACGTACTCGAGTTTAACAATGTATGTATACGGTACCCTAAACTGAAAACGATCCTTATGACAGGGCCTGGTAAATAGTCTTCGGCGTTGAGCTCAAGCACCTCCCCACATTGGCGGTGGCGCATACGGAGCGGCAGGCCTGGTAGGCCTTGGCGGTGGCGTTTCAAAGAAAGAATAGTGCCCGCAAGGTGCGGCTCACGCGCGAGCTGGCCACCCTCAAGATTCACGAGGGTGAGGCGCTCATGACGCACGTGGGCCGGGCGAACGCCTTGCGGGCGGAGCTTGCGGGAGGGGGCCACCCTGTGGGTGAGGACACGGCGGTGATGCACGTGCTCGCTGGCCTACCGCCCGTGCACAAGACGGTCAAGACCGTGCTCCTGGCGGCGGGGGTGTCCCTGATGTGGAATCAGTTACTCCCAGCTCTGCTACCTGTCGAGGTGGAGCAGAGATCGCACCCAAGCGCAACGGGGAGCCGTCGATAACTTACAGCGCGTACCACACTGGCGGCGGTCGGGGCGCTTTTGGTGCACAGACGCAGCCAACGCCGAAGCAGAGTCCCTGATGGTGTGGTAACCAGCAGGGTCATCGCCGTCACGAGTGTCGAAAGCTTCAGGCGGACAAGAGGCGCCAGCACAGGCGCGCGGTCGGTAGTGGACGTCCCTAAGACCACGGACAGGCAGGTGCCGTTGCCTGTACGGCCGCTGCAGCGCCCACTGGTCCACGAGAAGCAGAAAAGGCCCCGGCGGCCAACCAATCCGAGTCAGGCCACCTTGATAAATACACGTTGACTATTGATTCCGAAGTAGGCCACCTCATGACCAAGAACTACCATGCCTTCACCAACAGCATCACGACCCCCGGACGTGCGGTGGTTCTGGTTACCGAGGCCAAGATTTACGCCGAGGGAAAGGGAACGCTGCGCCTGAGCGACACGACGGGCGTGGTGCTCATCCTGGAGAACGTCCAATAATTTCCGGGCTTTGCCATCAACCTGTCCCAGTCTCGGGCGGCAACAAAGCGAGGAGGCTTGGTCAAGATCGTCGCGGATTACTGTGAGGTTTACTCCTCTCCGTCGCATGTTTTGATGCGAGCGCGACCAAACGACCAGTACCAGTACGCGCCGGAGCTGACCGTCACCGCATCGGCGGCCGTGGCCTTCTTTCAGGCGTCCAGCGAGGCTGCGCTCCTCTGGAAAGGGCGTTACTGCCACCTAGGCACCTGCAACTTACGCCTGTTCAGTACACTTGTCCTGGGCATGGACGCGCTGCGCTCTGCCGACATCGGGCACGCGTTGGGGGCCATCTGCCATCCCTGTGTTTTGGTGCGCCTGCACGCCGCGACGTTCCATCCCACGTTGGACACCACAAGCACTCTCGAGCTGGTTCAGATGGACCTTGTTGGACCTCTACCCCCGCCGCTTGGCAAGGCGTGCCACATTTTCACGTTCCTGCACGACGCGACAGAGCTCGCTCTTGCCCTACCCAGTCTGGCCAAAAGCGACGCGGGGCAGGCGGTGCGATTCTGAATCTCCCAGCTGGGAGTGCACGCGGGAGAGCGCGCGAAACGTGCGCGGTACGATGGTGCGGGCGAACTCGGATCCACCGACAATCTTGATTTCTACCGCCGTCGGGGCATCCAGCTTGAGCCGACCGCGGCGCATACGCCGCAGCATAACATGCAGGCGGAGAGCCTGAACTGGTCCCTCGTTGGACGCCTTAGCTCGCTGCTGATGAAGGCCGCGCTCGGACCGGAGCTCTGGGGCGAGGCGCAGCAATTGGGCATCTACGCCCTTAACCGGAGACCGAAGAGTGACGGTACAGCCATCCCATTTGAGCAGTTCAAAGGCCGAAAGCCCGATGTTGGGGACTTTCGTGTATGAGGGAGTCGCGCGTACGCGCTGAACCCTTAGCTGCAGCGACTCAAGCTGTTATCCAAGGCCGTGGTGCGCCGTATTGTCAGCTAGGCCGCTCGGGGGCGTCCGTACTGCATACATGACCCTGACGCTTTCAAGGTTGCTTTCTGGCGGGACCCTCTTGGCTGAGGAAGCGCCCGTCGGCGACACGGCGCGTCCCCGCTCTCTCCCAGATTTTCTGTCGGCGGAAGGTGGACAGGACATCGACACCCAGGCAGAAAATGAGGCCGCCTAGTAATCCGAGACGTCCAAAGGGCCCCCAAGCCGGATGGGATGCCCGCAGCCAGCTAAAGCTGATCCCAGAACTACTGGAAAGTTTCCAACGATGAGGAGTAAGCCAGCACGTGGCGATTCGAATTTGTCTACTTTTAAGGACGGGCGCTATCCGGAGCGGGAGCGTCGCCCGAAACGCTTCTCAGACGAAGAGCCGGGACGAGTCAGCCAAGTGGTAGCCACGGCGTTTACGTGCGAGGACCTGTGCGCAGCCCCGGCGACGGTGGAGGAGGCCATGGCGCGACCAGACGACCTTCTATGGCGTGAAGCAATGCGCGACGAGCTCCAGTCCCTGCTGGAGAAGAACGCCTGGGAGGTGACCGACCTACCCATGGGGAAACGCTGACGGGTATTTGGTGGGTGTTGGACCTGAAGCTTACTACCGCGGGACACGTGGTACGCTACAAAGCCATTCTGATGTCCGTGGCTGTGCGCAGAAGCACGGGGTAGAATACGACGAGTTTTGGGCGCCGATGCCAGCCGAGGCTACCGTGCGGGCCTTCTTGGCCCTGGCAGCAGCAGAGGAAAAGTCCATCCTCTGCACGGTCATAAAGACTGCCTACCTAGACGCGCTATTGGACAAGGACGTCTACGTCGCGCAGCCTGAGCGATTCACAGTCGGGGATGAGGGCAAGGCTTGCCACATCTTGCGGGCCGTGTTCTGACTCCTGCCTTTTCGTGTCGCACCATCCCACACACGGTTCGATCTGCTTTCTTGTCCACGTCGATGATGCGCTACTGACACTCTCTGCCCTTGCGGGCATCCAAGTAGTTAAGGCGGCCAATTTCGTGGCTTACACCATGCGCGACGTGTGGGAGATGGGGATCTTCTCGGTATGTGCGTCACTTGAGACCACGCCACGCGCGGTCTCACCCTCACGAGCCCGGGGCACACCCGCGATGTTCTCGTGGCGCACGGAATGAGTGAAACCAACACGTCCCGGACGCCCATGGCCGCGGGGAAGCTGCTCGCACGAACCGGCACCCACCTCCTCGACGAGGGGGCAAGAAAGTACGCGGAGCACGTGGGCGGCCTGCTATACCTAGAGGCCACGACGTTCCCAGATAATGCCTTTGCTGCTGGCGTGCCGTCTTGATACATGCACAAGCCGGAGGCGAGCCATTGGCGTGCGGCCAAGGAGGTACTGCAGTACCTCGCCGGCACAGCGGACCTGGGTCTCTGCTTTGGTTGGGGTGACGGGTTGATGGCCTGCTACGACGCAGACTTTTTCGCGGATGTAGAGACGCGCCGATCCACAACGGAATGGCTGTTCTGTTGGAGCCTGGAGGCGGCGTCGAGGTGTAGTCGGTCCCAGCCGACGGTGTCAACGTCAACGGCAGAATCGGAGTACCTCGCCGCCGCGGCTGCCACGAAGGAGGCCTTGTGGTATCGCAAGCCGTTCTCGGATCTGGGGGAGCCGCGCAAGACCATCGCTATTGGCGAGGAAAACGAATCCTGCTTGGCCATGCTCGTTAACCCCGAAGAGACGGGCCGTGCGGAACACAATGACATCACCCACGACATCGTGCAGGACCGCATGGAGCGCGGAGAGGTGCCATTCCACCATACGCCGACGGCGGCGATGGCCGCGGACGGTTTCACCAATCCGCTGCCCATCGCTGCATTACCTAAAGTCATATCCCGCTTGGGCGTACGGCGCGAGCGGTGAATCTCGGCGGGGATGCGACCATTGGGGAGTGTTGGCGCATGAGCTGGCCGCCGCAAGCCCACCGTGTGTGCAATTCGCATTACTTTGTGACAATGTTTTCTTGCTTTCAGTATCAAGTGTGCATACTGTCGACAGGGAGAAGGAAAACTTGCATCGGGTTTGTTTGCGCTGGCATGGGGGGCAGCTCCCATTGCCATTGCTTCTGGCTGGGCATCGCGCTTGGACGCGACCGTCACGGCAGCGCGGGGCCAGAGTGTACCACGAGAGCGTAAGAGCGGTGCAGGGCGAGGGAAGATTTGAATCTACCAGGAAAAGTATGCTCGCCTTTAGCATTCAAGGAAGATCATTCGATGGCTTTTGCCCGTCAGATCGGACTATCTACGTAGCATAACTCTTGGGATCACTTAGATACGTCGTGGGGTGACCATGCGAGTGACATCGGGGGCGTCATGCCAGCTCCACAGAGTGGATTGGTGCCCTCTTCCGTTATATGGTGCTCTTGAGAGACCATCGGGTCAGACCAGCGGCTATCTGTTCAGTCTCGCTTGGTGCCCAGGTTGAAAAGGTGCCGTGAGCTCCGCTTGGGCTTGCACCGTAGCGATTTGTGGGTCCACCTTCCCGTCCATGTCGCAAATGTGACGCGAGAAGTGGCTATCGTGCTGGAGGAGGGGGATGCAGGGTGACGCGGCCGTTCTGCGCCGGTGTTCGAAGCAGTCTGGCAGCGGATCAAGGCAGAGTCAAGCAGCGCATCAGAACACCAACGATCCACAGCCCCGGGAATGGGAACAGGACTTGTCAATGTGAAACAATGTGAAATTCACTAGACCGTTTTCGAGACAACAACTTGTCGATACTGTGGGAAAAGCCGCGAATGGCTTGGAAATACTACGAAAAAAATTGAAACAGGTCTCTAAGATGTATCAAGGAAGACTTTCGCTCTCTTCACGCAACATATAAATGTCCCGGCGCCGCCTTACGGGCGCGGACACCAGCACAGGCGGCAGGGCCAACAAAACAATCCGGCGGTGTACTGCACCGGGCCTGTGGACACAGCCGCAGCCGTCCATCCATGGTGGTGCCAGGCGAGGAGACAGAACAGGACGCACCGGTGCGAGTCTCTGGGCAGGTACTTAGAGGCATCACCCACTCTCCGCCGCCCAACGTTCAACGGCGACGAGAACAAGCCGCTTTCGGTTCGGCGGCGGCCGCGAGGGCGGGGAGCCCTTCCCCCGCCCATCAGTTCCGCCCGCCGCGTCCCTCCGCGGTGCCCCCTTCTTGCTTGTCCCTCCCTGTGGCAGCACAGCACGCGCACCCCCACGGAGGGAGGCGAATGTACCGTGTGCTCGGTAGTCTGGAGTTAGGACCCCGGAAGAAACACCGAAACCACCAACACACAATTTGTGTGCCCGGAAAAACGCCTGACGTCGACGACACAAAGCTGTTTGAGACTCAGGTCTAGTTTCTGGGCGACGGGGGTCGGGGCCAGCACCGCACACCCTCCCCCTATCCTGGGAATGTTCGGCGTATATCGTCGTTTAGTGGAAGAACTCGCCAAGATAGAGAAGCCCATGACAGCCTTGACTAGCGCAACGCTCCCCAAGGGGCTATCTTCCCTTCTGGAGAAAGAGAAGAAAAATGTAGAAGAGCTACGGGGACGGCCGCCCCCATCCTCGCTCTCCCAAGGAGAGACCGCAACTACGTCGTAGATGTCGACGCTAGCTATAAACAGCTGGATTGTTTCTTGCAGCACCAACAACCTGATGGGGAATACCACCCCATCAGCGTCTATAGTCATGCTCTTCTCCCCGCGGAGAAGAAATATTTCGCCACCGAAATTGAGGCGCTCGGCGTCGTCTGGGCGGTGACTGACTTGAGGTCGTATCTCGAGGGGGCAGAGCTCTTGGTCCGGTGTGATCACTAGGCCCGTTTATCGGTACTTACAAACATGAGTCCGGTCGCGCAGATAAACCGCTGGCGACTCCGATAATCGGAGTACACCTATGCGATCTGGCATAAGCCAGGTAAGGACGACAAGGTGGCAGACGCGTTATCGCGCCCTCCGTCACATGTACTCGAATCTACTCCATTGGAAGAGAATATCGCCATCCTGGCCATCGAGACCCGGGCGAGTGAAGCCTTAGAGGCCGCCTGGCCTGCCGAAACCCGCATGGGGGCGCTGTCGGCGTAGGAGAAAGTCTTCGGCCTGGCCGAGGATTTTTTCTGTCAGGATCAGATGACAGAAAGGGATGTTCTTTCGCCACCCGACCCTAAAAGGAGTCGGAAAGCCTTCTTCTTTGGAGATAAGAGTGGACACCTATGCCGACACTCGGTCCATGGTCAGGATACCCAAGTGGTCATTCCCGAGGCGATTAAGCAGCGCCTCCTGCAGTACCAACACCAGTCAGTCTTGGCCGGGCACCCCGGATCTCGGAGGATGTATGAAACCCTCCGCCGATATGCTTACTGGCCTACGATGGTCGTAGACATCTACATACACGTGGAACAATGCCCCGCGTGCTCCAAGAACCGGATCTTCGAAAAGAAGCAAACTTTCATGATGAAGCTGTTCTCAGCTTTCTCGCGGCTCTCAATGGACCTATTGGGCCCATTGACCACCTCTAGGGGCGGCCAAAAGCACGTGCGGGTCATCTGCGACCGGATCACCAAGCTGACGCGAGCCATCCCGATAGGGGATGCGACAGCGCTGACGGTAGTGTCAGCGTTCATTGACACCTGGGTGGCTGCCTTTGACATCCCCGACTCTGACCTCACGGACCACGGACCTCAGTTTGCCTCGGTGCATTACTAGGGAATCCTCAGGTTGTTGGGTATTGTCTCGATCTACACCTATCCCAGCCACCCGCAGACCATCGGGCATGGGGAACAGTAAAGCCGCACCTTGGTGCGTCAACTCCGGTGCTACGTCGAGGAGCACCCTACGAATTGGGACATTCATCTATCCCTCCTCACTCCTGCGTATGAAATACAGGTACGCGCGATCACAAGGGAAATTCCCTTTGCCTGTGTAAGCCCAAGAAGACTACACATTTTCGGCATGGAGCGTACGCCTTGGCTTAGACACGCCGAAAAGAGAACCAAGGACGCCTCTACGGCAGCGGAACACTATGTTGAGGACCTTAAGGCCCTCATCCCGGTGGTTCGTCGGCAGCTGGGAGAATCCAGGGCCACCCACTAGTGGGCGTTCGACGCCCGCACCAAGGAGTCCAAGCCGCGTATGACGCACTACATGGCAGATAGTATCTCGCGCCTGGAGTCCAGGGGCAGTGAGGAGACGCCAGTTGAGGACGACGCCGCGGTGCTCGCCGTGCTGGCCAACATGGATCGCGGGCTCGAAGCCGCCAACTAAGTTGGCTGCCCCACACGCTCCACACGGGACAGCAGTGGCCGCGTTGTCGGAGGCGGGGTACAGCGACTTTTAGAGGCTCCGCCAGAAATTTCTCGATGACGACGGTTTCGCCATCTTGGAGGCGCTCCGTCTTTTGGATTTAGTCAATAATGTCGCGTGGAACTCGGAGATGGTCTTTCGCGTATTCTGAGAGAAGGTGCGTCACCTTCGCAAGACGGCGGAGCCACTATTTTCGCGGCTCTTCTTTAATACTTGCAAGTTCTTGGGGTGCTGCGCTGGCCTCGAGGGCGTGTCAGAAGAATAGAAGGTGCTTGCTCCAATCGTCAGCTCAGTTCCTTTATGAGGGGGGATGACTTGGGACCCACTGGGAGAAGCGTGGACGTGGTAGGTCTAGAACCTCTTTTGTTGCTTTCTCGCTTCGAGAGTTGCTCTGCTGTAGCACACCAGCGCAACGGTGCTATCTCTGTCTATCGTATATCATTTCACCTCACGGGGCGCTGTCGTTTCGACAGAAAGAGCATTTCTATGGTAGCATTATTCGCATTCTAATAACAGGAAAGGCGGATAGCGCCAGAAATGTTCCAGTCTCCTAGTTCTATGCCGTGGGCAGGAGTTTCTTGCGCGCCGCACAAGCTGATTTAGTACCAGCGCCCCACGACGCGTTTTCCCCTCTGCGCATGATATAGGTTGCCTCTGTACTTTGGTACAGGAAGCCTTCCATCGTAGTCGTGATGGCTTGAGTTTACCGGAGTAGACAACCGTTCGGGTTTGTAATACTTCTCTACGTGTCAGAAGCCTCGAGCACGAGAGAGTCCGGTACTCACGGCGGCGCAGGCCACATACTCGGCGAGAGCTCCTTTTTTAGATACTTCCTGGCGACTTCCTGGAAACGAAGGAATGTGCTGTGTCTCCACGAACTCGCGAACGGGAGCTACTGTAAAAAACAGAGGAACGCACCACACAAGCGCCCAATGAAAAAAACCACGCTTCCACGGTGCCCTTTTGTTTTCTGCATACAAGTTTTGTCATTCTTTTTGGTCTTTACATCTCATGGGCAGCACGAAATCGGCGGGTACAATCCAGGAAGCGCAGGGCTCATGGCGCGAGCGGCGGTATCAAGGGACAAAGCCGAACACGAGTCAGCTTGTTTCACCCTGGAAAAATCTTCCGGAGAGAAGCGCCATCCTCCGCGCCGCGGGTGCACCACCCGGCCCCTGACCACAAGGAAAGGCGAAGCACTCCCACGCTGTTTGCAGATCCCCCGAGCCCCCATCGCCCCCGCTTCATCTCCGCCACGCATCCCCCCCCCCCCTCCCCCCCCCAACACTCCCCCCCCCCTGAATCTCCCGGAAAAGCCCCAACCCCGGGGGGCGACGGAAGAAGGGGTGGGC
>Ga0114955_1000734_pt1 | contig 15136 bp, 14 predicted proteins | sample Porto_5metaG_FD_87302 | JGI IMG/M metagenome (GOLD analysis project Ga0114955, IMG submission 87302) | Marine algal microbial communities from Porto, Portugal - Porto_5 metaG | ecosystem: Host-associated > Algae > Red algae > Unclassified | place: Portugal: Porto | collected 2015-02-02 | reverse complement strand
TCGACTTAGCGCGTTGGGGGCGGATGCGTGGCGCGCGTGTGGCGTGGGGGGCGGCGATTCTCGCTGGCAGATCTCTCAGGGTGCAATGCGCTGTCGCGTGATCGGGTGTGCTTCTTTACACCGCCGATCTCGCGATGCGCGCCGTGTTTTTCGGATTGCATCCGCCGATTTGGTGCCGCCCATCAGATGACAAAAAACATTCAAACCAACCAATAAATATGGCAAGCAGACAAATGCGCAATGCGGCTGCGTAGTTGTATGGCAGGGTGCTTCTTTGGTGCGCCCGTCTGCCATTCGAAGTGGGCCATTGGGCGACTTCTTGGTTACCCACGACGTGTCGGTGTCGCCTCTAACTTGCCAAGAAGTAACAAAAAAAGCGAAAGGGCAGAACCGCCAACGCTGTGGCCGGTGGGAGCTGCCCGATCAAGATGTCGATGGTCCGCAACGACATGAAGCCGCTGGCATTCTTGTTTTCGCGCGACACGCTGCCGGCTGCAGACGGCCCTGCGCTGGTCTCCCCCGACTGCCGCTCGCGCGGGAAGCCGCTTTGTACCAAGATGGGTGCGGAGACTCAGCTCGAGCAGTCTGTCGGGGCTGACACGGGCACGCACGGGGGAAACCCGATGAAGCACCAAGTGGGATGATCAAAGAAACGCTCGAACAGCCGGAGAGACGCGTGACACCAACACGGCCATGACGGTGGCCATCTTGCGCGGTCTCTATGACAACCTCATCACAAGCACATGGACATCGGCGAGTTCAAAGGTATCTCCGAGACCTCCATCATCGACGCCAAGCACGACGTCCAGGCTTACTCGGTTTATGCGTTTAGCTTTATGAAGCTCTCACTGCCCAAGTCGATCTTGAGCTTTATGCACAAGGACGTCAAACTACCGATTGATCGTCGAGCCCACAATGTTGAGTTCGTGGAGGAGTAAGTTGTCTCTCCTGTGTTATTCCTTGCGCATGACATATGGAATCGGCTGTGGCCCTGTCCGGGTTCTGATAGCTGTGGCCGGCAGTCACTAACATTCCATTCCTGCTTCCCGTCCTGGGCTTTCTTCTCTCATTACTGCGTAGGTACAAACACCAGCGCTTCATTGACGTGATCTGCAGAAGTGTCCAGAGCGGCGACACACCTGACGACGTGATGTCTGTAAGGTTCTTCTACTTTTACGACGAGCCGACAGATGAAGATGAGGCTGAGGTTGGGGGTGGGACGTGCATTCGTTGTCTTTTTGAGTGGTGCAACTTGCCGGAGCTTTACGGTGGTCTCCTGGCCATTTGCGAGCAAGATCCTGTTTGTGACGGGTTCGCCGGCAGCTTCCGAGACTTACCCGTGTTTGTAAAGCTGTCCAAGGGTACGAGGGCGGGAGCGACGGCCTCTTCGCTCCAAATGGCGAACCAAGCCCTGGCATCACGGCTGGCGATCGACTGCCTTGACGTTTGCCTCGACCTGACTCAGGGAGCCATCCTCAACGGACCCAATGGTTTTCACCGCGGTGGTACGCACGTTGTGATGGTTGGGACAGGCAAGGCCGACCTCATCATGCATCTTTCTGGGTGGACACGCCGCACCGATAGCTTCCTGTTCCACGTCACCTATGCGGGTGTTCGCGGCACGCTCTCCACCACTTTGCGGTCGTATAGACAAGAGGAGATAACGCCAGCAGCGCACGCCGCCATCGACCCCCAATGTAACTGGGTGACGCGCTTGGTGCACGAGACAGTCGGTGTGCTCGAATCGAACGATGTCATTGAGGCTGCTAGCTCGCGCGTGGAGTCCAAGGGCGTAGAGTTCCTGCTTGAGTCGCTCCTCGACATCGTAGGGCGAACGCGCAAGGGCCCTTCTTTATAGATTCTTGATGGCCTTCATCTTCAGGAGTAAACCAGTGCCATTTTCAAGCAGTCAGGCGGACTGTCACGTGAACTTCGCCCAATACAGCAGCGCACGGCGTCACGAATGGTTTTATGTACGTTGCCTCAAGCAGCCTGAGGCACACGCACATTACCTGTGGCAGCAGAGAAGCTGCAGCACGCGCGTAATTGCACTGTGACAACACATGCGTGCTGTCAAACAACCCTCTGCAGAACATTCTGTTTTTGTTTCACTCCTACTGTCAGACAATTGACAGCATTTTAGGGCGCTTTCGGCAGACGCAGGGCTTGCAGTTCAACTGGCCGCAGCTGAATCTCGAGGAGGAGAATGGCAGTTGCACAGACTGGCCTGTCGGTCTTGTCCTGCTACCTTGCCGAGGTCCTGTTCTTGTCCCGTTCGTCGTCGTACGGGACCGTTGTCGTTGTGCTCTTCTGCCGATCACTCCATGCGGCCCCTACGGTCTGGCAACATCTAAGATCGTCATGGCCGGCCCTCCAGCGCTATCGCCTCGTCCGACGTCGTCCGCGGCACGCCGAGGTTGCCGACAGCAGAACGTACTTGACCAGGAGCAGTACTGGAGCCACCAAGCAGCATTATCTCCACGGGTTGTCCTTGGACGCAGTTCGCCCGTGCCTTCTTTAGAGGAAAGCCAAGGAGAGTCTTCCCCATCATCACCGCGACGAGCGACAAACGACTTACTACCGTCACAGGGGCGGCCACTACACATGGCGTGGTGTCGGAGGTCCCTATAGCTTCCCCTGCGGCTCCACCTGCGGCGTCGACGGCTGTAGTTCGGGTGCCTGGTGGGTAATACCCCGTTGTGCCTCTGCCGTTGCTTAAAAGGTCAACCACTACCCGTGATGACCTCATGCGGATGTGTCGTGATCGAGTGCTGTCCTTCCATGCAGTGGACAACAAGAATCGTCTCATCCAGATCCTCACCAAGCACTTCCAGAGCATTGCAACGGGTGAGGCCGCGAAAGCCGAGTCGTACGTGAACTTCCTGAAGAAGGAGCAGCTCAAGCACCCCCGCCTGCTGCTATTTCAAGTCGCTCTCCTGTCTCACGAGACAAAGGTGTGGCCATCCGCCCGCATCCACGATCGGGTACCCGTCGCCACGTTCCCTCCCGATTCTGCTCTTCCTTCCGGCCACGACAGTCTGTCCGTCGACGATGAGGCGCATGTGAGGAACCTCGCCGGCGCGGGTGTATCCCAGCATGTGATTGAGGCTTTTCGCACGGCATTTGTCATGCGCCAGCGTGAGAGCGGCCTGGCCGCGATGCCTGAAGGGATGCGCTCGGACATTTCCAAGGTGGGAGCGCGAGGGACAGCGGTATGCACCGGCATGCACCCCGGTCTCCAAGACGTACGGCACACGATTGCGTTTACAGCGGCACACGGAGCTACCTGAAAGCGACTGTGCGAGTGCGGGAACCTGCTTGGGCGTGCTAAGAAGCGGGTGCGCTCTTACTATGCTGCTGTTGATGCCATGCGTCAGGCAGCAGCAGGCAGAGAGCTTCATGCGACCAAAGCCGGTGACAGCGACGAAAGCAGCTTCCGACAAGCCAGAGCGGCCGCTGTCGTGGAAGACGCCCCCGGTGCGCCTCCTGGTTTGGTGGAAGATCTCGTCGCGAATAAGGGTCTTCCTGTTTCCCGAGCTGATGACTTTTTCGAGGCGCCCGAGCTCCTGGACGACATGGTCACCGGCATTGGCCTGATTGAGCCGCTCCAACATGTTGTTGGGTGGTGCCACACGGAGCCCGGGAATCCTGGCGTCTTCGGGACCATTGCGGTCGCGCAGGTGTACGATGCGTGGCGTCTGGGGCAGGTCAAGATCCACGGCCACCGTTCGCCGACGGTGAATGCGGCGATGACAACGAAAATGAAGAACATGCAGACGTATGCCGTCAACTTCCTGCGCATTGTGCTGTGGCTCAAGGACGATATGCCGGGGGTCCTGGGTGCGCTTGAAGACGGAGCCGGGAGGACGCGAGCGCAGGCGCTAGCCATCAGGATTTATGCCAATCAACGAGCCGCTATCTTCAATCGGATGCAGCAAGATGCCGATTTGGTGAACACGCCCATGTCAGACAAGATCCGCGCGGGTGATGCGGCCACCATTACTCAACTCTAGCTGCTGCTGCAAAAGGTGGCCAAACGTAACAATTCATTCGTCCCCGTCGGCTCCACCCAAGTCACTATTCTTACGATGAAGCACGCAACCGTAGCGCCGTGGATCGAGCAAGCTCGCAAGAACCTGCCGCCATGCGGATCGCGTTCCTCGATGTCTTAGGTGATACTGCCATGAGACGCTAGCAGTCCCCTTTTTTTTTTTAGGATCCGTTAATTTTCTCATCCGATAGTTTGCAGTACATTCTATTCTTTTCTGTGCGCACCTTTTCTCCATCTCAGTCAATCTCATCCAGCGCCGGGGCGGCGCCTCTCACCAGAAGCCGCGACAGCGCTGGTCAGCTTTCTATCCCTGACGCGGCCGCGCCACAGGTGATGGCAGCGACGCCCTCAGCGCCGTCTGGCTTCTGTACCTCGCCCGCCCAATCAGCGGCCGCCGAGCTCCCTGCGGCAGTTCCGCCTGCGAAGACGCCGCCCGTTGCTGCACGTGCCGGCCCCGCCACTGCCGTTGCGCCAGCCGCCGGCGCTTCTGTAGTGGCCGCCGCCGCCGTGCCCGGCGCGCACGGCGGCGTCGACGGCGTCGTCGACTGCGCTCCCTGTTCGGCGGCGTCCGCGGCAGCGGTGATAGCGCTCTGTGCCGCCTGTTGCTTACCGCGGACGCGGTGCCCGCCGTCTCTGGGCCTGACGTTCCGAGCAGGCGCAGGCTAGCAGTGATTTCGGAGGCGCGCACCTCCTTGGTGGCGGCGCACTCCGCGGCGTCTGCCGCCGTGGCGGTGGACGCGTCGGAAGCGCCGATGGCGGCTGCCGCCGTGCACTGTCGAGGGGCGGCGCTCGGCGCCAACGGCGCCGCGCAACTCCCCCCGCCCCCCCGCCCCCCTGGAGGATGGCGCGTCACGCGGGGTGGAGCCCCTCCGGCTAGCGACGGGCGTGCCGGGGGGGGAGCCCCTGCGGGAAAAGTAAATCGAGAGATCTCGGTTTCAGAACCCGCGATTTCTGGAGTGCCGGAACCGAGACCTCTCGGGAATGAAACCGCGAGAAAGTGGCAGTATGAATGGCTCACAGCGCCGTTTTCGAGCATCGAGAGCCACTGAAGCAACCACGTGGATCAATCAGATAGCGCTCTGTTAGAGATCTGATTGGTAGATGCCAGAATTCTCCATACCGCAGCGGAGCTGTTATATAGAGTGAAAACGCTTTTTATCTCTGCATGCTTCGACCCCGCTACTACACCATGTACTACAGTCATACGGTACATTTTATTATCTATGTGCGGCGGAAGAACGCCACCTGGTCGTGAAAACCGGGGGCTGCGCCGGCCGCGCTCATTGCGGCCCCGCCCGCCCCCGCCGCGTCCCGCCCCGCTCCCGGGCGCCCACCACCCCCGCCACTCCCCCCCACCCGCGCCACCTTCTCAGCCTCAGTGCAAGGAGATGGCGCCGCGCCACCCATCCTCCACCCCGGCCGGTAGCGGCTCGGCGCCTGCGGCTCGTCGTGACGGTCGCCGCCGGGCTTCCCCAAGCACTGGTCGGGTCAAAAAACTTTTTGTCGCGCGAGACCCTCGGCATCATGACGGCGGCCGCAGCTCACTGGGCGGAGTACCGCGGGAGACGCACGGGAGACAAGAAGCGCCGCATGGAGGCGACGCTGCTCAGAGCGTTTATCGAGGCCTCCCCCGTCGAAGACCAGGCGGCTGCGCGCCTCCGGTCGATCAAGAGCGTGGACAAGAAGATTAAGAACATGCGTCTGCGCTACAACGACGCATGCAAGGAGCTCAAGAAGACGGGGCTGAGCGCTTCCGAAAGGGGCGATATCCGTCTCAAGTTTGGGGGGTGTTTGCATTTCGCTTTGTGCCGCTCGACGTTCACGGATTGTCCGGTCTCTTCTCAATCTTATACACGTGAGCCTATTCTGTTTGGGTCGGCCACGACTGGAGCCCGCGCCGATGCAGTGGGCGCTGCGGGATCGGCCGGCACGGAGGGGGCACCAGTGCCTCTGAGCGTCGCGGGCGCGCCGGGCGCGGCGAGTGCGGCTAGCGCGGCGCGCGCGGCACGCTCGGCGTGCAACTCTAGCGTGCCCCAGGGTGCAGCAGACTGCAACGGAGACGGCGGCGTCGATAATGCGGAGGGTTCCGAGGAGAGCAGCGACGGTGGAAGTGCCTCCGACAGCTCCAAGAGCACGACCCCCGGCGGCAGCTCTGATACCGACGCCATGGTCTCCCCCGGGATCAAGACGGCGGCGGAGAATATGGCAGCTGACGCGGCCAAAAAGACCAAAAAGAACACCACGTCTGCTGCCGTGCGCCAGTACTCTGAGATTAAGCTGCTGTCGGACCAGGGCGCCGCGGACGTTGTCGCACGAGGTCATGGTGGAGGTAGCGCCGATGAGGGCGCGAGAGGGCGCGGGCCGACCGACGGCGACGTACGCATAGCAGCCATCAATCTGATGAATGCCTTTGCTGAGAAGACCCGTCGCGCGTAGTTCTAGTTTTCAAGGTGGTGTTTGTTTCTCGTAGTCTTGCGTTCTTGTGATCGGAAACAAATGTTTTCCATTGCTCATACCTCTGCACAGTGTCAATCTCATTCTTCAAAATCAATACACAGGAGGTACAATGTCGACTCGGGTCACGTGAAGTAGCAAGCTGATACAAAGGCTTGTGATTGGACAAGCGAGTTCCATCGTGTCTCGTCATTGACTCGCTTGCACCTTTCTTCCGGTCTTGTGTTTCCTCACCCGGGCAGCCTTCAGCTGCGTCTATGTCACCCCACCCCTACAGCGTGTCGACCCTTCTACGTTGCCACATGCCTCTTTCCCAACACAGCACAGCATTTGTGCTTATAAACAGGCTCGTGAGTCCCCTAGCAAGACTACCGCGCAGTCGGTGTGACCCCCTCCCCCCCGCCCCCCCCACAAGCCTACGGCATGCCACATCAAGTACCCAACTCATCCGGTCTACTGACCGTTCACCCACGGAAATCACAGCGCCTTCACAATCTCAATGCGTCGGACACACCCCGCGTCGTGCGCTGTCTGGTCCGATGCCCTCTCGTCCACATCAGCCACAGTGGCGTCCTCAGACACCACCAGCTGCTCTTCCTCATACGCCAAGTCCCACGTCTCCAAAATTTGGTGGAGGGCCACACAAAAGTTTTAAATGCACGCCGCGAGGTCTGGGTGCGCGTAGATCATCTTTAGCACACGCCACCGACCGTTGAGCCGGCAGAACGTGTTTTCCACGACGACGCGCAACTTAGCGTGGTAGTGACTGAATCGGCGCATGCTAGTCATGTTTGGACCGTGCATGTCAACCTCTCGAAAAGGAGTAATATGCGCATCAAGCCACGAAGCAGACGTCCAGGCCCAAGAAATAAGAAAAAAAAAAAAGCTGCCGAAAAACATGACATTGCATTTGTCAAACAGCCCGACAGCAGTCTTGAGATACGTGTTTCCTACGCTCGCCCATACCGAGGCGACGACGGCCAATACGAGGGTCCCCACTCCCCCCACCCCCCCGTCGACCAGGTGCCCTTCCCTTCGATGACGACCAGTCCACGTTTCACGACCGCCACGTACCAGAAAACGAGTGAGGGCAAAGCCTGAATCACCAAGAATGAACTTCCGAGGCGACAGGGACGAGCGTTCGGGTCTTCCATGTACATGGCAGCATGCCACGAGCGACTACGGAACTCCAGGGAGTCCCCCTGCGACCCAGGCAGGCCACAAACAAAGTATCTAACACGGCGGGTGTCGCTGATGACCAGAATCAACAGAGAGCAGTTCGAGTCCTTGCCTGTGTAGTCCTCTTTGTGCTTCCGGAGTGGGGTGAGCAGCTGGGTGTGGCATCCATCAATGGCTGCACATCTACACGGAAGCGCAAGCAGAAAGATGAAGCGAGCACCCCTTCAGTCGCTGTGGAGCGTGCCACATGTGATCGACGCGATGATGTCGTGCTGTGACCAAGACACCACCACTCCTCGACGCTCTCGCCCCTCCGTTACCTTTGCACCCCATACTACAAAAGGTTGGAAGCAGCACTTGCGAGACCTACAGACCAGCCCAGCCAGCAGCATGTCTACCAGTCAGCAGGGAAAAGTCATGTGCAATCCTGCGGCGCTCCACATGGTCGGGCCAAGACGGGATGGGAAGCGCAGTGAGCATAGCCTGATTGACAGGATTGCAAAACTTTGAAAAAGTTGACTCCGCCACGTCAACAGCACGCGCAATCACGCGCTGCCAGCCCCCTTGCGCCAGCCAAAAGAGCACAGAAAAGATTCGCCAGAACGGTGGGATCGCTGCTGGACCACGAAGGCCATGGGGCAGGTGCGGTTCAGTCATGGACACAAGTTCATCGAAACGGGCCGGGTGCATACGCACATCCCTAAAAAAGCACCCCTGCTCCATACTCTTTCGAAAAAACCGGCCCTCGAGGTTGCGCAAGTCTCGGGCAGCCCGGTTGGCCAAGCCGCAGATGCTCCCCACGCCGGCGAGCTCTGCGAGACCGACGAGCTCGGCCGCAGCGCTGGAGCCGTCCTCTATCGCCCCGCCAACAGGCGCGAGAGTCTCCAGTGTTCGTAAAATGCCACCCCAATCCGCACGCAAGCGCGGCTCCAGGCCGTGAAGGAGCGTAACAGCTGCTGACACCCGCACCACCACCGAGGCACCCTCCCCTCGGCCGCACACAGCCACACACGCATCGCTAACACCGAGAGCCCCAACTACCTCGCGCAGGTCCTCGCCCACCTCCTCGGCGGAGCGCAGAGCGTCAGTGACGCCTTGCGGCAGAGTCGCCATGTCACCGGCCGGACACCCGTCCGACCGGCCCCTCGCGCCGTGCAGCCGAATCGCGTGAGCGCAGCCGCAGCCAGCGCGGCCCAGTGCCACAATGCCGGGGGAAGAAAGGAGGGGCCTAGTGCGATGCAGACCAGTCGAGTAATGGGCAAAGGCACCTGGGTGGGCGACGCCGTGGGAGACGGTGCGGGGGGAAGAGGGCGGCTTTTCGACGTGCCAGTCACGGTTCCCTGGCTGGCTCTCAATTTCATTCATGATGAGTCAGAGTTACAGTCAATATCCGGTTCTATAGCACCCTTGCGCACTTTGTAGCCCCTGTTACAGCCATGCATGTGTGCGGCGCACGGTGCCAGGACGTCCTGGAATCATCAGCCATCGTTCTCGTACCCTAACCCTAACCCTAACCCTAACCCTAACCCTAACCCTAACCGCTGCTGCTTCACCAGGTGGGGTAGCCAGAGGATTTGCCACGCGGCCCTCTACACCGCCATTAACGCGCCGCGGCGCTTCTTCCACCGCAGGCAAGACCGCGTGCCGTGCTGCGCGCCCGTCCGCGCCGCGCACCGCGGTGGGGCCGACCGCCAATTGTGCTGCGTCGGCCGGTCTGACGCTCGCATTGGATTCGATGGCGGGCCACGAGCCGTCCGCCGACAGCCACGGACCGACGCCCAGCGTTGGGCCAGACTCCGAAGCCGTTGTGGGGCCCGAAACTGGGGCCACTCTGGCACTTTGCGGCGCCGGCACTGCCGCCGTCAGTGCCCCTCTTGGATCCGTGTCGATGGACGAGGCCGCGCGTGCCGCGCCCGTCGCTGAAACGGAGGGCGCACCACTCGGCCCCGCATTAGCGGGCCCACCTCCCGTCGACGCGTCTGCAGTCGGCCGCTGAGCGTCCACCATTGTCGCCGCCGCATTGGCAGACGCCGCAGTTGGTGAGGCCGCAACCACCGCTCGGTTGAGAAGAGTTAAATCAAACGCTCTCACAACCAGGTCCAGTAGCCGCCGCTTGTAACGTCTTCTCAGGCACGCAAGAATGCCCAGGTACAGTGGCTGGTACAAAGATGTACAGTTGGGAGGTAGCGGGATGAACGTGACCTGCTCGCTCTCGAGTTCCTCGTGAGCCCCACAATTGTCGGAGATCAGGGCCACAGGAAGAGTAGTGCGGGTCCGTACAGCACGTAAGAAGACGGTCTCAACCCAGGACTTGCAGACAACCACGTCCATCCATGCACTCTGCTGTGAGAAGTACTGTACTGGGCAGGCGCGACGGGGGGGCTTGAAGCACGAGGGCTCCTTGGCATTACCAATCATGGCGACTGGGATCTTGTGGCTCCCAGAAGCATTACAAGCCAAAACCAAGGTGACGCGGTCCTTCGCTTTCCTGGCTTTGGTTCCGCGAGCCTGCCGTCGTTGGCCAGCCTGCACGTACGACCGATTAGGGATGCACCGGTAGAAGAGCCCAGTCTCGTCTATATTGTAGATTCTATCAGCACGGTATTTCTCGAGCTGCGTCCGAATCTGAGCGATGCGGTCCGACGCCCCCGCCATGTCCGCTGACCGGCCTTGGCCCCACAGCGCCACGTTGCGCAGGTTGTAGCGCGCCGCCCAGTTCTGGATGAAATGCGGGGACCTCTTTCAGCCAGTTACGCCTAGCTCGGTCGCAATCCCCTCTAGAAGGCTTCCTGACACGAGCAGGTGCCGCCCACCCACCCGCTGAAGGGTCTTGTACCAATCCCATAAACCTTGGGAAACCAACTCGAAATAGGATCGACGCAGGCGGGGCGAGGACATATCCTCCGATGCTGCAGCCCGCCTCTTGTAATCGTCCCGCTTCTCGTAGATGTTTCTGGCCGCCGCCAGACTGACGTTCAGCCGAAACATCTCTAAGGTTTGGGACCACGAGTGGCCAGCGTCCTTGATATCGATAAGTGCGATTTTGTCACCTAGAGGGATAGAAGTGCTCGACTTGCGTCCCGCGCTCGACCTTGGGCAGCGCAAAGCCCCCCTGGCCCCTCCTAGACCGCCCCGGGTGCCGCCGGACGCATGTCCGGCGCCGCACCGCCCACGCGCCCCGACACCGCCCGGACCTTGCAACGCCGGGCCTTGGCCTTGTTCAACAGCTCCTCGTCCACTTGTACCTTCCGCACTGGCCGCCTCGCCGCCTACGGAGGAAGAGACCACATTGGTGGGCTCACTGGGTCCACTTCCGAGAGCGGCAGCTGTCGCCGCCGTTGCCGCCCGAGCTGCTAGTCGGACGGCCTGAGCGGTTTGGCGGGAGGGGCTGGGCGCGACCTCCTCCGCCGCTGCCACAGCAGCTGCGGTGGCCGCATCGCTGAGCCGGCGCCACCCCTGTAGCTCCTGAGGTGTGGCAGAGGGATTGGTGGGGATAACTACAAATGAAGCGCACAGACTGGCACAAGCACACAAAACAAGGAGCTCCAAACACAACGAAAGCATACCCAGATCCATTGGTAACACACACGCCAAACGAGAACACCGAAAAGAGAGGTAGACACAATCGAGCAGTTGGCATCACCACACTATTGTCGGACACATAAACCGCCAAAAGAAATAGAGAAAAATGCAGGAACCGGACTCAAGACCGCGTCGTGAATGGGCCCGACATTGGAGGCCCCACCACTGCGGACCAGTCTGCGATCAGAAGAGGAGAGCGCAGCAGCCGCAGCGCGACGACGGTGGGCCCGACGACGGTGGGGACTACGACGGTGGGGCCGACGACGGTGGGGTCCGCGGCGGTGGCGTCCACCACGGCGGGTGCAGCCCAATGCGTGCACCCTTACGTGCCCATTCGTACAGGATGCACAACGCCGCTGCGCGGCGGCCGTCCGTGGTGCAGCTCCGGTTGAACTTGTAGACCATCTGCATGTAGGTCTCAGCGCGCCGCAGCGCACTGTCCGGCGTCTCCTTCATCAAAATGAGATAGACGTCGCCCTCTCCTCCCCTGGTGTCCATCTTGCTGAAGCCAAACTTGGCCGCCCTCATGAGCACCGACCACGACGTCAAAGGGCGGAGGTGAAAGCTCGCCGAGCCGCCAGACCTGCCTGCAGCAGCCGAAAGGATCGTGAAAATAGCGTGGATGCCGTGCTTCAGGACAAAAAGCATGTCCTCGCGGCGCGTGGTGGTATACACCCACAGGTTCTCGCCCGTGTCGAGCCACGCGTCGAATTCTCCCTTAGTCGAGAAGACCGTCGAGTCGTAGAACGACTCGACGACGGAGGGGTCGGCCGCCCACGACGCCGACGCGGCCTCCTCCCCCATGGCTGCTGCTTCCATTGCCACGTCCTCCGCATCATTGTCGTCCCCGGTTGGCTCGACAGCCCGGGCGCTCCTTTTCCGGATGACGGGGATGACGGCCCGGCGCAGCGGCGGGTACTGACGGTGCGACGCATTGCGGGGCTGCAACTTCGGGTCGCTCCAGGCCACCACGCTCGTCGCCTTCACCGCCTCACCAATGTTGTTGATGCCGCGCAGAGCGTTTTTGAGTTGCCGGTTCATCGCCGCTTGTCGGCTCCAGCTGCCAAAGGCGGGCACCACAGAGTCGAGTGGAGCGGTCGAGCCCGCCGGGTCTGCCCGCCGCATGAACAGCGCCCTCGCGCGCTCTGCCGCCCGTGCCGCGTTGTCGCGTCCAAATGACTCCTCAGTCACCTCCACGAGCTCCCAGTGGGCGGGAAAGGGGGGGGGAGCACCGTGCTGGCCGTGCGCACTCAGCAGACTGTCCACCAGCGGATCGTCATTGGCGGCAATGCCGCCAACAAGGTCCGCAGCACGCACCCAGCGACTCCGTCCGCCCCGGTCTTGGAGCCAGAGTCGGAGCTAGGGGAAGACTGTGGAGGGCACGTAGGTGTTGCGCACGCACAGAGTGCTGCAGAAAGTAGTTTCCAGCCCGCTCAGAGCAGACAGATCCCCAGCGATCGTGACGGACGCCACGACTTGCGACGGTTGTTTGGCGCCGCAGACGCACAGGTACTTACGCCATGACGGGCACGAAGCGCAATTGTCATCTGGTGGATGGTCGAACGTACGAGGTCTGGCCGCACCCACGTGAGTCGTGCAGTACACCCAATTGTATGGGGGGGCTTGCATGACATCCCGCATCTTGGAGATGTGCGAGGGGGTGCCGCGTGTCGCGGCAAGGACGGCCTGATACTCTGCTTCCCCCCACAGCCGGGGGCCCGCCCGGTGCATGGCAACAAACTTCCCCGCCAGTTGGCGGGCGCGCAGCCCCGTAAATGAGTCGCACTGCGAGCACATAATCGCCTTGTCGTGCTGCGCGCTGCGGCACGAGGAGAGCCCCGCCAGCCCCTCCTCCAGCCAAAGCTTGAAAGTGGGGAAGGCCGCCAGCCACTTCGCGTTCATGAGTGAATGGGCGTTGGCGGGGGCGTCAGGGATCATGCCGGTCACGAAAGACGCCTTAGAGCAGCAGTTGACATTGTCCGCGTCCATGTGGTGTCGCAGGTTGCCGGTGTCCATGACGGCGCGCATGGCGGCGCTCACGACGACGGGGCTCTTCCAGTCCGCCCACGCGAACTTGCCGCCGGGGCACGAGACGGGCAAGTCTCTGGCGTACCGAACCAACACGTCCGGGCGGGCCACCAACGGGCAGATGCGCCTCGCCTGGGCCGTGTCCTCGTCTGAAAACGGCCGCAGCACCAACAACGGGCGCACTGCGACAGGCCCAGGCGGGGGCGACGGCGGCAATGGGGGTGGAGGCGACGGGGGTCGGGATGGAAGGGCAGATGGCGGTAGAGGCGACGAGGGGAGGGATGGCGAGGGAGACGGTGGCCGAGAAAGCAAACCCGCCTCGACGGCGGCCAGGATGGCGCGGGTGTTAGCCAGCGGGCGACAAGCGGGAGGCGGCGGCACCAGTGGGTGACGGTCCGGCCCCACCGGTGGCGGCGGAGGCGGGGGGGTCGGAATGTCAGACGAGAGAGGCAGGGGTAGGGGCGACTCGCGACCGACATTGGACGGCGCTGGGCCGGCCTCCGCGCTCCTGCCGCCCGCTCCCGCCGGCGCCTCGATTGCATCCGCCGCCCCGGCACGTGGTGGGGTTTGAAAGCCCCCGCCACGTGCACCAGCAGACGCCGAGCTTCCATCCGCCGCGCCGCCAATGGCGGCGGAAGCCGGTCGGGAGGCACCCGCGCGGGCGGCCAGCTTGCCAGGATCCGCGCCGGGCTGGCGACTGGCCTTGGCAACACCCTTTCCGTACAGCTTCTCTGCCACGCGCAGCAGGGAGCGGATCTCGTTTGTGCGGTAGTCAAAGGCGCCAGACCGCGCCACGGTCTCCGCGCGCTGGCGGTCGTGCTCGCTTGCATGGCCAGCATCCCGTAACCACAAAACTCTTGGCGGTGTGGGAAACGAGTGACGGGTCTTTTTCGTAGGGGGCATTACCCCGTGGAGCATGGGCGGAGGGGATCCGTGGAGGGATGTGCGGAGGGGGTCCGTGGAGGGATGGGTGAAGGGGGTCCGTGGATCAGGGAGAGGCGGTTGCACCAGCGGGCGACTACAGCCGTTGGTTGCTTCTAGCAGTCGACACGTTGGGAACAGGTGACAGGACCTTGCTGTGAGAACATCCTGCTGGTCGGCCCGCGGATCGGGCGCGTGGCCAATATCTTTTCGCCTCCGCATCATGAGGGCTTCCGGAAGCACTCGACCGCCACCGTCAGCAATCAGTTTTGGGCACTCGGTCATTTATTGGCAGGGGGTTACAATCGACATCAGATGGCCATCAGACGGTCATCGGATGGTCCTCAGATAGTCAATCGGTGGTCAGTATGTTGGACCCGGATCTTGTAGGACCCGGATCTTGTAGGGGGTTACAATCGACATCAGATGGTCATCAGACGGTCATCGGATGGTCCTCAGATAGTCAATCGGTGGTCAGTATGCTGGACCCGGATCTTGTAGGGGGTTACCATCGACATTAGATGGTCATCAGACGGTCATCAGATGGTCCTCAGACTGTCAACTGTTGGGCAATATGTTGGCACGGGATCTTGTAGGGGCCACAACCAAGCGGCAGCGGCTCGCCCTCGCGCGCGCCCTCGCCCGCAACCCGCCGGTGCTTCTCCTTGACGAGCCGTCGGCGGCGCGAAACGCGCCAACAGAGGCGGCGGTGCAAGCGTCGCTCGACGCGGCCGCCGCGGCGCGCACGACGGTGGTCGTCGCGCACCGCCTGGCGACCGTGCGCCGGTGACGGACGGGCTCGGCGGGGACGCCACGGGGGGGGAGTGGGCGCCAGAGGTGGAGGGGGGGGCAGAAGCCGACCTCCCGGGCTGGGCCGCGGGGGGGGGGGGGGGGGGGGGGGGGGGGGGCGGCGCCCCGCGC
>Ga0114955_1000729_pt1 | contig 15207 bp, 13 predicted proteins | sample Porto_5metaG_FD_87302 | JGI IMG/M metagenome (GOLD analysis project Ga0114955, IMG submission 87302) | Marine algal microbial communities from Porto, Portugal - Porto_5 metaG | ecosystem: Host-associated > Algae > Red algae > Unclassified | place: Portugal: Porto | collected 2015-02-02 | reverse complement strand
TTCGAACCCTCGCGCCGCTCTCGCGACCTACACCCTTAGCAGGGGCGCCTCTTCAGCCAACTTGAGTACGTTTCCATGGCTCCGCAGGTAGGACTCGAACCTACGACCGATCGGTTAACAGCCGATAGCTCTACCACTGAGCTACTGCGGATTAATTAAATTTTATTGATATCTCTATCAAGCACAAATATTATTATATCAATATTGTACAAATTTTCAAGAGATAACTTAAAAAAATATGCGGAACATTTACACTAAATTAATATAACGTTCCACATATTATAAACTTCAACATATTTTTATTTGTCTACAAATAGGGAATAACGTGAAAGTGCTTCAAAAATATTTAAAGAGGATTTTTCATAATCAATAGGTTTATCGGGGTCATTTGATTTCATGCGGGATTGTTTATCAACCATGTAATAAAAGATAATTGCATTGGTGTATTGATGCCATAAACTGTGAAATGATATGTTCAAAATAATCGTTTCATTATTAGCAAATGTGATTTTACATTTACGATGTTTTAATTCTTTAATTGATTCAACATAATGCATGTTAATCCATAAATTTTCTTCTTGCCTGTCAGAATGTGTTGGGAAAAAATAAGTAGGAAAAATGGGTGTTAATAAAATCGGGGGTTTACTAGAAATACCTGTAATACGATTAGTTTCTGCTTTTTTACTTAAATAATTATTACCGTAAAATTTGCATGATCTTTCAATAATCTTTTGAACCTTAAATGGACTCTGAATAATTGACTTATCATACCTTAATATTTCAGAACCATTTTGCTGATTATTTTCATCATAGTTAGGTCTGATAACCATATCTCCCTTTCTAATAACGTAAATACTCTGAGTTGTCATAGGGAAAACCTCACTTTATTTAGTTTTATTATTACCCTTAATTTTTTGAGTAATAATACATTTTTTATTTTATAACAAAATTGTGTAAAGTCAAGTTCTCCTTTCGGTGTAATAATATACATATTTCTTGATAAAAAGTCAGAAAATTCATTGATTTCAAAATTCAAAATATGTATAATATTTATATAATAAATACAATTGAAAGGTCGAGATCTTTATGAATCATAATACTCATGTGAAGCATACGACACTAGAACAATTTGTAACTACTGTTAATGATTTAGGCGTTGAACTTGTCATTGACGAAGCACTTAGAGAAGTAAGAAAAAAAGAACTGAGAACTTTAATCGATGAAGCATTAGTCAATAAAGACGAAAATGCATTCAACGAGTACATAGTAGAATATAAAAATTTGGAGGCATTACTCAGTGAATAATTTAGATTCGAGTCATTCAAAATAAGGTCTATTCCCTACTTAATTGAGCTAGAGACTAGACCTTTTAATTTATATTAATTAAGACATTAATCTTAATATTTCATTTCTATCTATATCACCAAAATAATGATATAAATCGTAATTTGCTAAAGCTTCTTCCAAGTGATTAAAGTCATGTAAACAACCTTCCAATGCATGTTCTAATTCGGTAATATCCCCTTCCCCAAAGAAATCACCAAATATTTTAGCGTGTTCTATTTTTCCTTTTTTTACATCAAATTTAATTTGAATGAAACCTCTATCAAATTTCTCTTCACGTTCAAAATTATATTTAGGATTTTTACCATAATTCCAATCCCATGTGCGGTATTTCTCATTACTGAGTTTTTCGATATTTTTCCAGTCTTCATCTGTTAGAATATATTCTTCAACTTGTTGTTCACCAAATATCGTTTTCAATATAATTTGTTTAAATTGATCAATATTAATTGGCTCATTTAAAAATTCTTCAATGTTTGCAACACGTTTACGTACTGACTTAATACCTTTAGATTTAATTTTTGCTGGATTTACTTTTAATGCATTTTGAACTTCATCTAACTCACTATTTAACATCAAAGTACCATGACTAAACATTCTATCTTTCACTTTAACCATTGCATTACCAGAAATTTTTGCAGCTCCCACTTGAATATCATTACGGCCTGTCATTTCCGCATTGACGCCAAGTGATTGTAAAGCCTGCACAATAGGCTCTGTAAACTTTTTAAAGTTATGGAAACTATTACCGTCATCATCAGTGATAAAACTAAAATTCAAATTACCAGTATCATGGTAAACTGCACCACCACCAGAAATTCTTCGTACTACGTCAATTCCTTTTTCATCAACGTATGTTTTATTAACTTCTTCAATGGTATTTTGATTTTTACCTACGATTATTGATGGGCGATTAACATAAAATAAAAAATAGCTTTCTTCAGCTGGAAGGTTTTTTAAGACATATTCTTCCATAGCTAAATTCAATGTTGGATCAGTTATATTATTGTTACTTATAAATTTCATATAAAACTCTCCTTAATAGATTCTATATATGCCCTTACTTTATTTATGCCTTATTTACATTTAAAATTCCAATTATTTACTCAATAATGACAAATTTTTCATAATTTATGAATTAAATTGTAGGGTTTTTAGTGTTATTAGTTTATTTGTAGCGTAATTTTTAGTACAATATAGTCTAGCTATGAATTAAGGGAGGACTCGAAATGACTGTTGCAGAAGTAGGTAATATCGTAGAATTTTATGATGGTTTAAGAGGCCGTGTAGAAAAAATAAATGACAACTCAGTTATCGTTGACTTAACTATTATGGAAAACTTCAATTCACTTGATTTACCTGAAAAAACGGTTATTAACCATAAACGTTATAAAATTGTTGAACAAGAAGGTTAATTGAAATGAAAAAAGTTTCGAAAGCTTTGCTATGGTTTATAATTAGTTTCATAGTTTTTCATGCTATTTTACTTATCATGTGGGGCGAGCATCAAGAATACTGGTATTTATATACAGGAATTATGCTTATTGCTGGTATTAGTTATGTGTTTTATCAAAGAGATATCAAATCAAAGCGTTTATTAACCTCTATAGGCATTGGTATTATAGCCAGTATTATTTTAATTATTATTCAATTGGTTTTATCACTGATAACATCTGATTTAACCTATGCTTCATTGATTCGAGAATTAACTAAAACAGGCGTTCATTGGAAATGGCAAATGCTGATTACATTATTATTTGTTATACCATGTCATGAATTATATATGCGTACTGTTTTACAAAGTGAGTTAGATAAATACAATTTGCCTAACTGGTTATCTATTTTAATCACTGCAATTTGTTCAAGCTCTCTATTTATATATTTAGATAATTGGTCGATAGTGATATTTATTTTTATAACTCAATTATTATTATCAATCAGTTACGAATATTCTAGACGTATTGCTACAACATCAATTGCACAAATTGTTGCTATCATTTTATTATTAATTTTTCATGGATAGATTCTGATTTTATTTTCAGAAATATTAAAACATAACATATTATAAAAGAGCTTCAAATCGGTTATAGTAACTCGATTTGGAGCTCTTTTATAGTCAATAAAGTAATTTTTATTTATACAACGTTATTATAAGTGAGAGGGTAAATATTAAAAATGTTCTTTAAACACCTCAAAGTTTTGTTCTAAATTAATCTTGTATTTTGAGTCAGCTAGATTTTTAGCAATTAACATGCTCATAGTTTCTTCGCTAGTATGATGAATCGTTGCATCTTTTAAATACGATTGATAGTTTCTGAAACAATAATCAGTCATTACTATTCTATATAAATTATTTGGATTAATATTATCCAACGTGACACGATTAAAAGGTTCTTTAGTCATATCTACTTTATAATCAAATCCCTGCCACAATGTGCATAGTGTTTCGTCAATAAGCGTAGATTTTAGTGTATCCGCTTCAAACTCAATATATGAATAAGAAAATTCTAATATATCTTTAATACATTGACCTTTTATTGTTAAATCTACAGGTTTATCTGGATATGGATAAGCCTCATAAATTTGACGATTAGATATAATACCATGCAGCCCTTCTTCGCCATTCTTAGGTACGTGAACGCAACTAATTGGGTAATCATAAGCTAATCTAATACTATCATGTAATAATTGAGCAAATGGATGTGGTTGACCTACTAACTCAGCTAAATCTTTAACAGGTAAATTAACATGTTCATCATTTATAACTTCATTTGCCCAATGTTCAACTGCTTTTCTATCATAATACGTTACTTTAAGTAGATCTTCATCTTCGTCATAATCATTTAAATCAATGACCTCTGGCGATATTTCTTCTACTTCATATGTATTCGTTCTTTTTTTAAATTTAATTTTCACATGAACAAGTTCTTCGGCATCTTGCCCGGCTTGAACGTAGACTGTATCATGGTCCTGTCCTACAAGAGTTTGATGTTGATGTGCAGTTATAATTAAATCAATCACACCAATTTCTTTCATCAATATTTCAGCTTGGTTAACGTTATCTTCATTTTTCTTTTCTGAATTACTAAATTTATCTAATCCACCGTGATATATTACAATTAAAAAGTCAGGTTCTTCTATTTCATGAATATATCTAATCCATCTTTTAGCTGACAGTATTGTTTTTTCAATACTAACGTCTTGTTCCATTTCTGCATATTCATTTTTCATAAGTCCATCTGCAGTTAGTCCAACGATAGCTATTTTCAAATTATCAAAATTTTGAATTGAGTATGGTGTTGAAAAGTATGGTTCTTTAGTTTTGATATATTCTATATTAGCTGATAACCACGGAAATCTTGCTAAAGCAACTGAACGTGTTAAAAACGATAATCCAAATTTAAATTCATTTGGGCTAATACCACTTGCATTATATTGCATTGCATTCATTAATTTTATCATTGGATGACGTTTATATGGCGCAACAATTGCATAATAAAATGCCGCTAGTGAGCCGGCTAAACTACCACCGCTATCCAATAAAATAACTCTTTGATTATTCTCTCTTACTTTATTAACAAATGTTCCAGCACGATAGATATTTGATCCATAATCCCCATTTAAAAAATGACTATGCATATCCGAAGTTACAATTACATCTACGTTTATATTTTCGTTTCTCTCCATCTTAAAACACCTCTCATTATGCATAGTTTAACATGTAATCATATCTTTACAATAACACTTTTACTATACCTATAATTTTTAATTAAAAAAAGACACTCCAAGTAAAAATAGCTTTTAATACTTGAAATGCCTTTAATATAGAATTTAACCAATTTGAATACGTTCTTTAGGATAATGATATTTTTTAGGTTCTTTTCGTCCCCCTATCATTATGATAAAGGAGATTAACCCTACACGTCCGATAAACATTAATATCATCAAAATAATTTTAGTTAAATTACTAATATCATCTGTAACACCTAATGTGAGTCCACACGTACCAAATGCTGACATCACTTCAAAGAACACTTGTAAGAAGGTTAGTTTACCTTGTTCTGCTGCGGATATAATTATCATACTCGTGAATGTTAAAATTGAAGCCATTGTAAACACCATAAATGAACGTTGAATATCCATTATATGAATTTCACGGTTAAACACTTTGATGGATGTTTTATCTGCCGAATTACTAAAATTAATAACAAATAGTATTAAAATAGCAAATGTAGTAGTACGTATACCACCACCTACCGAACTAGGAGATGACCCGATAAACATTAATAAACTCATAATAATATTTGTGGGATCGCTAAATTGTGAAACGTCTATAGTTTGCAATCCTGCACTTCTCGTTGTAGCAGATTGAAACAGAGAGTAAAACAATGACTGGTGCCAACTCATGCCTTTAAATGCATGATTATGTTCTAAAAGAAATATTATTATCACACCAAATACAAATAAAAATAAATATGTTGAAGTAGTAATTTTCGTAAATAATGAGAATCTAAAGTTAGTTACTCTATTTTTTATATATGCTTTAACTTCAAGTAATACTGGGAATCCTATCGAACCTAAAACTATTAAAAACATTACTATCGTTTGTACAAAATAATCTTTTGCATAAGGCACTAACGAATCACCAGTAATATCAAGACCACCGTTTGTTGTTGCAGAAATAGAAACAAATATTCCTTGCATGATAGCATATTTTAAATCTGGATTGTCCCTGTAAAAATAAAATGCAAGCAATATTGCGCCGATAAATTCAATAACGATTATTGTTCTAACTATTTCAAGTATCAGCTTAACTGTTCCACTCATTGTATCTTTATTATTATCAAGCATAATGAGTTGACGTTCACGAATACCTATGTGCTTACCTAAAACAACCCACAACAAGGTTCCAATAGCCATAACACCAATGCCACCGATATTTAAAATTACTAATATAATAATTTGACCAAAAGTTGAATAAGTATCAACAATACTGATTGGTGTTAATCCAGTCACACTTATGCCTGATACAGCCACAAAAAGTGTATCTATTGGATTTACGTCAACGCCAGACTTATGCACATATGGTAAATTCAATAATAAAAATGCGACGATAATAGCTGCTAAATAATAAAGTACTATCCCTTGTTGAGGACTGGACCTTTTTAATAGTTGACCAAAAATCGACATTCATTTCACCTCAACATCATTTTAATTTAATATCTATACTTTTCTCTTTACCGTTTCGATATATTTTAGCTTTCAATGTATCTTTATCTTCCCTATGACTAAAAATAATTTGTCTATAACGTAAATTGTCTTCTAATCTTTTACCATCTAATTCTACTATTACATCATCTTTTTTCAACCCTGATTTATCTCCAAGTGAATTAGGTTTAACTTCACCTATTAAAACGCCATTTTTAATTTGATCAGGTAAATTGATGGATTGACGTTCACTATTGTCTATATCAGCAATATTTTTAATTTTAATACCAGTATTAGGATATTCAATTTTACCATCTTTTTCTAACTGTCTAGCCACTTTTTGAGCTTCATTAATAGGAATAGCAAATCCCATTCCTTCAACGTTATCCATATCTATTTTAAGCGATACAATACCTATAAGTTTACCATCTCTATCAACTACTGCACCACCTGAATTCCCTGGATTTACGGGCGCATTAATTTGAAATGCTTTCATTAATACATCATAGCTATCGTCTTTATCTATATCTACTGGTACATGTCTATTCAAACCAGAAATGATACCATCTGATACACTCTCTTTAAAATCTACACCTAAAGGATTACCTACTACTAATATAGGCTCTCCCAAAACTAAATGATTGGAATCTCCAGTTTTAATTGCTTTAACGGACTTATCTACACTTTTGGCTTTTACAACTGCAATATCAGACCATTTATCAGTTCCAACAACCTTACCTTCAACTGATTTATTATTTCCAAATGTAATTTTTTGTTTATCCTTATCACCCACTACGTGAGCGTTAGTCATAATAAAAAGAGAGTCGCCCACTTTTTTGTAGACGACACCTGAACCAATTTCATTATCTGCTTTAGATGTGTTATTAGGAACCGAAGTATCTTTTACTTCTTCATTTTCCACAGTAACAACAGATTTAACTGAACTATTGGCACTTTTCATTGTATCTGTATAATGTTTATTCGTTGGTGATAAAGCACTATCATTGGTGTGATCGTTTTTATTAACGTTAGTAAAAATAGCGTTAAGGATAATTATTAATAAAATAATACCAATAATAATAGCAATTTTAGGCCAATGTTCAATAAAGAATGATTTAATTATATCAATATAATCTTTATTCTTATTATTAGATTTATTTTCTGATGAAGATGCGCTCATATGTTTAGATTTATTGTTGTGATCTTTATCGCGTTCTTTTTCATTTTGATGATGACTTCTCTCTTTACTTTCTGTTAAACCACTATTTTTAGCTGAACGTGTTTCGTTGTCATTTGTAGCATTTTCTTTTTCATTCTTTGATTTATGCTTACTATTAGATTCTATGTTATTTTCACTAGAATCTTTATCAGTATCTATTTTATTTTTTGACTTATTTTCATCCAAATCATTAAACTCTGAGCTAGTATTTATACTTTTATCAGCATTAATACCATTTTCGTCAGTTTGTTTTAAATCGTTCGTGTTATCTTTTGATTGATTTTTGGATCGCTTTAATTGATGTTCTTCAGGTAACGTTAAATTTGATTCATTATGTGATGATGAGTCTTGGTCGTTGTCCATTTTATTACTAGATTGTGAAGCGATATTTTGTTGTTGTTGAATTTCATCTTTAGTCAATTTTTCTATTCTTGCTTTTCTTAAATTGTCTTTGACTCTTTCTTCATTAACTTTAGATTGATATTCGTCTTTTTTTGCTTGAATTCTTTCTTCTTCCTTTTGTTGTTCTACTCTAGCTTCTCGTTCTTCATTATGGAAAAATTCACGACGTTCTCGTCGATAGTTTTTACGAGGGATGACTTGTTTTTTATTTTTATCCACTAGATAGTTCACTCCTATCATTTCACTCAATTATCTTTATTATGACATACTCAAATAATAATGAGGTAATATTTTCTAGAAAAGATTGTATATTCCTAAGAAAAAGTCCTATGTATACGTAAATTTTAATATTTTATAATTAAAACTGCAATGTTGTATAGTAACAAAAAAGACTTCGTTCTAATTTGAACGAAGTCAATTAATACTATTTCTTTTTCTTTTTATTATTCACTACTGATGTTAACCAACCGATAACAACAAGTAAAACAAGTACTGCCCAGAAGATTGATTGCCATAAAACAGTATGTGGGAATTCTTCAGGTAATATACCAACATCTTCATGTGCTAACACGAGTACTACTAATTTAATACCTACCCAGCCTACAATCGCAAATGCTGCGCCTTCTAAACCAGGATATTTGTTTAATAGTTCAACGAACCATGTAGCAGCAAAACGCATTAAAATAACACCAATCATTCCGCCAAGGAACATTACTGCAAATTGACCTAAATCCATACCTCCGAAATCAATATCAATTTCAGGTAAGGTAACTGCTATTGCTAATGCAGCTAACATTGAGTCAATTGCAAATGCGATATCTGCAAATTCAACTTTAAATACTGTAGCCCAAAATTCTTTCGGTCCAACAGCTTTCTCTTGGCCTTCTTCATCAAAATGATGGTCATCATTTTCATGTTTTTGATGGTCTTCTTCAGTCTTATGGAAGAAATCCCATAAGTTTTTAATAGACATGTAAATTAAGTAGATCGCACCAATTGCTTGAATAAACCAAAAATTAGCTATAATACTTATTAAGAATAATGCTATAAATCTAAATACAAATGCACCTAATAAACCATAAAATAATGCTTTTTTTCTTTGTTTAGGTGGCAAATGTTTTACCATAACCGCCATTACGATGGCATTATCAGCAGCTAGTAAACCCTCTAAAAATACTAGTACAATTAGAACCCATCCATAGGATAATAACATACTCGGTTCAAATTCCATTGTGGACAACTCCTTTGATTTAAATTACAAATAAAGAGACCTATGCTAAAAAATAGCAAAGGTCTCACTTAGCAAATATTATTGCCCACTTTACCGGAAGATAAGACTTCGTAATGACGATAAAGTGTAAAATCACTTAATTGTTAAAGTGACCATCAAGTTACTCCCCTCTGACATAAATGTCATAGGTATTTATTTGTGAATATGGTTATTATACAGACATATGTGCATAATGACAATTTATTTTTTTATAAAATTGTAATAACATACTGTTTAATACCCAAACCACTCAATATCAAACATCTTAAAGTAAACTATATAATTTAATTTCTGGGAATTTTTCTTCAAACCAACGTGTTGCAAATTCATTTTCAAATAAGAATACTTTATTATCATAACGATCATTTACAAGTATAGAACGAGATGTATTCATATTATCTTTAATATCATCTTCATTTTCTATCCATCTAGCAATTTTACGTCCTACTTGTTCCATGACAACATCTACATTGTATTCATTTTTCATACGATGTTCGAATACCTCGAATTGTAACTGACCAACAGCACCTAAAATAATTTGATTAGTGTGTAACGTTTTATAGTATTGAATGGCACCTTCTTGAACAAGTTGTTCTATACCTTTATGAAAATGCTTTTGTTTCATTACATTTTTAGCAGAAACTTTCATAAATATTTCTGGAGTAAACTGTGGTAAATCTTGGAAACTGAATTTTTGCTTACCGCCTACTAACGTATCTCCAATTTGGTAATTACATGTGTCGTATAACCCAATAATATCTCCTGCTACAGCATGGTTAACAGTTTCTTTATCGTCTGCCATAAATGAAGTTGAACGTGTGATTTTTTGCTTCTTACTAGTACGTTGTAAAGTAACATCCATACCACGTTCAAATGCACCACTAACAACTCTCATAAATGCAATTCTATCTCGGTGTTTAGGATCCATATTAGCTTGTATTTTAAAGATAAATCCAGAAAAGTCAGTATCAAACGGACTCACTTCAATGTCTTCTTTTGTTTGTCTTGCATTAGGCATTGGTGCATGGTCAACGTATGCATTTAAGAAATTTTGAACACCAAAGTTAGCTAAAGCAGATCCGAAAAATACTGGAGTCAATTCACCATTTAATAATGCATCATTATCAAAATCTTCTCCTGCTCCTTCTACTAACATTAACTCTTCGATAGCTTGTTCAAATGCACTATCATTTTTAATGGCATGATCTTCTTCTAATTCATAATCATCATTTAGATGTAAAATATTTTCTTCATCTCTAAAAGGTTCAATTGATTTACTTTTTCTATCAATAATACCGAAAAAGTTTTGTCCCATTCCTACTGGCCAATTCATTGGATAAGTATCAATATTTAATGTTTCTTCAATTTCTTCTAATAAATCAAATGGTTCTTTACCCACTCGGTCTAATTTATTAATGAAAGTAAAAATAGGTATACCTCTCATTTTACAAACTTTAAATAATTTAAGTGTTTGTGGTTCGATACCTTTAGCACAGTCAATAACCATTACAGCACTATCGACAGCCATTAACGTACGATACGTATCCTCTGAAAAGTCTTCGTGTCCAGGTGTATCTAAAATATTAATTTTATAATCGTCATAATCAAACTGCATGACTGAACTTGTTACTGAGATACCACGCTCTTGTTCAACTTTCATCCAGTCACTTGTAGCGAATTTCCCAGATTTTTTACCTTTAACTGTACCCGCTTCACGAATGGCTCCACTGAAATATAATAGTTTTTCAGTTAATGTTGTTTTACCAGCATCGGGATGGGAAATAATAGCAAAGGTCTTTCTTGACTCTACTTCTTCCTTTAAATTCATTAATCATTCTCCTTTAGTATTGTTTCAATCCAACTTGTTACTTTATTAGCAAGATTTTCTGCTTCATTTTCATCATTAAATGTAAAAAATTGCATTAATAATGTTTCATTAATTTCTTCTATACTTAAGTCATTTGAAATTTCAACTGACCAAAATTGATCAGGTATTGCTATCAATAGTGTTTGATTTAATTTTTGAAAATATACATAAAATTTGTTCGAATCATCTGTATATTCCCTAATCTTCAACTGGTCCACCACCAAATTTTTTATATGCTGCTTCTAGACCTATTAAATCATCTCGATGAGGAACTTTGATATGTCCCGGCATAATTTGGTAAGGTTCTCTACCTTTAGATGCGAGAACAACAGTATCACCTGGTTCAGCGATGTCAATTGCATGTTTAATTCCTTCTGCTCTATCCTCAAATTCTACATAATTTGAATGTGTAGCGCCTTTAGCTAATTCAGCTGTAAGCATTTTCGGATCATCATTAGCGGGATTGTCAGGCGTAAAAATAACATAATCTGCACGACAAGCGACACTACCCATTTCAGGAGTTTTTGTCATATCTCGCTCTCCGGCCATACCCACTAAAAATATTAATTTTTGTTTAACAAATGGTTTAACTGCATCAATTAACTTATTCATTCCATCTGCTGTATGTGCATAATCGATGATTAAATCAATTGGCAAACTAGGATCCAGTACTTCTAAACGTCCCTCAACTGGTTCAAGTGATTTAACTGCTTTAATAATTTCTTCAAATGAAATTCCTTTACTCCAAACCGCAATTATTGCTGCCATAATATTCGATATATTGAATTTGCCGACATATGGACTTTCAACATGATAACTTCCGAATGGCGTTTCAAATTCAAATTTCACGCCTTGCAATGATTCATTAATATTTGTCGCCATGAACTGTGCTTCATTATCAATACCATATGTAAATATTTCATAAGGTGTCACAGAAGCAAGATATTCTGAAAAAGAGTCATCGTTATTTATAACGGCGTATTTTTCTTTTGCTAAGTCTTCACCTAACTGACTAAATAACAATGATTTAGCATGTCCATATGCTTCCATTGTTCCATGAAAATCTAAATGGTCTTGCGTTAAATTGGAGAATATAGCAACATCAAATTCAACACCTCTTAAACGACCAAGTGATAAACCATGACTTGATACTTCTAATGTCATAGCTTCAGCACCTTCATCAGCAGCTTCTTTAATTTTTTTAGTTAAAGATACTGTCTCAGGAGTTGTATTTGCGCCTTTCGTTTTCTTTTCATTAATCTGGAAACCATTTGTACCTAAATAAGCACTATTTTTATTTAGTTTTCTATATATTAGATGAATCATTGTAGCAATAGATGTCTTACCATTTGTACCTGTTACCCCATATGTAACTAGTTGATGGCTTGGAAAGTTAAATAACGTATGTGCTAATAGACTCGCTACTCTCAATGTATCTGGCACAATGACTTGTGTTACTTCACCATTTAATTCTTGTTCTCTATTAACTACAATTATTTTACATCCTTGATCAACTACATTTTGACAAAATTTATGACTATCTACTGTATAACCTTTTGATGCGACAAAAATACTGCCTTCTTTAGCTGTTCTTGAATCAGTAGTAATATCTTCTACTTTTCTTTCTAATGTTCCAATTACTTGTTTTACTCGAATTTTTTCGAACAATACACTCGCATTCAAAATGAATCGCTCCTTTTTTTACAATAAGTCTATTATACACGTTTTAATGGTTATGATAAATTTATTCTTCATATTTAAATGTAATCATTGTTATCGACTTTTTTATAGTAATACTCTCTACTAAAATTAACATTATTCTATTATATATGTAGTAAATTGGTTGATTATACGATTTTAATCGCCATTTCTTTCAAAAAAGTTTCAACAATTAAATGTAAATTAAAGGCTCATTTATTAATCTAACATTAAAAATGGTTAAAAATACTGTTAGCTTAGGAAATTAATGATACTTATTAATTGAATCATGCTAACATAAAGTATAGATAAACATTTTATTTGATGTAATTATAAAGAAAATACTTCATCACTATTAAGTATTTTCGAATTTTATTTTAAGATAGTTATGGTATAATGCATAAATACAAATTTTACATCTACATATAAAGTATTACTTGTAGTTTAATCACAAGAAAATTGCTTCAAGTCAATGGTAATGAAATTAACGGAAATCGTGATATTCCTTTTATAATGTATTAAAATACGTTACACTTATTATAAATTTTAAAAATTAACGGAGGGTGGCTTTTAATGGTTACTCAAAATAAAAAAATATTGATTATTACTGGTTCTTTCGGTAACGGTCATATGCAAGTTACTCAAAGTATCGTAAACCAATTAAATGAAATGAATTTGGACCATTTAAGTGTTATTCAACACGACTTATTTATGGAAGCACATCCGATTTTAACTTCTATATGTAAAAAATGGTATATCAATAGTTTTAAATATTTTAGAAACATGTATAAAAACTTTTATTATAGCCGCCCTGATCAACTAGATAAATGTTTTTATAAGTATTATGGTCTAAATAAATTAATAAATATACTGATTAATGAGAAACCAGATTTAATTTTGTTAACATTCCCAACACCAGTAATGTCTGTATTAACAGAACAATTCAATATTAATATTCCAATTGCGACGGTAATGACTGATTATCGAATGCAAAAAAATTGGATTACACCAAAATCAGAACGTTATTATGTTGCTACTGAAACAACTAAAGAAGATTTCATGGAAGTAGGCGTTCCTGCCTCTAACATTAAAGTCACTGGAATCCCTATTTCTAGTAAATTTGAAGAATATATTGATCAAAGAGCGTGGTTGAGTAAACATCATTTAGATCCAGATAGACCAACTATCTTAATGTCTGCAGGCGCATTTGGAGTTTCAAAAGGTTTTGACCAAATGATTAATGAAATCTTAGAGAAAAGTAAACATTCACAAGTTGTTATGATTTGTGGACGCAGTAAAGAATTAAAACGTTCATTACAAGCTAAATTTAAAAATAATCCTGATGTTTTAATATTAGGATTTACTAAACATATGAATGAATGGATGGCATCAAGCCAATTAATGATTACTAAACCAGGCGGAATAACTATTTCAGAAGGATATACTCGCTGTATTCCAATGGTATTTTTAAATCCTGCTCCTGGTCAAGAATTAGAAAATGCGCATTATTTTGAAAAAATGAATATGGGTAAAATTGCTAATACGCCAGAAGAAGCTATTGATATCGTTACGCAGATTACAAATGATGAAACTTTATTAAATAAAATGACTTCTAATATGAAAGAATCTAGAATTGAATATTCTACTTTGAAATTATGTAAAGACTTATTAGAATTATTAGGCCACTCTTCACAACCTGAAGAGATATATGGAAAGGTACCTTTATATGCCAGATTCCTCGTTAAATAATTATTCTAATAATAAAAACTTTATTATTATGTTAGTCATTTTATTTTTAATGGAATTTGCTAGAGGTATGTATATTTTAAGTTATATTAATTACCTACCTACTGTTACATCAATTGCAGTTGCAGTGACATCACTTGCTTTTTCTATTCATTTTATTGCAGATGCTGCGACAAATTTTGTTATTGGCTTTTTATTAAAAAAATTCGGTGCTAGATTAGTGCTAACATCAGGCTTTTTAATGGCATTTCTAAGTTTATTCTTAGTCATCTGGTTTCCGTCATCATCAATTATCATCATTATTAGTGCAATTATGCTCGGTATTGCTGTTAGCCCCATATGGGTGATTATGTTATCAAGTGTTCAAGAAGATAAACGAGGCAAACAAATGGGCTATGTTTATTTTGCTTGGTTATTAGGTTTATTAGTAGGTTGGGTAGTTATGAATTTTCT
>Ga0114955_1000726_pt1 | contig 15220 bp, 21 predicted proteins | sample Porto_5metaG_FD_87302 | JGI IMG/M metagenome (GOLD analysis project Ga0114955, IMG submission 87302) | Marine algal microbial communities from Porto, Portugal - Porto_5 metaG | ecosystem: Host-associated > Algae > Red algae > Unclassified | place: Portugal: Porto | collected 2015-02-02 | reverse complement strand
TCAAGCCAATGGGTGCAATACCCGTCACCGTGCCACTTGGGAACAAGAGACAGCTGTCGGGCACCGCGTGCAGATGCACGCGGCAGGCAAGAGTATCCCCTGCTGCTCCACCAAATGTGGGATGAATGACGTTGGTTAAATAACCGGTAAATCGCGACCGACCGTAGACGCACGATAAAGTGAACACTATCGCCTTAGAGGCGAGGAAGAAGAACCTTCGCTCGTGCAACATCCGATGGGGAGCCGGGGGTGCCAACGACGGCGAACCGCGATCCCATGGTGCTTTTTCTTTCAGACAATAAAGGGGCGGGGTCGATCGACCTGGCGATCATAAATATCGAATAACCACCAAAGTAGAGACGATAAGAAGAAAGGACAGATATACAAGACGGAAGTAACCTCCCAAAGGGCGAGCCACTAGTCAGTTTAATCGTCCACATGAATACTGACCAGTCAGAGGGGCTGCCGGGTACATCCAAATATTAAGGAGATGTGCTACACTCATGGCTGATGGCCATCACGTAGAATAATTTGACGCTTCTATGCGTCCTGAGGAAACATGGCTGTGAGTGAAAGCTCCGGTCATTCGACTATTACTGAAACGCCACCGCTGATTCCATTTAAGTCGTCAGAATTGGTGTCCGAAGAACCATTTGCGCACGAAAGACCTCTCAGAATGTGAGTTATTGGAGTCGTTGGGACTCAATTGAGCTAGAAAGTAGAATAGACACTAGGGGAAGCGCGAAGCGCGTCGGGAACGACGTACACCTGTTTGGAATGCCACTCACGACCGGGAACGTGCAGCGCCGATAACGGTGTCGGCGGCCTGAGAGCCGAGCTGACTAAAGTTGGAAACAGGTCCACAGGCGTGACACCCGTCCCCGCCCACAGCGAATGTGGTGGCCTGCGGCATTCACTCGCACTGGGGTGGCGGAAACTGCGGTAGCTCGGACGCTTGGAGCACAGCAAGCAAAATCTGAGGGATGTTAACGGAGCCTCGGACCTCGATACGAGCGACACTGGGTGTATCTATCACTGCGGCCGTATCAGGGCCGAGAACCGGTGCGCGTAGTCGTATCTATTGCTAGCACCGTCTTGTTTGGAGCGGTTTCTCTTTGCATGTTGTCAACGGAGCACGACGAAATGGCGCGCTGTGCAAGTCTTCGGTCCAGGTGTGGATCCCCTCCACGCACGCGGCTGCTCTGTGATTTCCATGGATGAAGCGGCCACGGCCGTCAGCGGTGCCGCGATGGAACGCGCCCGCGCCGCGGCACGCGAGGGGGTCCGTGGTCTTCCCACCATCCCAACGCAGCATGCCAACGAGGCAGTCACCGTCGCAGACTGTTGGAGGCGACTAGTATCGGATTGGCGGCGGCCTCGTTCCAGGCCGACTATGACGCTCGGAAAAAGGCCTCGGAAAGCAGCCGATTGACGTAATGGACGGCCTCCGCCAAGGCCGAGAGATTTTCTGACACAAAGTGCAAGCACGGATTGAAGAAAGTTGAGGAGGTCTCCCTTCTGGCGTCATGCACGCCCGAAGTGAGAAACACCCGGGCGGCCAACGACAAGGCCAGGCAAGGGTCCCAGGCCTTTCAAGTTCCGACTTGGTGTTCTGGGACGGTGCCTCGTCTGAGAGGCCTTGTGGGAGTAGCGTCATGGCCTCCAACCAGGCCAGGGGTGCCCTCAAGAGCTGTGCCGGCGGTAGAGCCGCCGCTACCAAGCGCAATGCTCACAAGAGGGTCAAATTCGAGAAGAACGAGGCCTTGGAAAATGGCAAAAACGAATCTTAAGATTTCCTATGCGCCATGAAACAGGCTGTTTCTAGGCCTGTGGAGGGGGCCCATGGCGAGCCACCTGCCGCAACGTCGTTTTTCTTTGTATTTGATGGGCGCGGAGGAGGCGATAGGGGCTTGATAATCGACCTGTAGGGCGACTTACATGCCTGCTGTGAGTGCGGTTTTCCACTCTATTGTTATTCTTTGTGTCAAAGAGGTTGCAATACGAGTATTACAGGGCGCAAACATGAGCTTCGCAACGTAGCTTCTCGCATGCGCTCTCTCGTATCTTCTGGGATGCAGAAAAAGGAGGCAGAGGGCTCCGAGTGAGCGGGAGCGCACAGGTATTTGGATGCCGCTATAACTGCGATAGACGAAGCACGGAGAGGCGAGAGACAATAGAGCCTCAAGGGATGTGTCTCACAGGTCACAGGCGCTGTTCCGTTCTTGGAAGGGGCATTGATGGAAGGCGGCCGGCGGCTTGGGGACACCCGACCACGGCGCACGGCCTAAAAATAGAGATGCAACTACAGCCGTTCTCCCAAAAAGCCCACACTCCAACTCTCCCAAAAGAGTTCGAAATCGGCCTCTACGACCCCGCAGAGGCCGATTTGGAACATATTTGGAACTGTTGCAGTGCGGGAGTGTTGGGACAACTGCTGTACAGTGTCGTCGGCAGTGGGGCCATGTGGACCACGCGATCATTTGAAGAGATGACACATCATCACGAGAGAGATGTGTTGCGGCTGCGCTTCGTCCCAACAAGCAACTGACGGCACCTTTCTAATGCTGGAGGCTACTTTGTACTGAGGATGGAGAGGCGGCAGAGTGCGGCGACATTGACTGCAGTCGATTCCACTTTACTAGAGCTCTAGAAAAATAGCCATACCAACCTGGCTCCTGCAGGGATCTGTCTCAAACTTGACTCACGAACACATGATAGAGCCGCTGTTGCCTCAGGCTAGTAACATTCCGGTTACTATGCACCGTGTACGAGCAATCGGTGAAAATCTCTCAAATCATCATGTCGTGTGGTGCCGTTCCGCCAGATCAGGTCACCCATGTCTCTGATCGTCTCCAAAAAAGAAGCAAACCAGTGCCAGCACCTCGAAAAAGGAGGCTACTTTGAACAACTGAGGCCACTCTGGTCAGAATTGCATGAGATCAAACAACGCATTTCCTGCAAGGAGAACACCGAATGAAGAAGACTGGTTTCTGGACCCAGACGACTGTTCCCAATATCGGGACCCGGAAGAGTTGTTCCACCAAAGTCAACCGCGCCAGTGTCAAACAGCAGACGAGAAGAAGCTACTATCAAAATGTGGAAGCAACTCTTCACGTTCGATCACTCTCCTCTCCCTCTTTCGACTCAATCTCATCGTCACTCCCCTCCTCGCTCTCATCCCACCCCCCGCGCATCCAGTCTCCCTCTTTCAATCCGCCAGCGTCCAGCTGTTTCTCAATCTAGGCAAGTACCCGGCGACCACTCGAGGAGAGCGTCTCAGCACGTTCTACACAAGAGCAGCACACTCTTTTGTGATGTGGTGCACGGCACGGTCGCACTTGCGCGCACCGCCCCCAAGGTGACGAGGACCGGGCATGGTGGGAGCGAGCATGCTGAATGTTTCGACCGTGAACGTGTCAACGCTCTGAGCTCCTTATATACGTGCTTATTGGCATGGCCGGACTCCGCAAGTATCAGGCCGGATCAAGGCACGTTCTGGTCCGCGCGGTAAAAAAGGCGCGCGGAGGTCCGTTGCATGAACAGGCGGTCTCAGGGTGTTGCGTAATTGTGACAACACGCCCAGCCAACCCCACCCAGTTGGGGGGAAGGAGAGCCCGACCGTGTCGTCGGGTAGTCCTGTCAGGGAGTACCCTCCCCGGAAGGAAACCCCAAAGAGCACACACGCACGGCGTCGACCGGGGAAAGGCTCCCCGAGCGAGAATCACGAGTTGTGTGACAGGAAGATTACTTGCCCAGGTCGAGGGCTCCGAGGCGGTCCCCATGCCTGGCCGTCGTGTACACCTCAAGGCCCCTTCCCAGATGTCCCACCTGCTCGTTCCCCTCCTAACAGCCCACGGAAACCAACCCACCACAAGCCCCCCCCCCAGGGTCCACGGGGCCAGACTCTCGGAGGGGCGCCGAAGCCTCTGGCACAGCCCAAAGGCAGGGACCTGAGCGTAGACACGTGACACCCCGGGTGGCCCCAGTGTTGGGCGCCCGGTGTAAACCTCGTCGGAGGCCTTAGTAAGGCTCACACAAATTAGGGCCCGTAAATGGGGGCCCCGTTCACTGGGGGGCAGTCGCCCCAGGGAACAGTCATTACGATGCCTACCATGGTGAGGCACGAGCGACGCACAAGTCAGTAAACACCTGAGAGGGTGGGAATATGCGCTAGTAGGACATAATACACTCGCGAGGGCCGGGGGCCCTTTCGACACGACCGGATCCGACAGGCTGAGGTCGAGAATCCACATGTCCCCTCGTGACTGGGACGGATCTGGTTCCACGAGTGTCGGGGACAGGTGTCCTGCGGTCACAGTACCCCTTTCTAGAGGGGCCGCCGTCCCGGAGACCCAGGGCCAGGAGGACCGGTTCCAGGGCCACGGGCTGGCCATGACGATTAACCGGCATCCCCCACAGTGTTTTTCCTCGGAGCTGCCCCGGCCAGAGCCGGCGGCGGCCGCCCCGGGTCGTGGGGGGTCCGCCGGGGCCAAGGAGGCATGCAACGTCCACGCGAGGCGGAAACGGCGGCGTGTCAAGGGGGCTCTGTGACTTGATTAAGCCACACAGGCCGTGAGCAGGGACGCGGACCAGGGAGCCCGTCCTGAAAGGGCATCGCGCGCACCCCCGTGGATTAACAGTTCAGGGGGTGAGGGACGCCGCGGGAGGCGGTGGGGCTCCCCTGAAAGCGTACAGGGGCTCATATGAGCGGTGCGGATGGGGGCGCATGGGAGCAGGACGGAGCAGCCGCGTACTACAGGCCGCCTCCTCACCTCCCCCCGGTCCCCGTCGCCATCACCCCTCCCCATATCCCCGTTGTCAGACCCGCGTCGAGACTCGGACGCGGCGGTTATGTCTTCCTCGCGGCCGACGGGGGACACGCCGCCGGAGGAGTCGGCCGCTCCGAGTGCGGGGCGCGTCGCGCCGCCGGAGGAGTTGGCGGCCTCGAGTGCGGGGCGCGCTGCGCCGGTGTCGGGAGGGACTCCGGCCAGGCAGAATTGCCCTCAAGCGGCGGCGGGGGCTCGCATCAGTAGCGGAGCGACTCCCACGGGCGCGGCCAAGTGGGGCCGACCGGTGGCGGTGACCGTTCGGACCAGCAGTGCGCTAGCCGAAGCGGGCGCCACCAAGGCAAAGGGCTCCACGTCGGCCGCCACCCAGGCGAGTGGGGCAACCCCTTCGACCCCAATCACGTCGACGGGCGCAAACAGTTCAAATGGCGCGGCATCGGCCGCCGGACGCGCCCGGCCGGCGGCGCGACCCCGAGTTGGGCTTCCGCGGCCGCGGGGAGCCAGGCAACACAGCATTCGCCGCCCCAGAGGTGCTCCAAGTCGGCGTCGGGGTCGGCAACGGCGTCTTGCGCGTCAAGTGCGGCTGGCCGGTCGGCCGAGGAGGTCGCACTGGCCCCCGCTACAGCGGCCCCTCATGTTTCGTTGCCGACCAGCCGGCGGGAGACTCCTCCGGCGGCGGCGGCGGCGGGGCCTGCGGAAGGGGAGGACCCCATGAACCGAGACTCCCCTCCCCCGGCCCCGCGACGAGTGCGGCCCCCGGAAGTGGAGGAGGACCACCCAGCGGGGGCGGAGCCGGCGGCGCTCGTCCAGTGGACGCCCCGCCACGCTCTATTCAGTTGGGGGAGTGTCGCCTGAGGTCCATGTACGAGGCCATCCCGGTGCCGAAGCAGTGCCCGGCTTGGCAGAGGTGGGTGACGCGCCACCCCGTGCAGTAGGAACGACCTGTAGGGGTGTCGACCGATCTCCCCGCCGTACAAGAGGCGGCGGTGGCGCCGTGGGTGGAGCGCGTGGCGTCGTGCCTAGCCCGTGTGATGGACAGGCGGACGGCGGATGACATCCTGGTCGTCGTTGCGTGAGAATGTGCGTGTTGCGCCCCCCCGTACTTGGGGGCGAGGGACCCCCACTACCACCACCAGGACGCGCGCACCGGGTGCTGCGTGCGGGACGCGTCTTGGATACTGGAGAGTGCTACTCAAGTAGAGAGCACTCAGATCCACGTGTCGGCGCGGAGGGACAACTACGTCCCGACGCCGTCGTGGTGGTCGGTGTTGGAGGTGCCCCACGGATTTCCCACGAGGATGCCCCGCGTCATGGCCTACTTTCGAACGGCGCTTCATCGGGGGGACTCCACCTCGGCAGCGGCCATCCTAACTACCCAGTGGGTGCTCTAGGTGGCGGGGGTATGGTATGCCTCCGCCCGAACCACGGGGTACCTGTGGCACCTGCCCGCCGGGTAGGTGCATCGCCTCGTGGGGCTGCACCCCGCCAACTTGGCTAACGGTGCGGGACAGGAGGCGGTCGTGTACTTCCGCGAGTTAGTCTATCTCCACGAGTCTTTGGACTGCGCGGCCGCGCGTCCGCATCTCGCCCACTGAGTTTGCGGGGAGGATAAAGAGGCGGCCCGGGAGTTTGTGCACTGTGACAAATGCCTCGTGGACGGTCGCATCGGCCTTTGCGAGGGCCTGGGCGAGACATTCTACCCCTACGCTGCGGGGGTGACGTCGACTTCCGCTCCCCCGGAGTCGGGATGGGGGGCCACAGGGGCAGTATCCCCGCATCGATGCAAGCGCACCCGTGGAGTGGCCGAGCGCCCCCCTGCTCGTGGGGGCGGAAACCGGCGGCCGACCCGGGCGCGGCCGTTCCCAGGCGGTTCGGCGGGGCGCCGGAAGTTTACTCCACCGAGGGTGCCGCACTACCCGGCGTTGGTGGTGGGGAAAGGCCTCAGTTGGAGGTGCCCCACCGCCTAGTGTGCGGGAGCCCTGGCAACAACCTACCTGACTGCGGCGGGGACGCTTCGGGCTGCACACGGGGAGGCGATAGTGGCCTCCTTGGTGGAAAACCTGGCCTGGGTCACCCGGGACGCCGGGGCCGTACTGCGGGGGTCCCCGTCTGCCCTCTCGGCGGCGGCCGACCAGTTCTTAGTGGACACCACCCACGAGGACATCGGGGACAAGATGGTCTCGCGCTTGGAGGGGCACGGCCAGCGGGTGGCGCCGGCCCCCGCGGCAACGGGGGGCGGCGGGAGCTGAACTCGAGCCCCGTATGCATGGGAGTCGTCCGCGCCGGCCCAACGCTTCTATGGTGGCGGCTATTCCAACTCCACCGGGGGTGATCCGGCGTCGGGGTATGCCCTGTACGGCGGGGAGTACACGTTCTACGAAATGGGGCCGAGTAGGGCCCCGCGCTCGACGTTGTGACGGCCGGACACTTGGCCTCCACACTCGGGGAGCCAGATCCCTCCCAGTCAAGAGGGGACACGTGGATTTGCGTCATGGGCGGTCGGATTCAGTCAGTCCGAAACTGCCCCGGGCACTCGCGAGAGAATTATGTCCTACTGACGCATATTTCGAATCGTTCCGGTGGCCATCCACTTGTGATCACCCCGTGGCTCACCAACCGCAACTGCGATCTCGAGACCTCCCTAGGAAGAGTAAATCCCAGGGCGGGCCCCCAGTTAAAGGACCAATCTTGTGTAAACCCAACTTTGACCCCTGACCAGCATTACACCGCGCCCTCGACACCGGGGCGCCGCGAGGGTGTCACGTAGCACCGTTCCCCCGCCTCAACGCAAGGCGGTGTCCGAAGCTTCGGCCGGCCTCCGCTAAGACTGGCCCCATGGGCCCTGAGGAGAGGGTTTCTGAGGGTCCTCTGATGGTGCCTGAGGGGGTGGTTCTTGAGGGTTGGATGGGGACAGACGGGTTCAAGAGGGGATAAGAGGGTGAGGCGTGAGTGTTGCCTCGAGGCCTTCGACGCAGGAAAGTAGAATTCCGGTCACACAACTCGTGTTCGTCGCTCGGGGCGTCTTCCCCCGGTCGACGCCGTTGTTGTGAGCTCTTCGGGGTTTCCTTCCGTGGCGGATATTCTCCGACAGGACTACCCGGCGACACGGCCTGGCTCGCCCTCCCCCCGACTGGGTGGGGTTGGATGGGCGTGTTGTCACATTTGGTGGGGCAGCAGGGGAGGAAGGCGACTCAACCATCCTCGGGGTGGCGGCGGTGCGCCAACCCGCCTCGGGGGGAGCCTGGTTCGTCCTCCCCCCCTCGGTTCCTAGCGCTGCAGGCAGCGCCTCTGAACGCCAAGTTTGGCTGAGTCCGGCCGGGTCGAGGGCCGAAGGGGGGGGGCATGGAGACCCCCCTGGGGTCAAGGTGCCTGGTGTCGGGGGGGATGGGTCTTCCCCCCCCGGAGGCGGATCGTCGGTAGACGATCGCCACACCAGTGCAGGAAGCACGGATGCGGGTGCCCGCGGGCAGCGGACTTTGTTCCAGCCCTTTCCCCCGGGCCTCGATCTGACTAGGACTCGCCCCCCGGCGGGCTCCTCCTCGGGAAGTCCTCATCCGAAGCGGCCTCGTCGGGTGCTGGCACTCATTTCGGCGGAGGACAGCCGCCCGACGTTACCACGTGGGGCGGTGCGTCTGTAGCACCACAGGCACTGGAGCCTGCTGGTGGGAGCTCTATTCGTGCTCCCCCAGGCTCACGGGGTGCCAGGGATGGCCAGAGTCACGAGTGGCGAGACGCCGTGGCTGCGGTCGTTTGGACTGAAGTCACCCGATCGCTAGTTACGATGTTGAGGGGCTCTACGCCCAGAGTCGCTGAACGCCGGGGCAGAGCCCGGCACTCTTCCCGTCGGCACCGACGCGACGACTCGTCTTCGTCGTCAACCACGGACGTATCCCGCTCGGGGGACGGGTATTAGGTTCGTTCCGTGCTACCCCCACGCCGTTGACGGTGAGGGAGGGTACTCGGGGTATTGACCCGAGGACCCAACCGGCTCCTGACGCGGTGGGGGGTGAGCCAGGCGAGGGGGTGGCGCGAGAGCTACCCCGGGGTATTGACCCGGGGTTCTCGACGCAACTCTCCCTCACAACCCGTACGGAGGCGGAGGGGTGGCCGACTCAAGCAGCCCCGACGCCATCAACTCGGGTGGTGCCACCCAAGATTTTGGTGAAGCACCCGTACTACTAGTTTATGTTCGATTACGAGACCTATGCGCTGGACAATAAGTCGGTTGTATACACGCGGCGCCAGGCCCGTACTCTGGGTCGGCGCAAGAAGGACGTGGCTCATTCCTTGGGGGTACACGACGAGTAGGAAGGTTCTCCCCCTGCCAAGGTCTTCCATTTCTTGCGCAAGTTCGCCAAGGTCTGTGACGACAACGACATCTCCGAAGGCGAGGCCTTCTACATCCTTCAAGACTTTACGTAGGAACCTCTCAAGTTAGAGGTGATTATGGTTATGCCGACTCGCCGGGCGGGTAATCCCGGCGAGGTCGCTTCCTACCTGGAACTCATCAACCGGATGCTCCGGCGGCACGTCGACTAGGCCTCAGTGGCAACCCTAGTCGAGTCCCTTAGCGTCGCGGTCCAACGGGAACACGAGGACGAGTTGTCCTTTGCCGAACGGCTCCGCCGCCTCAACACCGAGTGCGGGTTCGTGTACAGGGTGAGCGCGCTCAAGGGGCGCTTTGTGGAAGATGTCCACCGCCCCGCGCGCGCCACTGTTTTGGAGCGGAACACCCCCGGCATGACTGTGGCGGAGTTAGCTCGCGTCGCCCAGACAAGGGGCGACGAACACCGCTGGCTCCGACTTGAGCAGCTTAAGGAGCGGACCAAGGAGCGAGATGTGCTGGCGGAGGAGGCCCGGCTCCCGCTGCAAGCTCGTGCGGCCACATTCCCGCGGGTTTCGGGGGGACCTCGGGGTTACCCTCCGCGAGGCGTCCCTATTCATTTCGCCGGGGCATTGGACGCCCCAACTCAAGGCGGCGGGGTACGGCACGATGCGGCCCGACCCGGGGCACCGGATGGCCCGACTCCCGGTGGCGGCGAAAACGCACGCCGCCGAATTCGACAGAGAGATGACACTCTTCGTCCCGGACTCAAGGCGGGAAAGTTCCTTTGCTGGCAGTGAGGCACGATTGGCCATTGGGCCGAGGTGTGCCCAGCCTTGGACGCACGCCCACGTGACCGATTGGCGACGGCCAGTCGCTGGTCCCCTCTCGGGGCGCCCTCGGGCTCCCGAGATACCCAGCGGATGGGCCGGCGGGTGACAGTTGCCATCCCTGAAGATGACTCCAGCTCAAGCGGCGATGAGTCGACGCCGCTTGAGAAGGGGGAACCGCCGGCCGGGCCCGAGTGCTGTCCGGCTTCCTCCTCTGCGTCCGAGAAGGGAAACGAGTAACAACCGGTGTTGGGCCCTCTCCGCGGCGACCGGTGGACCCAACTCGGCACGCGGATGTGATTCCAGTTCGCATCCCATCCCGACCCAAGAGGAGCCGCCCTCGCGACGCACCCCCCCCGAAGGGGCTGGACGGCCGAAATGTGGTGGCCATCCTGACGGGGTCCAACTATCCGGTGGCCAGCCGCATCTGGCTGGACACGTGGCGTGAGTTAGCCCTCCGCGTCATTGACGACACGGGGTCCGGCGTCTCTCTAGTACGAGAGGCGCTTCTTCTCCCGGAGGTGAAGGTGGCGCCCTTAGACGCGGCGACCGCCCAGTTGTTTTACGTGAAAGGGGGACTCCTTCCCATCATGGGTATCGTGACTCTTACGGTGCGAGTCGGCACCTACTAAACACCAGTCACGTGTGGAGTAGTGCGCGGCATGTCGGCCCCCCTACTCCTAGGTACCGACTACACAGACGTCCATGTCCCCAGCATCTGCGAGCCCAAGGGGTATATCCAGGTATTAGATGGATGTAAGGTCCCCATCCTCCGTCGGGGTAAGACGGTGTCGTACGCAAAGGAGGACCAGCCCGGCAAGGCTGGGGCCGCGAGTGAGGCGGAAGCCAAGGTGCGTCTGACCTGCGAGGTGGTTCCGCCCCCGCGGTCCCGGGGGTACGTCCCAGTGCAGACGTCCTCTCAAGGGAGTGGGGTCATTACCCAGCGCCATCAAGTGTATTAGCGCCATCGCGTGCATGTGGCAACTGGCACCATGGACTGCACCGCCAACCAGACGTGGTGCGTAGAAGTGACTCACACGGGGATCACGAGTAAACGTCTCCCCAAAGGTATGGTCCTGGGGCATATGTCGGCCTACTCCGGCACGGTGGCCGCTATCTCCCGGAAGGAATGGGCTGCACTCAGACCCAGTCCGGCCACCGCGCCGGACGCGACGGACCCCGTGGAGGAGCCCCATGTTCATACTTTGAACGTGCCCGAGGGGTTTCGGCCTCAAGTGTTCTCCCTACTAGAGAAACACCGGGCCGTATGGAGTGGGCACTTGGGCTCCATCAAGGCTACTGAGCATCGGATCCAGTTGAAGCCGGGATCTACGCCCGTCCGGATCAACCCCGAACGGATGGGTCCCCGAACTAGGGAACTCATCAAGGTCCAAGTCGACCGAATGTTCAAGCTAGAAGTCATCGAGCCGAGCCAGAGTGAATGGGCTAGCCCGTTGGTACTCATCCCAAAACCCCACGGGAGTCCCCGGTTCTGCATCTGCTATCGGCAGTTGAACGAGCGCACAGTACGCGACTCGTATCCGTTACCCCGGATGGGCGTCTGCCTCGACTCCTTAGGGGATGCCCAGTTCTTCTCCACGTTTGACTGCAATGCCGGGTACTGAACGATCCCCATAGCCGAGGAGGATGAGCCCAAGACATCGTTCACCTGCCACTGTGGGAATTACCAGAGTACCCATCTTCCCTTTGGCCTGTTCAATGCCCTTGCTACTCTCCAGCGGGCTATTGACATGATCCTGTCCGGAGTCAAGTGACAGAAAGTGCCCTTCTACTTAGACAACCTCATCATCATCTCCCCCGATGCAGAGTCCCACCTGTCCCACTCGGACATGGTCCGCACCGTACTTGGGAAGCATGGGGTCACCCTCAAGGCACAGAAGTGCCACCTCTTTAGTAACAAGGTGGAGTATCTTGGCCATGTAGTGCGGCCCGGACGCTTGAGCTTGAACGAGAAGAACCTTAAGGCCATCGAGAAGGCCCTCTTCCCCAAGACCCAAACCCAACTGAGGAGTTTTTTGGGCATGTGCAATACCGTAGGTTCTCGGTAGACTTCGCTAAGACCGCGAAGCCGCTGATTGACTTGAACAGCGTGAAGCTTCCCAAGCGGTTTAGTCCCCCTACCCCGAAGGAACAGGCCGTGTTCGACAAACTACGCGAGTATCCATGCCACCCACCCATCCTTGCAATACCGTGCAAGGAGGGGAAGTACATCATCGATGTAGACGCTCGCTAAGATCAGCTGGGGTGCTGCCTACTACAGCAACAACCCGATGACAAGTACCTGGCGGTATGTTCCTTCAGTAAGGGCCTACAACCGGCCGAGAAGAACTACAACGTCCCCGAGATTGAGGGACTGGGTGTGGTGTGGGCTGTCGGTTTCCTACGACCGTACATCGAAGGCACCAAGTTCCTCATCCGGTGTGACCATAACGCATTGAAGTGGATACTAACAACGACGGCATGCACCAACAATCGACTCAATCGTGGGCGCATCCTCCTCTCAGATTTCAACTAAATGTGAAATACCAGCCCGGCCCCGAACACGCGGTGTCCGACGCGCTGTCCCGCTTCCCGACTGAGGGGTTGGACACGGGACCAATCTCCCAGGATATCCACACAGTTGGGGTGACCACGCGGTCGGGGGCAGTACTCGAACCCCGGCTCCCTGAGAACAGGGAAACCGCTCGCATACCCCTTGGCGAACTAGCACAGAAGCAGGCGGACGATGAATTCTTGCAGGAGGTCAAGCAGCTACTTGATACCTCCGAGCCCACCCGCTTCTACCAGAATGCGGATGGGCTGCTCTGCCGAGAAGGGCATCGGGCCGGCTCCCAACAGTTGTTGATACCCCGGTCCCTAGACAAGGACGTGTTGCGGGCGGAGCATTCATCCCCCTTGGTGGCACGTCACGGTGGTTCTTGGATGTACCAGACCATGAGGAACCATTACTATTGGCCTTCATTGGCCGCAGACGTCTTCGGTTGGGTCGCGGCGCGCCCTACCTGTGCGAAGAACCGACTCAGGGGTACGCAGAGTACTGCACCTATGTGATTGTTCCCCGCTACGGAACCGTTCGCGGCCCTGGCCATTGATCTACTTGGTCCATTGCCACCAGGCCCTGTCATAAGTATCGTTTTCAATTTCGGGTGCGGTATTTATAGATCGTTAAATTCGAGTACGTGTGCCGGCCACCTGTCTCTTCATGTGTATTAATACGAGATATACCTTGAGAACATGGGTAAGAATCAATTCCGGAATTGATCGGCTTGGATCAGCTGCCAACCTTCAGCAGCGCGAAGCACCTATTTAGCCCAAGCATGTCGGAACGGTTCCGTCACGTGAGTGAACCTGTTGGCGGCGTTGTCAACGGCTAGCGTGAGAACTCGGACGGGCGCCCCCTGGCGAGCACACCGAGGTTCGGAGAATCCTCCCCGATCAGAATCGTTATAGCCATGAGATCAGGTCCACAACTTAACTGGTACTTGGCGGACGTGAAACGCCATAATTGCGGGAGAATGGCCGGCTCTTCTGGCTCTAAGTCCGCTGGCGGTCGGAATTGATCGGCACCCACGATTACCTACTCATCTGTTGATGTGGGTGTGGGTGCCAGCCGCCCTGCTGCCTGCGGGTACGGGAGTTCAGACACTTACACTCGTAAAAGTACCTACTCACAATATACGCGTGGTAGGGCCTGATTGCCACGGACCCCCGAAGGATATGAGTGTATCCTATTCATTTGTGACCGTTTCACTAAGGTCACGCGGGCTGTCCCGCCGAACGAGATCTCGGCTCTAGATGTCCTCAGTGCCTTCCTGGACGCTTTGGTTTCAAGTTACGGGATCTCCGATACAGTTTCATCGGACAACGGACCCGAATTCGCCGCAGTACTCTGGCAAGGGGTGCTCAAGGTGCTGGGTACTGACACCAACTCCGCCACGCCTTACCACCCCCAAACTAATGGGCAAGACGAATGGTTGAAAACGACTTTAGTTAAGCAACTACGACACTGCGTAAGTGACCCCGTAGTTACGTGGTCCCAGTACTCAAGCCTAGTGGCTAAGGCATATAACTCTCAAGTGCATGGTAGCACCGGACTGGTCCCACTCGCGTTCGTAAGTCCACGACGGCTTACTTCCGTGGCGATCGAACGACTGACAGAGGGCACCGACACCGGGGAAATAGTAGCGCGCGGGCGGGCAAAGGATAACTTCCTCTAGCCGCTCGACGCCCTGATACCTTTAGTACGAGATACCATGGAAAAGGCTCAAGCCCGGTACAAACGGGCCTTCGACAAGCGCTTACAGGCTGGACGCGAAGCCCTCCGAAGTGGAGACTGGGTACTTGTGATGTCACACGAGAACCAGGTGGGTAAACTCGTCTTCAAGACTCTGGGACCATACCAGAACTCGAGGACAGACGGGCGTCGGCTCGCAATCGAGAGTGACGATGGTATACGCACCATCAACCTGAACCACGCCACCCGGGCCCGGGAACCACCCGAGGGTGACCCGGCGTGGGCACGGGCACTGTCCGCGTGGCAGGTTCCCTTCCTGCCCCCATCGGCTAGCAAACCGATAGAGGCTGTCTTCGACCACTTTGTCGGACACGGGTACGACGGACATGAGCGACTCATGCACAAGGTTCGATGGTCCGGGTATGGACCCCGGGAGGACTCCTGGCACTATGTGGAGGACCTCCCGGCTGAGAAGTTCGCAAACACTGCATGCGACACCGACTCACGGTGCGACGAAGGGTATCAATCAACTAACCCCCAGTACAGGGTACCACTCAAACACCCCTGTGGCGGTCGGGGGGTTCAACGGCCTGAAGGGGCGCGGCCCCTCAACTGTGGACAGCACACCCCCGGGGGCACCCCCAAAATATCCCGATCCGGGCCAGCAAGGGAATGACCTGTCCGAATCTCAGGGAGATCGGACCTGGTCGGAGGCGGGGGTTTTCCCTCGTGGTTTTCCCAACCCCCCTACTACTTGTTTGAACTTTTTGCTTTGGAGGGATTTATCTGTTTGGCGCATCTGAGGTGGCTACTTTAGCCGCTGGCGCTCGGGTTGTGGAGGGGTTTGTTGACAGTGGGGAGGTCGTCCCCACCGCCGCTTGATAAAACCAACTGTGCTTTAGACTACGATTCCCCCCTGGGCTTTGCCGTGATTTTCTCCTCCCGTTGGGGGAAGGCTGGGCTGTGGGTCGATTTCCGGGGCAGTTCCTTCGACGGACCGAGCTGATCAAGAGGTCACTTCGGC
>Ga0114955_1000722_pt1 | contig 15247 bp, 27 predicted proteins | sample Porto_5metaG_FD_87302 | JGI IMG/M metagenome (GOLD analysis project Ga0114955, IMG submission 87302) | Marine algal microbial communities from Porto, Portugal - Porto_5 metaG | ecosystem: Host-associated > Algae > Red algae > Unclassified | place: Portugal: Porto | collected 2015-02-02 | reverse complement strand
GGGGGACGGGGGTGGGGGGGTGATGGATGGAGCGGATGGGAAGGGGGAGAGGAAAAAAGCACCTACGACGTCCCTTGGGCCCAGTGCACGACTGCCAAACGGCGTCTCTGTATCCCCTGAGGTTGTGCAAGACAATAGAGACGACTCAGTCGTTTACATCTTCGTTATACAGCACTGTCTGTTCCGGGAAGAAACAGACTACTACCTCCGACAGCTGAACGCCTCGGGTACCCTCCGAACGCTCCACTCGCTACAATCCATGGTGGAGTCAAGTATCAACCTGGAGACAACGATAGTCCATTGATGCAGGGCTGTTTGTGTGGCTTTTACGGCCCTCGGCGAGCATCCTCACTGCCTGCGAAGATTGCAAGGCTCCTCGGTACCGCGTGGACGGAAAGCTACATACACAGACGACCTATTGGGCACTCGTACCATGGCTCAAGATGATGCTCGCCGACCCTGATATGTGGGCGGGTATGGTACATGCGATGAAGGACGCACGCGAAGCTGCTGGGAACAGCCCAACAGAAGATCTTCGAGTTGATTCGACGGCTCCATGTTCCCGAAGCTGGTGGAACCGGGCTACTTGTCATCGAACACCTGCTTTGCGCTCAGCATTTCAACCGACGTTTTTTAAGCCTGGGGGCAGCGAGGTTTCGAGGTTTGGCCGACTATTGCGACGATACTTAACGTCGATCCCTAGGTCAAGAGTACAAGTTGTGTCGAGTTGATCCTTGGAATCACCCCCGGACCAGGTCAACCGTATTATAGTCGTGTGTCTCTGAACCGATCGTCGGATGGGCATCGGACCTCCTAGAATCAGATCAATCGGCGATATGTCCTGCAGTAACCTGCTACCGTCCGATGACCGACGTATTTCTTTCCAGCCACGCATAGAGCACTGCAGATGGGAGCGGCCATTGAATCGCTCCCTCCTTGGTAGATTTCCAAGGAAGTCCAGAGTACAGCCGTCACCGTTTGATCAGTACACTTTACTTGAAAACTGACTGGACAAATGACAATAGTCCGCTCCGCGGCTAGGACGGTGGGGACCGTACAAGACATGTCTCACTACACGCGCTATACGATTCCGGGCCCAACTAGTCCGTTTTCAATAGTCGAGAGACGCTCCGTGTGACTGCGGATACTGCAAAGGCCTCTCCTTTGCATCCAACGCCGTGCTCTGCGCTTCTTAGCGACCCCTGACAGTCCCCTGCACACCAAATCTCTCAACCCTCGACAATGGCTGCGTCTTCCTCGATGCTGCAGCGTTTTCCACCGCTCCATATCACCACGGAAATTATACATCCCGTACACGTACGTGCCGACGACCTGCCCCACCGTTGCAGGTCACTCTCACCTGCCTTCATCCACCATCAATCTCCACCAGAGGCCCCTTAGTGCCACGTGTCGCGCTACTCCCGATGGGACGTACGATAGCGAGAGCTCACAGTTTGAAGGGCCGGGTGCCCCACAAATGGAAACCGTTGCGGTTTCCTTAGAAGCCGGCCGCAATGGGGGTGCCCACGAGCCCGCTGAGGACTGAGACCGCTGAGGTGGTGCGGCTGGCTGCCCGCCGTCATGGCTGCTTTTTTGTCTTAGCTATTCATGGAGACTGGTGCGCGGTGGGTCCGGACACGCGGAGCTGGGCGTGAGAAACAGAGGCCACGGTCTATTACGGTTATCGCGGCAATTAGGGCGGGTCGCACATGCATGAGAGTAGTATGACGACGCGCGGGGAGTCGGGGGTGGCGGAAATGCGTGCGGCGCGTGAGGATACGGGGGTGCTGCTTCGTCCTCGTGCCTGTCAAGGAATGCAGTGCCAGTACGTTCCTCACAGACAGTCCCTGCAGTGCGGCTTCGTGTATGAAAGCGTGTGGTTCACCAGTGGGGGAGCAAAGGCAAAAGAATCATGTCCGCTATGAAAATTGAGAGAGCACTCTTTCAAAGGTACACAACAAAGATGATCACGCACATTCACTTCCTGGGAGCCGGATAGTCCAGATTAGACAGCTGGTACATAGCGATCTCCCCGTCCTTTCCTTCCTTTGTAAGTTTTCTTGAGAATCGATAGGACCTGGTCGACCACCAGGTCCGCGCCTCTTTTGGCTGACTCACGATGGAATTCCCGGTATATGAGAGACCGCGCCGAGTAGAGCTCTTAAAGGCGGCGTCGATACGCTGTGTCGGGGATGCACGATCGCCACCGCCCACCGAACATGGACTCGACCTTCCTGATGGACGCCCTCCGGTTGGCCACGCCTCTCCCCATGAAGCCCTCGGCGTACTCAGTCAAGGCCGCCCTCCACCCCAGATTCACCACCATTGGCAGCAGCGGTACGTACTGACCGTCTCCTGTGAAGATGGCGACCCCGTCCAGGTTGGGGTTCATTTCTAGCTGCCGCACGTAATCGCGGTCCGGCGCCATCCTCTTGGAAATGGAACGCAGGGGCGGTGCTAAAGCACGGGTAGGAGCCGCATGTGGCCGCTGCACAACCGCAGCGGTGGGGCACAGACACGAATGTCTAGCAGCAGCGACCCCAGCCTACCCATTCGCCCGACACAAAGTTTCAGGATGGAGGTGCGCCACGGAGTTCGAAACCAGCACGGAGGCGCGATCCCGCTCCCCGCAACCCACGCAACAGCCATGCATCTACCTTCCCCCCTCCCGATCACCTCGTCGTCGGCTTTCCCCCCCTACCTACAGTGGCCCGACGCTCCCCTCTCTGCGGCTGCCACCGTTTGCCAAATCGCTGACCGCCCCACTTAATGACACCCCATTCTACCCACGCAGATGGGCTACTTGCGCACGCAATCTCCGTACCTTCGCGGCGGTAGAGCCTAGCAGATTCTTCATGGCCGAAAAGCCTTCGTCTCTTTGGGCCTTCAGCTCCGCCACAGTGTCGTCCATCTGGATTCTGAGTCGCCTCTCCACGTCGAAGACGCATGAAGAGCTGGCCTATGCCACAGCCTCTACCGCCACCCTGACGGCGTGTGGTAGCTGTGGCAGTACCTGCGAGACAGCCGCCTCCACGGCGCGGCCGCCATCGCCCAAGAACTATACCATCGTATCGCTCAAGCTGCGGAAATGGTCGTTGAGAAGGGGGTGACAGAGTATATCGACGTTGGGGGGCAGGCTGGTTGTGACGAAGTGCGCCACCCAGGTCTAGAAAACAATCGCGCGCGCCATGTGGATGAGAGAGAACAAATAGAGCAGGGCCTGGTCTTTTCACCGGTCGTCCCTTGCCACGAGCTCGGTGTACTTGGCCTCCTCGTCGGCGAGAAACGGGCAGATGGGGCGCTGTAGCGCATCTGGCACCACGACAGACAGGCTCGACGGCACGGGGTTGAGCTGTCAGCAGGCCTGCCGGGCAGCGCTGTCATCATCGGGGCGTTCGGTATCAGCCCGTCGTTCGTACCGTTGGCGGCCCGAAGGTTCCACATCGCGTGACAGAGGTTGTCCGCCAGGCGCCCACCCGACTCCTTACACTTATGCGGGGCAGCCGTTCGGAACGCATGTGCGCTAACCGCACGCAGATTAATGTCCGCCCCACCCGCCATCTTTCTCAGGTTCGCCCGGTGGAAGTCATAGGACATGGTCTTCTATGGCCCGCCGCGCACCGCCTGGAACTGGCGCCATTGGTAGCACGAGCGCCAGCCCATCTCGGAAGCCGACGCCCAATAGTACTTTGGCTCGCTTCCTGTTGCTCGCGTCGCTGTTTCGGTTAGCTGAAGGTCGGGGGAAAACAAGGCGGGCGGCGTCAGCTGGTCCTGTCCCTCGCGGAGCCAGTCCGCTACGAGGGCGTCGGTGACTGCCCCGAGAGGACAGAGCTACGGGTCGAAGTCTGCGATGGAGACCAAGCAGTATGCTCCCCCCTCTCTCGTCTGGGTCGCCGAGACGTACGTGCACAGCACGTCGACGGAGTCAGCACCCGCTCCAGGTATCTTCGAGAACCTCCGTATCGCGTTGTCGCTCCGCTCAAGGCAATTTCATGGCACCGCGTGCCTCGAGCGAGAAGGATAGAAAAGAAAGTCCGTCCATTTGAATGGCCTTTTGTATCTTCGTTGTCGTGGATGGTTGCAAAAAAATTGTCTCACTGAGCGCGCGACGATCCTTGTCGGCAAGCGTCGGGTGCCACAAGTCCGGCACCTTTTCCAAGCCCGATTCCGTGTTCTCCGACGTTCTATTCCGCTCCTTCTTACTGACAAGCAGGTGGGCCGCGCTGTAGGTGCGAGCCGACGCGTACGCCTGGACGTCGTAGCGCACGCAGGTTTCGCACCCGCACGGCGTCCACAGCTGGTTAAAGATCAGTCCAACATTTGACAAAGCTCTCTGCTCCATCTGAACCACTGCATGGCCGACGGTCGTCATGCGCGGCGCCGACGCCGCTTGCGATGGCGCTGCTTGCGCCAACGTCGATAGAACTCTGGCGGCGCTGCCGTCGGTCGCGGGCGCGGTGGGTGTCTTCGTGGCGCCCATGTGTGTGCGAGAGTGGGCAGGGGTGTGATAAACCGGCTTTGTGCCCCTGCTGACGCCCCGCGCCCGTCCGCTCCCCCCCGCGCTAACTATTCCGCGGCCAAGCCGCCCACCTTTCATCCGTTCCTCTTCATCCGTTCCTCTTCATCGTCACCTTCGCCATCTTCATCCCCACAGACGCGCTCGCCGTCCGAATCGGTGCTCTAATGGTCGGCATCGACGGCCCCTGGCCGGACGACGGGGCGCTTAGAGCGCGCCTGCTAGGACGGTGAGAAGAGGACAACGACATGTCGGTTGCCTGGCACCACCGTCCCCCCGGGATACTGGCTGTCTAGCTTCGCTCCAAAGTGGCAGAATAGCTCTACGGACTTGGTGTAGGCCTCGATGGTCTTCTTCATCACGCTGTTTATATCGCTGGAAGTGTGCAAGGTCCACGCTCTCGCCGCAGCGATTGAGACGCTGGGGACCGTGGCGTACTGCTTGGTCTCCGCCAGGTTCAGGACCTGCGTCGCGATTGTGCACTGGTTGGCCTTTGTGAACACCCAGAGCTCGGCGTGTCTGTCGATCTCGGCAAAGCGGTTTTATTCTTACTTGTCCGCAGCGCGCTGCGCGGGTGTGCGCGCGTTGAGACCGCCTGGTGCGGCCTCAGCGGTCGCTTCTGGGCAGCCGGGCAGAACGCTGAGCCGCATCAAACTCATCGCGACATCAGTCGCACCGAAGAAAACCTGCATAACTAGGTTCTGCGCCGTGACGCAGTCCGCACCGTCTACAAGAGAGAGGTACCCTGTAGATAGCTCCGCCTCAACCCCGCTCCCCATGGAGCTGCTGGAAAGGTGCAAAGTCGACGCAATGACGAGATCCGTCTCCATCGCAGGCGGCCACCACACAGCGCTCGACACAGCCGACGTCGGTGGCGCCCCGGCACCACTACCGAACACAGCCGCAGTCGGCGGCACGGTCGACCCGCGAGGCTGCCGTGCCGCCTCAGCCGACGGGAGAGTGGCTCCACCGGCTGCATCGTACCCTGTAGGGAGTAGGACCGTAAGGGGTGGCAGGGCGGATGAGCCCACCGCTCAGTTCCGTCTGCGGCCTATCTCCGCCGCCGCACCCGAGCGATTCGGGTTTCCGTGTGCAGTGCCACTAGACTCTCCGCCGCCGTCTAGCGTTGCATTTGCGTTACTTCCGTCGTCCTGGTGCGCTTCGCGCCGTGTGATCCAGGAGTTTGTGTTGTTTCTCCTGTGTTTCGCTCCGCATCCTGTGCTGGGCTTTCCGACGGGCCTATACCACTTCGGCTTTGACGGCAGGATCTAATACAACCCTGTCGACTTGCAGTCGTTTGTTCACCCCATTTCCAAGGAGCTCAACGCCCGGGAAGTGGGGGTGGCTGGAGTGGCGGTGGCGAGATACACGGAGCCCCAGGTCGTACGCGCCAGATTCAAATCACCACGAACATGCCGGCCGGCAATGAGCTGCTCAAAGCCATCCGAGAACCTGGAACAGGCCCGGGCAGACGCCGTATTTTCATGGCGGTGCCGCATAAGCGCCGATACTAGTATCCCCCCTACGCCCCGGACGGCCCCCGCTCCTCCAAACGGAGGCGTTTTGACGCTATGGGCAACTTGAAGACGCGGAGGACCTCCGATAACATCAGGGCGGGTGGGAACAAAGTAAAAGACGCGTACAAGGCCGTTAAAAGCAACGCGGCTGTGAGCATCCTTGCTCAAAAGAAAGGCTTCAAGAGTTTTTCTCTGTTTTGTTTTCCCAGGCTCGAAAACAAGGTGCGCTATCCAGCCACCGAGTATCTATGGGGAATCGGTCCAGAAATGGTACTGTCAGATGGAATGCACTTGCTTTGGTGCAACGTCGTTTCTCGTCTGTGTGAGCTGCTTGCAGGCAAAAACGACAAGCCAGGAGGCGAAAAACCGTGGGTTATTCCAAAGGCTTTCTGGGCGGCCGTTGGCCGCTATATCAAGGCCCGTCGCAGGTCTGTGCCCCGCAGTCAAGAGCGCTCCCTCAGAAACATCACCAAGCATGCAGGATCCTACAAAGCGGTCGATTGGCTGTATTTATTATTAAATGTCCGCGAAGTCGTCTTAGAGGACCGAATTCCAGAGCACTTTTTCAAGTTGTTCATGCAGCGTTGTTACGCAGGACGCCTGATTTTCAAGTCAGGTTCCAGTACGGAAGTCTAGTTACGCCGAGCGGACGAGCATATCCAACAGTTTTGTCGGGATTTATGTAAGCACGTGTACTCTGGGAAGGAGGAACGGCTTCCGTATTTTCGACTGACCATCGTTGCGCGACTTGACATGACCGCCAACATTCGCTCCTGTGGCACTGCCTGGTCGTTCTGGAAGTTTGCGCCGGAGCGTCTTCTTGGCGCGCTGTCTCGCCTGATTCGGTCGCGGCGTCTTCCATAAGCTGTTCTCACGACGACCGCCTCCTCCAAGTAATCTGCTGATGAAGTGACAAGTTTTTTTGAGGCGCGTGTGCCGGAGGCTTGGGCGGCGGCGACAGGAAAACCGACACGACGCGAAAATCAAGATCTCGTCGGCACATATTCGCTTTCGAAGGAGCCGAAGGTGTACTGCATCCGTCCACGGAGGGATGTGTGTCGTCTGATTGGAGAAGTGCTCTCAAGAATGCAGGCAGTTCTGGCTGTGGAAGGCGCGTCCGAAGTACCTGAAACTATGTTCTCCAAGAAGAACTTCCATCTGAGCTTGCCAGATGGCCAAATTGAGGGCACTGTCGTCTTAGGAGGAGGTGCCTGACCGCTGGCGAGATTACCTCGTCCGCGTGCGCTTATACGTGCGACAAATAGGGAGTAGGGTCCAGGGCGAGGTCCTCGCCCCGACCAACGTCTCCAGAGTCGTGCACAACTTTTTAGTCGCCCAGATCGACGACGCACCTGTGTTGTTTGCGTATTTTGAGCTCGTGAAGTCCTCAGCGGACCGCGATGGAGTCTACGGGCTTCCCGAGAAGCGGCGCGAGACAGAGTGCTTTTGATTTTGGGAGGCGGGATGCGCTATGTGAACGCGATGGCCATTGACATTGTCGTTTGCACTCTGTTTGTGAGAGGGATGCACGTTGTCTTTCACAGCAGGGGAGTTTTCAACAATTGGTAAACGTCCTGTGTGTGTCTCTCGGTCGAGCAGCTCCCATTTCCCCCCCGTGTAGCTGCAGCTTCTTCCTACATCGAGAAAGCTGCATCCATTCGAAGGGGGGGCGATACAGTGCAAGAGCGGGTACCGTGGGGCTGGGGAGGTGCAGCACTGGTGCTAGAGCGTGGCGCAGAGCCAGCCTTGACAGGATGAAAGTTCGACTCGCTCAATTGATATGCGAAAGACATGGGCTTTATGTTCCAATATTTGTAGTATTCACATTTTTATACCACTTACCTTTCTCGCCGACGAGACACTGGCCGTCGTCGCGGTCGCAACATCTTTCAACCAAGATACCTTTGGTTTTCACGCTGTTGTGCGGCGACCACCTGTTGCGGTGCGTACGGCACACCCATCGCCCCTCCACCGCCCACCATGCCTCCACGCCGACGGCCTCGCACAGGCGATTCCACGGGTACGAAGATTCACTCGGGTATATTTGGACTGCGTCTTGATGTGTTCTGGTGTGCACGTGCGCACAGTAGCGTCCCTCTTGTCGTCCTTATTGGTCATGTGATGCGTCTTTCTGTACAATGCCTCAACTGTGACCGGATCTCTTTCGTGCCTCTGTTTTTCTTGGTCGGCGTGTCAGATTGTCGTGGTTTCGCTGCGGCCGCACAGGCGGCTGCCGTCATCGGGGGGGGCTCATCCAATATTCCTCCCCGGCCTGTTGGCGGACTTGCCGACGCGGCATCCACGCCCCCAGTTGCCGTCAACGACCGGTCTCGCTGCGGCCGCCTTACATCCCCCGCCTGCACACTTTGGGGCTTCTGCCTCTCCGCCTCCCCCTCAGCCCCCCCCAGTTCTTCGACGCCATGCAGATGGACGTGAGAGTGACCCCAGTTCCCGTAGTCGTACGAGCGGGCGGGGCGGCCTTTTTTTCATTGGTAATACGCCGGTGCAGCCCCCAAAGTATATAATAGTAAAGATTAGCATCTTCTCTAAGGACGAAGACGACGGGAGCGGGCTGGGCATCGAACACGGCGACCAGACGCATCTCGAGAAGGCCGTAACGATTGCAATGAAGCATATCTTCGGCCGGCAGGCGCTGTTTTGCGAGAACGAAAAGGCCAAACTGCGTCGAGCAGTGAGTGTATGGAGGAGCGCGAGCCACGCCTGGCGATGTGTGAGTCGGGTTAGGGGGCGCGCTCCGTCCTGCCGCGCGCGCTGAGAAGTCGTCTCCCACGTGGGCCGCGGAGGGGCTTGCCGGCGCCGGGTGTTGGGGACGCCGGCTCGGCGGCGGGCGACGGCGAACACGATGGCGACGACGCCGAGCCGAGAGACGCAGACATGCCCCTCACACAGGTTATGGTGGGGGAGCAGCCGGTGCAGCGGCAGCTAGCGTTTTTGAGCCAGATTTAGTGCGGGTTCAGTCGGGAGAAGAAGCGAACTCTTGCCGTATGAAGTGGCAACGACGAGACGCTACAGCAGTGCATACTATGGAGAGCTAGATGGCAAGAGGCTGTCGGAACGGAACACCTCAAATGACCCGGATAACAGCAAGGCTGTCAGCTGGCCTTAGCGAGATTGTGATCCAATCAAAGTGCAATCGATCCCGGCTATATACCGGTTCCGTTCGTGGCCCAACTGGCCTGCGTCCGTGCCGAAGATCCCTGTTTTATCCTGCATCTGTTCCCGTGGGGACGTGGCAGGAGCACCCCGTGCCAGCGCTGTAGCGCCAGCTGGCTGCCCTGGCCATCGCGCCGGCGGATCGCGACTCTGTCGGAACCGCGGACAGCGGCGGGCACCACAAACAGCGGCCTATGACGGCGGGTGCCGGGTCTGCTGCCCAGCCGACATCGGCGAAAACAGCCATAGTGGAAAAATTGTATGAATATTAGTGACAAAGTGTAAAAATAGCCCCGAACATTAGAACAACGGGCCATTCCTGGCAGCATGATGGAGGTAGCCCGGATGTGAATTTCGAAGAACACGAACATATGTGTACCACAAGAGTGGCGGATGAATGTACGGCTCACGAGACTGACCCGTGGCGAGCGAACAACGAATGGTTAGACCGGTGGCTGAGACACAATCTGAGGAGCTATGATTTGTTTCTACAAGGTCTAGTATGCGTAGGCTGAAGATCGGCGACTTATCCGGAAATCATATGTGTCCATGGTACGGGGGCCGACAAGGCCCCCGTATTGCTCATCCCTTAAGTCTGTGTTGATCGCCATGGACAGGGACAGACTTGTAGAACAGGCCGTCCATTGGTCAATAACGAAGTCCGCAAGCGGATCAGCACGTTTCTGGGACGTTACATGGGCCCAGGAGATTCAGGCCCTTGCAGCTTCGAGATACTGATCTTTATTGCGATTTTCTTCCCACTTCTTGGCTTGGACAGACCAAGACTGCAGCCGATCCGCTGATATCGAGATTTTCTGGGAGATTCTGGGTTTTCCTCTGAAACTTTGCTGTGGCTAACGTGCAATTCCAGCTTGAAAGGACACATTCTGTACAGATCTGATCCGACTTGCCCTTCTTTTGTGCCTTCTGACCAATCAGAGGCTTCTCAGCCACAATCTTGCACAGTCAGTCTTGGTCGATTGGGACAGAATTCGGGGATCATCAGTACAGTAGCATCGAGGGATGAAAAACGGTGCTGTTGCTGTCAGCAAGCCCTCTGTACTCAAGGGCCAGCGGAGCGGTACTAAGGCTCAGACTTGACGACGGGCTCTCAGCGGGCACGCACGCGTGTCAACCAATGAGTACGCTGTGTTCCAATCACGGCTGAATCATACCTACAAGTCTTCCTCCAATGGCAGCTCCGCACACGAAGGACTTACTGATCGAAATAGGCCCCATTGGGACGATTAGGATCGGAACATGAGCGTGTGTGAGATTTTCTGGTATATCTCGAGCACGAACACGCGCGTCGAGGCCACCAGGCGCACCCAGCAAAGGGGTGTCTTTTGGGTCTGAAACATATGAAAAAGTCATCAACTCCTCTTTGAAATCACCAGATCTTCCCCCTCCCTGGTGTGACCCAGACCGGCCTCCACCGTCGAAACCCGAGCGCCAACTACGCTTCTCGTCGAGACGCCACATCTGCGGCTTGGTGTACCGCCATACCCGTATCTTTCTTTTCCGTTATCCTACCGCGCTCGCAGCACCTCCCTACACCTCCCACCCTGCCCCCCTATTGATCATACCTGTCCTGCTTCTTCATCAATGTTCGTGCGCATAGGCGGGACACTCCTCTCACGTGCCACTTGGGGAGATGAGGTATGCTTTCGTTGACCGTCGTGAGGCGGTGTGAGGCGCAGCGAGTTTTCTTGCGCCGCCTACACCAGAATGTCTGGTCTGAGACGGAGGTCCTGTCGGGACTAGGACTTCAATTTTTGTCGCTTGCTCTGGCGCCCCTACGGATGCGTCTGACACGACCATGGACTATCACGGAATGCGTAGCTCTCACTGTCTTCTTATTCCTTCTTGGATCGCAGTGCTTTGGACAGAGTGACCAGTCAAGTAAGAGACATTGTAAAGCCTTCTACATGGAAGCCTTTGACTTTTCTCCGTGTTGTGCGCCGCTGTGCTTTCTTAAGACCAAAACGGGAAACAGAAGAATTCCTGGCGTGTATATCCTATAATCCCGAAGGTCTGGACGCCCATGCAGCGCGGCTGCTGCCCTCCTTACGAGTGAGTGCAAGCTGAGGCACGGCGAGCACCGCGGCATCCCTTCTGGAGAGTGCTCCTACTGCTATTCTTTTGTCCGCACCCCCCAGCCGCCCTTTTAAGATGGTTTCTCATGCGCCGTGCCAGTCTCTGCTGCACAAGGAGGATGGGACGGCTCGAACGACTTACACCCCATCCCCTCCTGCAAGTCCGTGGCTGTGGCCAGCACAAATTTCCACCACCCAAGCTGCACTGCCAGCTTGCGAACGGCTCAAGGTGTGCGCGGCATGCCGTTCAGCGCCGGACAGGCGCCGACGGGCGGCGCCGGCGCCGGCCGCGCCACCTCAGCTCCCCTTCATTACGAGTTCTTTAGGCCTGGATTTTCCTTGCCACGCGGAAGCGGGGTAGTCCGTGTCTGCGGCAATCGCGAATGGGGCGGCAGGAGATGGTTCACCAGACACACTGCACGCTGTCGCGCCACCAGGAACCGTGGCTGGTGGTTACCAAACTTCGTTGCCGTCCGTGTCGCGCGGCGACAATTCGTTCGGGCCGGATCCACCATGCCAGGGCCCAATGCAGCTGATGGAGGCGCTTATCGCGCGCTACGACACTCTGAACACCATCGAGTTGGCGAGGTTTTCGGAGCTCTTGGCCACACATCTTAGAGCTATACGGCCAGAGTTCATCTCCTTCTCATTCCGTAGTGGTGTCAAGCGACGGCAAAAGTTGGCACTGGGACGCATCCGCCAGCCAGTTGTGGCTGAACGGCAACTCCAGGGACGGGTGCGCGCTGTCGCGCGTGTGGCAGGGAGCGCCACTCTGGTGAGCGCCCGCACACAATACCAGTCGGTTGTCATTATCCTATTCGCCGCCCAGACCAAGGTTGGGGTTTCAATCTTCCTCACAAGCGGCCTGCTGCAGCTGTCGCCACGCTCACAAGCGTTCTTCATGACAAAGCACTGCCTGAGCTTCGCAACGTGGAGCGCGCTCCGCAAATCTTACGGTGGCAATACGAGCGGCTTCTCATCGCGGGAGGTCGTGCAGTCGGCGGCACGCACCATTGCAGAGGAGCCTGGGCGGCAGACATGGACGGACGACCGGGGAGCACACCTTGTCAGCCTACGTGACGCACTCGAGTGCCTCCTGGCGGAGCTGACGTCGTCTGGGCAATTCCGGGAGCGCCTCGTGCGAGGCCAAGACGGTCAGTCTGTGCCCCGTACGTCTCCACATCGGCCAACACCAGAGCTCCCGTAGGCGCCCCACGCCGACAAAGTGGCAGAAATTCATTTGTGCGTGGGACGGGACAAGGGGGGCAGAGGGGGCTCAACAGTCACGTTGGTGGCAACCACACCGAACCAGGAGCGGCCAATGTCGCGCACCAACTCTATCCTACTTTCAAAAATGCCCTGCAACTCAGACGAGAACGCTGAACTATACGAGATGCTGGGACCATAGATTGGTGACCTGCACGCGTTTCTGGACAGCAGTGTCACTGACAAAGGGTCCCTCCGGGCGATCCTTCTCTTCCTGACAGGTGACTTGTCGTTTTTGAGCAGCGTTCTAGGCCACAAGGGTGAAACGTGCCGACACCAATGCGTTTTATGCCACGTACCTGCGCGGCTCTCCGCGGCAAGCCCTGAGCTACTGGCTGTGCGCGGCAACATGCAAGCGGTGGCGGAGTGTGAAGCGGGAGGGAAGTGGGTGGATGCGTTGCTTTACTCGATACCGGTCTGAGGCGCGAGGCCAGCAGCCTCTTACCCCCCTCGTGTGCCCCTCTCGCAACGTCCTGGAGGCACACCCCCGCCAACTCAGTGACAGGGCCCACGACACACCTCCCGAGGCAGAGCTCCCTCCCTTGGAGGGTACATGCTCTCACCACCCCACATATCGGGACGCCCCCCAAGGAGCCCAAGAGAATCTCCTCGAGCTCAGCTCCAAAATGAGCTCCCCTCGAGATACAAGGACACGTAATTACATCACCCTCATACAGCAATGCATGTCAAATGCACAGACAAACAAGCTGATCACCGCATAAGTACTCCTGGAATTGTCCGGGCAGTCCGCGGTAACTGCGACTTACCAGTGCGGGCTTGGGGGGCTGCCTGAACACGGAGCCCCCGAGAGCTTTACGTACATTAGGTGAGCTGCAGGCAGCGGCTGCGTCCTTTGCTGGCGGGCCGAACGACACGCTGCTCGTTCCCCTGTCACCTGCCGAGCATCGCTCCATTGAGCGGTGCCCCTTCTTTGGCGTGGAACCTGGACAAATTTCCCCTGCCTCGCTCTATTTGACGCTGGGCGGCACTGGGCACATCCTGCGGCTAGGGATTGAGGGGGTCGTGTCTGAAAGAGGCGCGGCAGCTGATGCGGCGGCTAGCGCAGCTTCTGGCTCTGTGGCGGCTAAGGCGGTCGGCGCCGCATTGCTGGACAGCTTCAGGTGCGCCCTGTCCCGTACCACGGCGGCGGTTCTGAAGGCCGCGATAGCCATCTTATTGATAAATGTAGCACTGCAGTGTGCGACTCGCTGGTCCGGCACCTATCGGCTTCTCGGGTCGAGGCGTTGCGGCCAGCCTGGGACGAGTGGGCGAAAACTTTCTGCTTCCTGAACCGGGCCGACGATGTTCCTGTCGAGGTCGCGCGGGACTTTCAGTCAAGGGTGCAACGTTTTGCGTCGGGCCTCCTTGATCCTTTCCCGTGGATGAGGGTCACACCCAAAATTCATATGCTTGTCAACCACACCTCCATCATTTTTGTACGTGTCGGTTCCCTCGGGTCGTACGCGGAACAAGCCCTGGAAGAATGGCATGGAATTTTAAATCACGCGCAAGCCCATTGCGCCGTCGACTCCTTCCTGGGCTAGTGCTTGCGACTGGTGCAGCACGCAGCGCTTGCGCGGCAGCCCTCCGCAGAGAAGATGCTCAAAAATTGGCAAACAATAAAGGCCGCCACGCCAGAGGTGCGGACAGCGTGGAAGCCTGGGGACGGTCGTTTGCGAAAAAACAAGCAGGGCGCACGGCGCACCACCGTCGGGGATGAGAAGGAGCTCTCGTAGATGGAGGCCTGGGCAATGGGCGTCGCGCGGAAGGCCGTCTCAACCATCCGTGCATATAACAACCGTCTCACCAAAGCGGCTGCTGCCGAGTCGGCGGCGGCCGCTATGGTGGCGGCGGTGGCGCCGGCGGACGCGGAGGCAGCTGGCGCAGCCGCAGTGGGCGCTGCAAACACTGCCGCAGTTGTCGAGAATGCCGGTGGCGCCGCGGCAGGAGGAGAGGACTCCGCCGCAGAAAAAGAGGGAGAATATTTGGAGGAGGAGCTAGATGCAGCAGTAGTACTAATGCTCGGTTGAAAAATACACAAGAAAAATACACTGTTTACGCAAAGATGGAAAGGCGACCAGAAAGGCGTCTAACAAGCCAGCCTGAGCAGGTACAGCAAATCCAAGAGAGAATTCGCATCAAAACGCCCATCTTTGATTGAAGGTCTTGTTCAAAAGGGTGGTGGCCCAATGAGATGCCCTAGATGGCTCGAAAGTCCGCAAGACGCCTCTCAGACGATCGTAACTGGGTGTGCAGGGGATCCTAGGTCGGGTTTCGGCGCTGGGTCGACTGTAAAAAAGCAATGCCCACCTGCGACTGACCACGATACGTGGCACCACAAAACCGGTGCAGAGATGGACGATCGTCGCTGATTGGGAGCTTTCGGCCACGTCTCTAGCCTGCTTCACTGCAATCGAGATCGCGTGGCTGGCGTCCATCGGTCTCTTTCGCACCCGATTTGCGAACATTTCTCGTGCGCCGTCCACGCCTAAAGGTATATTCCATGCATTTAGGCGCATGAGGAAAGGGTTTTCTCTGCTGTTCTAGACTTTTTGTAACCATGAGAGGTAAACAGAACTGGTCTCCGTGGCATGGGTACTCAAGGAAAAAATACTAGGCGCTCAAAGGATCTTGTAGCGCTGAGATACACCTCGGTGTTTCTCTGCCCCTCCAGAATC
>Ga0114955_1000721_pt1 | contig 15257 bp, 19 predicted proteins | sample Porto_5metaG_FD_87302 | JGI IMG/M metagenome (GOLD analysis project Ga0114955, IMG submission 87302) | Marine algal microbial communities from Porto, Portugal - Porto_5 metaG | ecosystem: Host-associated > Algae > Red algae > Unclassified | place: Portugal: Porto | collected 2015-02-02 | reverse complement strand
TGCTTTTCAAAGGTTTCTTTAAATCCTCTAGCACGCTGCCGAATTAAAGCTACGTCATATACGTAAAGAGGTGTCCCAAAATTTGATGCTAATTCAACCGTATCAACTCCACCAATTTCAAGATGACTCTGTTTATTTATGCGACTTGTTCCGTGTAAAAACATGCTTTGACCCCGTTCCTGTGTATAGTGTAAAAAAGACAGTTAACGGCAATTTGCTGCTAACTGTCTAAATATTTATTATTTTCCATATTTAAAACAAATCTATCACATCTTCATACAGGTTTCAACCACATATTTTATTTAAGGTTTTGCAGGCTGGCGGTCTTTATCCTGCGGATGCACAATACTAGGACGCGGATTTGCTCCAGGAACCGGTGTGCGAATGATAATCTGCCATAAAGCCTGCGGGTTGAATGGAAGAAACGGCCACAAATAAGGCGTATTCAATGATTTTAATCGCGCCATATAGAGAATGATACACGTTGTTGCAATAAGAAACCCTGGAGTATGAAAGGCCGCAACAAAAATTAACAGAAACAATCGCAGCATTTTATTTGCTACTGCTAACTCGTAGCTTGGCGTTGAAAAAGAACCAATGGACGCAATAGCTACATAAAGAATAACTTCCGGAACAAACAATCCTACATCAATGGCAATCTGTCCAATGAGTGCTGCAGCAATTAAACCCATAGCAGTAGCAAGCGGTGTCGGCGTATGAATGGCGGCCATCCTCAGGAACTCAACCCCTAGATCGGCTAAGAAAATCTGGATAACTGTCGGAATATTTGTTGCTTCGTTTGGCCCAATAAATTGCAATTTTGCCGGCAGCAAGTCTGGCTCAAGTACAAATAACAGCCATAACGGTAATAAGAAAAGAGAAGCAAGAATTCCTAAAAACCGTATCCAGCGGATAAACGTACCGACCGAAGGAGCCTGCCTGTATTCTTCTGCATGCTGCACGTGATGAAACAGCGTAGTTGGCGTAATAATAACGCTTGGAGACGTATCTGTAATAATGATCACATGCCCTTCTAGTACATGAGCTGCTGCTGTGTCCGGACGTTCTGTATAGCGTACCATTGGAAAAGGATTAATTCCTTGTTTGACTAAAAACTCTTCAATTGATTTGTCAGCCATCGGCAAACCATCTACATCAATAGCTTCCAGTTCATCTTTTATAAGTTTAACCAGTCCTGGATCAGCTACCCCCTTTATGTACCCAATCGCTACGTCTAGTTTCGAACGTTCGCCTACCTTCATAATTTCAAAACGAAATCTTCCGTCACGAATTCGTCTTCTTGTTAACGCTGTATTGATAATGATGTTTTCAGTGTACCCATCTCTTGCTCCGCGAATTACTTTCTCTGTATCCGCTTCTTCAGGGGATCTGCCAGGATATGTACGCACATCGACTTCAAAGCCAACTTCTTCACCGTCAATTAAAACGAATAGCAGTCCTGATAAAACCGACACCATTCCATCATCCAGCGTCTTTAAAGGCTTGACTTGCTGATGAATAAGACGGTTTTCAACAATATCCTTTAGCTTTGCCCGTTCAACTTCATTATCATTAATCTGAACGAGGACTTTTGTAATTTCAATGATAAATGAACTATCGCACAGTCCTGTTACATAATAAACATGAACTTCTCGATCTAAAATAAGTAGCTTGCGCACGCCCACATCAAAACTTGTGTTCATGCTAGCGTTTTCTTTGAACCACTGATCGTTTTTTTGCACTTTTGAAAAAATAGCTGTTTTCTGCTCTGCTGGCTTACCCAAACGAACCACTCCTTTCTAAAATAAGTCTTGCTGCTTTTTCTGTAACAGGACATCCCAGTTTAATATCATCCATCCTGGCCATTTTGCCGATATCCCCTATTCCTACAACTAAGGGAATATCGAGCTGGTCCAAGCAGTAAACTGTATCTCCATTAATTCGTCCTACTTCTAACTCTTGAATTCCGCTTTTATCCACGCCGTAATGCGATATTTCTCCAAAACGATCGATGGTCACATCCACTCTTGTCCATTCGCTTTGATGAGTACGCGATGCAACTGCGATTACGCCAAGAACTTCTACTTGAGGATGCTTTGCTACATGGAGCAAAGCAATTTCCCCAGGTCCTTCCTCTAAGAAACCGCTATCGTCAAACATCACAAAGACGGGGTCATATGGTGCTTGAAGAATTAAATCTACTGTTTGACTACCTGTTAACGTAGTAGGGTTTCCATATGACCTCGAAATGCATCTGCCACCAACCGATTTGGCTACATGCTCAATTGCTTTGCGCGCATATTCATCGCCATCGGTTACAATAATGATCCTTCTTTTTTTCATAATCTTTTATCCTTTCGGTTTAAAGATTAACGCGATAATAAAAGCAAATAAGATAGCTGCTGAAATTCCAGCCGAGGTAAGTTCAAAAATCCCAATCCCAATCCCGATAAATCCATGGTCATCCGCTTGCTTCATCGCTCCGTGCAGCAAAGAATGACCAAAGCTTGTAATTGGAACCGTCGCTCCGGCGCCAGCAAATTCAATTAACTTATCATAAAGACCAAATCCATCTAAAATCGCTCCTGCAACTACAAACGAACTCATAACATGCGCTGGAGTAAGCTTAGCAAGATCAAGCAGCAGCTGCCCAATAACGCAAATGATTCCTCCTACAGCAAAAGCTATTACATACTCCATTGATCATCCCCCCTCCCCAATATGTTCTAAGACGACGCCATGAGCAATTGTTGGAATTGACTCTTTTTGCTGAATCATCGTTGGACTTAAAAGAGCTCCTGTTGCCACCATAAACACTTTCTTTAAGTTTCCTGATTTTAATTCATTTAAAATATGCCCATATGTGACAATAGCCGAGCAGCCGCAGCCGCTTCCTCCTGCAAATACATTTTGGTCGGGGCGATATACCATTAATCCGCAATCATTATGATTGGTTGATATATCGTAGCCTTCGTCCTTGAGCAGCTGTTTTAAGATTGGACTGCCTACACCAGATAAATCTCCTGTTAAAATAAGATCATACTCGCTTGGAGCGATGTTTAAGTCTTCCAAATGTCTTTGAATGGTATCTGCAGCAGCTGGTGCCATAGCAGAACCCATATCGTTTGCATTTTTAATCCCATAATCCATTACCCGACCAATCGTTGCAGACGTCAGACGCACAATACCTTTTTCTTTCGAGACCAGCGCTGCCCCTGCTCCCGTAATGGTTGCCGTTGCCGTATCTGGTTTTTGTCCTCCGTACTCGGTAGGATTTCGAAATTGGCGCTCAGCCGTTGCGTTATGACTGCTCGCTGATGCAATAACACGATTAGCAAATCCCGCATCCACAAGAGCTGCTCCTGTTGCCAGCGTTTCCATTGATGTGGAGCAAGCCCCAAACATGCATAGAAAAGGAATTTGATTATGCCGAGCTACAAAATTAGCCGTTACGTTTTGATTTAATAAATCTCCAGCCAAAAACAAATCAACGTCTTCATAGGATAAATTTATTTTTTGCAAGCAGGAATCAATGGATTCCGTCATCAGTCTTCTTTCAGCTAACTCCCAGTTGTCTTCTTCACAGTGCAAATCTTTATGTGTAATATCAAATGTTTCTCCCAACGGTCCATCTGCTTCTTTTGGCCCTACTGCTGTTCCTGTAGCATTAATGTAAATAGGATTTTCATAAACCCACGTTTGCTTTCCAGTTTTTCTCATAATCCCCCTCTTTTCATAGCAAATAAGTTTTAAAAAGGTAGCGAATGATTCCTACAACGTAAGCGGAAACCGTTCCAAATACAATGACGTTTCCAGCCAGTTTAAACATGTTCGTCGCAACTCCGAGAACAATTCCTTCACTTCGATGTTCAAGCGCTGCACTCGTCATGGAATTGGCAAAACCCGTAACAGGAACAGCTGAACCTGCACCTGCGAATTGACCAATACGATCGTATATCCCAAACCCGGTTAAAAGCGCAGATATTAAAATAAGGGTTGCGACGGTAGGGTTACCTGCATTTTTTTCATTAAAGTCAAAAAATGCAATATAGAAATTTTGAATTGCCTGTCCTAATGTACAAATGATTCCCCCTACCAAAAAGGCTTTTAGGCAATTTGCCACATATGAAGGTTTAGGCTGAAATGGTTTAATGCTTTCTTGATAGTTATCTTTTAATTTTTGATTATTTGCCACGTTACATACATCCTTTTCTTATTGATTAACAAAATAAATCCAATGAAATAATGATCCGCATACTTTGCCTAGTACAATCGCCATTAACAATAAAATAAGCTTTCCTTCCATTCCTATACGTTTCGTTAACGTCGGCAATACATTAAGCACTTCTGTTAACGCTGCTGCCAGCATCCCAATAAAAATACCGCTCGTTAGACCTATGATCATAATAAATACCACAGGAAACTGCCATGTGTATTGATGAAGACTGCACCACCCCCCTGTAACAGCACCACCTACGACTCCCCACTCATATGCTTGAATGTATTTCATGGTTTTCGTCAGCTGCATCAAACGCGGAATAATGCCCAACACCGTTAAAAATGCTACAAACCCAGCACCTGCAGCCAGTCCTCCCGCAAGTCCAATTACAATGGTCATCACAATGTTAATGATCATCAATTTTTTTCATACTTTCTTTATTCTCGTGCATAATGACGTATTGATCTAAGTCTTGCTGGTAATTAAACATTTCGACTTCGAGAGGACTAGGCTCTTCATTAATTCGTTTTCTAAAGACGTGGTTAAAAAACAGAATCATTCCCAGCCCCAAACCTATAGAGTAAGGCACTTGAATCAGCAAAGGCTGCTTATCTCTCAGACCGGTCAGCATATAGAACAATTTTTGATGTACTTGTCTCATACTCACATCTTCGTGAAAGTTCATAATTGCTAAAGCAGCTCCGATAAAGAGAAGAAACCAAACAGCTAGAAAAAACAAAAAGGAATATTGTTTCTTTTTATACACGACCTCTACAATTGTTTGAGCGGGTCCAATCGTCTGAATGTCTAAGTGCGGATACTGAGAGGCAACTTTTTCAATTACCTTCATTAAGTCAACAATGATAATATTTCGATCGCTCATACTTACTTGATATACAATTAGCTTTTCAATTTGCTTTTGAACAGAATCTCCTGCTATAACCATTGCTAATTGTCCAATATTTACAGCCTCATCAGGTTTTACTTGAATACGATGCCTCATTTTAAGATAAAGAACGTTTTCCATTCATATCACACCTTACGATTCATTATCTCCCTGTACGTGTAGTATGGATTTTCTTAAATTTTCTAATTCACATTTCTGAACAGACCATTAATTACCAAACAAAAAAAAGCAATCCGTTTCACTATTCTTCTTTGAATAGCAAAACGGATTGCTTCTTAAATATTATGTGTCATTCATATGCAGCTTCATTTGTTTTAAGATTTTCTTCTCAAGCCTCGATACCTGAACCTGAGAAATTCCCAGCCTTGCGGCCACTTCGGACTGAGTTTGGTCTTTGTAATACCTCAAATAGACAATGAGCTTTTCACGCTCATCAAGTTCTTCAATTGCTTCTTTTAAGGCAATTTTATCAAACCACTTCGCTTCGGTATGATCAGCAATTTGGTCAAGAAGGGTAATTGGATCTCCGTCATTTTCATAGACGGTCTCGTGAATAGACGAAGGAGCACGATTAGCTTCTTGAGCTAGCACTACTTCTTCAGGAGTGAGATCCAAATGTTCTGCAACCTCAGCGACTGTAGGGACGCGTCCAAGTAATTTGGAAAGCTCGTCTTTTGCTTTACGTATTTTATTACTCATTTCTTTCAGCGAGCGGCTAACCTTTACCGTACCATCATCACGAATAAATCGCTGAATTTCACCAATAATCATTGGAACAGCATATGTTGAAAATTTAACATCATACGATAAGTCAAATTTATCAACGGACTTTAATAGCCCTATACATCCAATTTGAAATAAATCATCGGGCTCATAACCACGGTTAATAAAACGTTGAACAACCGACCAAACGAGCCGCATATTTTTTTGGACGATTGTATCTCGTGCAATTTGATCACCTTGCTGACTGCGCTTGATGAGGTCTTTAACTTCATGATCCTTTAAATACGGTTCGCTTTTATTTTTTTTGACCTCCACATCCATTGGCAAGTCTCCTTAATTACATAGCGCTTTACTATTTGTTAAGTGCTTTTTTAAATATAAGGTCGTACCTTCTAATACAGTAGACTCCACTCGAATTTCGTCCATAAAGTTTTCCATTATGGTGAAACCCATTCCAGAACGTTCTAGATCTGGTTTCGTTGTGTATAAAGGCTGCTTGGCTTCATCCACGTTATCGATACCAATTCCTTCATCACGAATCATCAGCTCGACTACACCGTCTTCATGAAGCGTCACAGAAATATATACCACACCATCCGGATTGCTTTCGTAGCCGTGAATAATAGCATTTGTTACTGCTTCAGATACGACTGTTTTAATTTCTGTTAACTCATCCATTGTTGGATCTAACTGCGTGATAAATGATGCTACAGTGACGCGGGCAAACGATTCATTTTGACTAAGCGCGGAAAACTGGAGGTTCATTTGATTTTTCATTATGCCACCCCCAATTTTTGAAGCGCGTTTTCTTCATTAGGTTCAAAACGAATAATTTTAAATAAGCCTGACATATTGAACAAACGTTCTACGGCAGGAGAAATAGCGCATACAACCATTTCTCCGCCGTTATTATGAACCTGTTTGTATCTCCCTAAAATAACCCCTAAGCCAGAGCTGTCCATAAAGGTTAAATGCTGTAGATTTAAAATCAAATGGCTGATAGATTCCTTCTCTATCGCTTCGGTGATTTTGCTTCTGAGCTCTTCTGCCGTATGATGATCTAATTCTCCTGTTAATCGAACCAACAAGACATCTTGTTTGAATTCCAATTCAATCGAAAGACTCACTATACAAACCTCCTCGGAAATCTTATAGTCAGTCTTTCGCTGCCGACAGAATAGAATCCTTCTCACCGACAAAACTAGTTCTATTTCGTCACATTTAGCTGTTTACGATGTTTGAGAGAAAATAGAGAATGTACGTTTGAATATCTTCCACCAAGAAGCAGCATCGATATCTTCTTTTGCAAGAAGCGGTGAAGAACTAACTACTTTGTTATCCTTCTTAATGGTCAACGTTCCAATTTTGTCGCCTTTTTGAATAGGCGCATTTAGCTTCTCGTTCATTTTCACTTCTGTTTTAACGTCTTTGGCTGCATTTCCTTTTTTCAATAAAACAGAAATAGGCTCGGACGTAACGGCTGTTACTTGATCTTCGCTACCCTTATTTACATCTATCTTGGCAATAACGTCTCCTTTTTTGTATAAAGGCTTCGTTGTATATTGACTGAATGCGTAGTCTAACATTTTGGTTACTTGATTATTGCGGTCTTTTGGCGTGCTTGCACCGAATACAACCGCTAACACACGCATATTTCCTTTCTTAGCGGTAGCTGTTAGGCAATACTTGGCTTGACCTGTAAATCCCGTTTTGAGTCCATCAACGCCGGGATAAAACTTCACTAAGCGATTTGTATTTACTAACCAAAACTTCTTATCTGTATCCGTGCGTAAATAAGCTTCGTATTTACTCGTATAGTTAATAATTTTTTCATACTTTAGCAGCTCTCTGCCCATCATGGCCATATCATGAGCTGTGCTATAGTGATTTTCTACGGGCAGGCCTGTCGGATTTTGAAATTTTGTATGAGTCAAACCAAGCTCTTTCGCTTTTTGGTTCATCTTTGCTACAAATTTTTCTTCTGATCCAGCTAAATATTCAGCCATTGCCATAGAAGCATCGTTACCAGAACCTATCGCAATCCCTTTTAGCAAATCATTTACCGTCATTTCTTCTCCGGGCTCTAAAAAGATTTGTGAGCCTCCCATTGAAGCGGCATATTCACTTGCCCGCACTTTATCTTTTAAGGTAATTTTCCCTTTATCCAAAGCCTCCATAATTAAAATCATTGTCATAATTTTAGTCATACTGGCAGGGGGAAGTTCTTGATTACTATTTTTTTCGTATAGAATTTTTCCTGTATCCCGTTCAATTAAAATAGCTGACCTAGCACTGTCAGCAAGCTCGGAACTCTTTTTTTCTGCGGCTAAAACAGGTTGCGTCATAAGTGGAAATAAAAATATGACAACGAGTAACTTTACAATAGTTCGCTTCATCTCCACAAACCTCCATTCTTTATACAACCTATTTTTTCCAAGGTATAATCGATTTATACTAAGGGAAATAAAAAAAGCATCGAGAAATTCTCGATGCTTGAAGTCATATTTTCTTCTTATTTTTGATAAGCTGGAAGCTGCTTTACTACTTCTTTTACAAGCGATAAAAACTGCTGTTTTACTTTTTCAGTCGTTTCAATTACTTCTTCATGATTTAACGGCTGATCTAAAATACCAGCTGCCATATTAGAAATACAAGAAATACCTAGCACTTTCATACCTGCATGGCGTGCCACAATCACTTCTGGCACTGTAGACATACCGACCGCGTCTCCCCCGATAATGCGAAGCATGCGCACTTCAGCAGGCGTTTCATATGTTGGACCTGTATTTCCTACATATACACCTTCTTGTAAGGCGATATTTAAATCAGCTCCTACTTTCTTCGCTAATTGACGAAGATCCTTGCAGTAAGCAGTTGACATATCCGGGAACCTTACTCCGAAATCAGAGTCATTAGGTCCAATCAAAGGATTTGTTCCAAAATTATTAATATGATCAGAAATAATCATTAAGTCTCCTGGATTAAAGGATTCGTTTACTCCGCCTGCTGCATTCGTTACAATCAACGTTTCTACACCGATTTCTTTCATTACGCGCACTGGAAATGTTACTTTATCAAGAGCATACCCTTCATAAAAGTGAAAACGTCCTTGCATAGCTACAACCGGTACGTCATGAATAGTACCTATTACTAATTGACCTGCGTGACCTTCAACTGTTGAAACCGGGAACTCAGGAATGTCGTTATACGGAATTTTTACCGCGCCTTCAATTTCGTCAGCTAATACCCCTAGTCCAGAACCTAAAATAAGCCCAATTGTTGGTGTAACAGCTGATTGATTTTTAATATATGCTGCTGCTTTTTCAATATATTCTTTTTTCATACTCCATTCCCCCTGCTTAATCCAGCTCTTTTAAAAAACTTTTTCCATGCTTAGGCATTGTTACGCCAAAATTTTCTGCTACCGTTGCGCCAATATCCGCAAACGTTTGACGAATAGAAAGTTCTTTTCCTTCTTGCATGCCTTTATTGTACACAAGAAGCGGCACGTATTCACGCGTATGGTCTGTCCCATGATGAACAGGGTCATTTCCATGATCCGCTGTAATAATCAATAAATCATCTTCTTTTAATAAATCAAATACTTCTTCCAAGCGTGCATCATATTCTTCAAGCGCTTGCCCATATCCTTGTGGATCGCGGCGATGGCCATAGAGAGCATCAAAATCAACTAAATTTAAGAAGCTTAAGCCTGTGAAGTTCATGTTTAATGTATCAACTAGCTTATCCATGCCGTCCATATTCGATTTGGTACGAAGAGATTTTGTGACCCCTTCTCCGTCGTAAATATCAGAAATTTTACCGATAGCAATAACATCGATGTCATTGTCTTTTAATTCATTCATTACTGTACGTCCAAAAGGCTTTAATGCATAGTCATGACGATTGGATGTACGTGTAAAGTTACCTGGTTCACCTAAAAACGGGCGAGCGATAACACGTCCAATCATATATGGATCATCTAGCGTTAATTCACGAGCAATCTCACAAATTTTGTACAATTCCTCAATTGGAACAATTTCTTCATGAGCAGCAATTTGTAAAACAGAATCCGCTGATGTATAGACAATTAAGTCACCTGTTTCCATATGTTGTTTTCCTAGCTCATCTAAAATTTCTGTACCAGATGCTGGCTTGTTCCCAATGATTTTTCGACCTGTTTTTTCTTCTAGTTGTGAAATCAGCTCTTCTGGAAATCCGTCTGGAAACACATTAAAAGGTGTATCAATATTAAGACCCATAATTTCCCAATGACCTGTCATTGTATCTTTTCCTGCAGAAGCTTCCTGCATTTTTGTATAGTAAGCGAGCGGTTTTTCAGCTTTATCAATTCCTTTAATTTTACGGATATTGCTTAGACCAAGCTTAGCCATATTAGGCATATGAAGACCGTTGCAGTGCTCTGCAATATGACCAAACGTATCGGCACCTTTATCATTGTATTTTTCAGCATCCGGTGATTCACCGATACCTACTGAATCCATGACAATTAAAAATACACGTTTATATGTATGCGCCATTTTATTCCCTCCAAATATCAATTTATTTATTCTCTATAAAATTCCCGTTTGGAAATAATTTAACCATCTTCTCTTATTGGTCAGAAGTCTGACCTCTCTATTAGTATAGACGCTTTTTATTTTTTTGTACATATGAATGAAAGTGTTTTCAATCAAAAAAACCAATGTCTATAAACTCACTGGACATTGGAATCTTCCTACGCTCGCGGATGAAACTGATTGTATACATCTTTTAAACGTGCTTTTGTAACATGTGTATAAATTTGAGTGGTCGAAATATCCGCATGCCCAAGCATTTCTTGAACGGCTCTCAAGTCCGCGCCGTTCTCTAACAAATGAGTAGCAAACGAATGCCGTAAAGTATGTGGAGTTAATTCTTTTTCAATTTTTGCTTCAGAAGCTAACTTTTTTAATATTTTCCAAAATCCCTGCCTTGTTAAACGCCTTCCATGATGATTAACAAAGAGTGCTTTGTCCTGTTCCCTTTGCTTTGTTAAAATACTCCGGCCATGCTGTAAGTACTCTTCAATCGCCTCCGTTGCCAACCTTCCGATGGGGACAATTCTTTCTTTATTCCCTTTTCCAATACAGCGAATAAATCCCATCGTCAAATGTGCATCATCAATATTTAAGTTAACGAGTTCAGACACACGAATTCCAGTAGCATAAAGCAACTCAAGCATCGCTTTGTCTCGTATGCCAAAAGGTGTCGAAGTATCAAACACATTTAACAGCGCCTCTACTTCCTCTGCATTTAGTACTTTTGGCAGCTTGCGCTCAAGCTGCGGAGTATCAATATGAACGGATGGATCTGTATCCGCTGCTTTTTCTCTTAGTAAGAATTGATGAAAAGATCTAGTTGAAGCCACATGTCTCGCAATCGTTTTAGATGACTTTTGCTGATCACTTAAATGTTTCAGAAAATTAACGATGTGGAGTCTTGTTACTTCATTAAATGATTTCAGCTGCTCTACATGCTCTAAATATTGAGCATACTTTTTTAAATCTCGTTCATACGAATCAATCGTATTTTTTGCCAGCCCCCGCTCTACTACTAAATAATGAATAAAATCTTGAATTTGATCATTCAATAGCCTCTACTCCCCGTTTTGATAAAACATAAATAAACGCTCCAGCCACGTCTGATCTTTGTTCACACTTGCTTGCATGACTTTAACTGCTGAACCCGACGGCTCATCATAACGTTTATAATTTTGATATTCTTGAGATACCCATATCATTCCAAAATAAAACAAAAGAGTAAACCCTGTAAATAAGATAAATACTTTACATGTATTATATACCATTTCAGCCCATGATTTCATGAAACAATTCCTCCAATTTTTGATTCTATTAGAAGATATGCCAATTGGGACAGGTTTTATACATGTTTCTTGCCTTTATACGCTGAGTTCTCTCCTGGTCATTTCCTTCCTTTCTATAAAACCATGTAGCTTGTAATCTCGTTATTTTTTCTATTTATGTACAACAAAAAACCTTCTCCATTAGGGAAAAGGCTTTTACTGCTTGTCTTCTTTATCCTGACAGCGATGGCAAATGCCATGAAATGTCAAGCGGTGATCTTTAATTTTAAAATTCCATTGCTTTTCCACAATTTCTTCAACGTCTTCAAGCAAATCTTCTTGAATTTCGTCCACAGATCCACATTCCATACACACAAGGTGATGATGAAAGTGTGCGGCTCCTTCTTGTCTTAAATCGTAGCGAGAAACGCCATCGCCAAAGTTTATTTTATCAACAATTTTAAGTTCAGTTAACAATTCTAACGTACGATAAACAGTTGCCAATCCAATTTCCGGAGACTTTTCCTTGACGAGGAGATATACATCTTCGGCACTTAAATGATCCTCTTCATGTTCAAGAAGTACTCTTACAGTCGCCTCACGTTGAGGTGTCAATTTATAGCTAGCTGAGTGCAACTGCTGCTTAATTCGCTCAATTCGACTTTCCATAATTATTCCCTCCCTCGCCATTCACTAATCCATTATATCAGATGTGTCGAGGGTGTCAAAATAAAGTTATTATTAATAAGAAAAAAGAATTCTTTTTACTTAATACTTATTCTTACTTATTTAATAGAGCCATTACACTTTTCATTAAAGTAGGTGATACGTAAGCTTCAACTGTAGCTGCACAGGCAACCAAACATATCATTGCAATCATCGTGCCGCTATAGCGTAAAAAGGATGCGGAAATAGGCTCCGCTGCTTTTTTAAAAAACTGCTGCCGCACGAGCTTCAAAGAAAAGGCAACTGAAGCCGCAGACAAGATCAGAAATGCCGGTATGAGAAAGATATTTTGCGGCATAACAGATACAAAAGATAGGGCAAACCCAGAGAGTCCCATTTGATTGACTAAAAAGCCTACGGTAAAACCAATTACCATACCTTTTAAAAACAGCAGAATCAACACTACGGGCAAACCAATAATGGCAATTCCTAATATCCAAATGAGCCCTAAGTATTTAACATTGTGAAAAAAACTTTGCTGAAACATTTCAACGCTGCTTGCTACTTCTCCACTCTTTACCTGTCCGAAGAACCTGTTTAAATAGAAGTACAGGTCTTCTTTTTGATCAAGAGTCAAACTATTTACAACAATAGCCCCAAAAATAATTCCCATTAAAAACAGCACGGTTACAAATAAATAAATAGAACTGTTTTCTTGAAAATGTCTTGCATACGATAACGGCAATTGTTTTTTTCTCATCGTCTTCCTCCTATTAATCACTTAATAGAGTGTATGATAGAGTACAAAAACTATGCCAAGAATCTTTTGAATCTATCAAATCTACGTCCACCATCACCTTAAAAAAATCCGAACGAATTTGATTCTCCATCAAGAATCTCTATTCATCGTTCGGATTTTCCCTTAAATTGCTAGATTGCCGTTCGTATGTCAAAGAAAAAACTCTCTTACTCTCCTAATCCGCTTTTTAACTGTAAGTACTGCACAGCATAGGCTGTTTTTGCATCATAAATTTCCTTGTTTTGAATAAGAGTAAGCGCCTCATCTACCGTAACTTCCATCACTTCAACAAATTCATCTTCGTCTAATTCCGCTTTGGTGGTCATCACTTTTAAATCTTCCGCTAAATAAAGGTGAACCAACTCATCTGCAAAACCGGGTGATGTATAAAAAGAAATAATATGGCTAAGCGAATCTGTGGTATAGCCTGTTTCTTCTTCTAACTCACGTTTTGCCGTCACAATCGGCTCTTCTCCTTTTTCTAGCTTGCCGGCTGGAATTTCGACCAAAATACGATCCATCGGCCTGCGATACTGTTTGACCATAACCATTTTATGATCGTTTGTTAACGCAATGACAGCTACGGCTCCAGGATGCTTAACTACTTCTCTTGTACTCGTTTTTCCGTTTGGAAGCTCTACTTCTTCTAAGTACAAATCAATTACTCTGCCTCCAAACAGCTTTTCAGAAGAGAGCATTTTTTCTGTTAAATGATCCATTTTCTACACCTCGTTCTATTTTTTTGACTCTTACATATATTCTATCATACGAATCTTGGGAGGTAGAAAAAATGAAAGTTTATGTTCACGAGAAGCAAATCATTTTGGTCGGTAAAGCATGGGAAATCAAGCAAAAGTTAAAAGAATACGGCGAACAATTTCAGTATGTTGATGAGTGGACGAACGCTATCTCTCAAAATTTTAATTCTTACAAACAACAAGCAGACTGCAGACACTAATTGTGCTGCAGTTTTTTAATCTTCTTATTTGAGTTTCCCTCTATCATAGCGCTACAATAGATAGAAACAAGTAAAAAATAAGGAGTGACATATATGGAAAAAAGACGCTTAGGTACTTCAGATTTGCTCGTCAGTACATTAGGTTTAGGATGCATGTCTCTTGGAACGGAACAGAAACACGCTGTCAATATGATTGATGAAGCTCTGGAATATGGAGTTAATTATTTTGATACAGCAGATTTATATGACTTTGGCTTAAACGAGGAGTTTGTGGGACAAGCTCTAAAAAACCGCAGACATGATATTGTTTTAGCCACAAAAGTAGGAAATCGCTGGAATGATGCAAAAGACAGCTGGACATGGGATCCGTCTAAAGCTTACATAAAAGATGAAGTAAAAGAAAGCCTGCGCCGGCTTCAAACGGATTACATCGATTTATATCAACTGCACGGAGGGACGGTTGAAGACAATATTGAAGAAACGATTGAAGCATTTGAAGAATTAAAACAAGAAGGCGTCATTCGCTACTATGGTATTTCATCTATCCGCCCGAATGTAATTCGAGAGTATGTGCAAAACTCTTCTATTGTCAGCGTAATGATGCAATACAGCTTGTTAGACAGACGTCCTGAAGAAAGTGCTCTTCCCCTTTTACACGATAAGGGCATTAGCGTTGTAGCCAGAGGTCCAGTAGCCAAGGGGCTGCTAACCGAAAAAGGAGAGCAAAAGCTTGCTTCATTCGAAGGTAAGGGATACTTAGACTATAGCGGTACGGAATTAGCAAAAACGATTGAAGCATTTCGTCACGTACGACCAAATCACTCTCTGAATTCAACTGCACTTCAATACTGTTTAGCTAATCCTGCGGTAGCCTCAGTTGTAGCAGGAGCAAGCTCTTCTTCACAGCTTCGTGAAAACGTAAAGGCTGTCGAGACCTCCCCGCTACAGCCTACTGAAGTGAGCAAGCTGCAATCGATCTTTAAAGCAAATCAATATGAAGCTCATCGTTAAAAAATAAAAGCGCCTTTATCGGCGCTTTTATTTTTTAAACTCGGACCAGTTCATATCACTTTCATTTAACAGTTCTTCAAACGATTTATTTTTTTCTTTTTCTTTTCGAATTCGAGCAGCTTCTTTACG
>Ga0114955_1000719_pt1 | contig 15267 bp, 10 predicted proteins | sample Porto_5metaG_FD_87302 | JGI IMG/M metagenome (GOLD analysis project Ga0114955, IMG submission 87302) | Marine algal microbial communities from Porto, Portugal - Porto_5 metaG | ecosystem: Host-associated > Algae > Red algae > Unclassified | place: Portugal: Porto | collected 2015-02-02 | reverse complement strand
CGCCGTCGCGAACCCGGAATCGAGGGTCGCGGTATCCAGACGGATGCGGTTGGCGGCCCGGTCGAAGGCCCCTTTCGCGTCGAGGGCCACTTCGCCGCCGATCACGTCGTCCAGCGCCGCATCGCCCGTGCGGATGCCGTTCGCGGTCAGGTCCATGTCGAAGGGGGCGGGGCCGGTCGGGGCGCTGTCCATCGCGACGGTGCCGGACAGGGCGGCCACGCGGTAGGTATCGTAGCGCAGGGCCGTGCCGTCGATCTCCGCAGTGACGGCGGGCAGGGCAAACGGTCCCTTCGCGGTGCCTTTCGCGGCCAGCGCGCCTCCCATGTCGGCCCCGGCCAGCGGCCCGAGGATCGACAGGTCGTCCGCATCCACGTCAAAACGCACATCCAGCGTCTTCGCCTTCAGATCGACACTCCCCGCCACATCGGCGGTCGCGGCATCGGTGGTCAGGGTCGCGCGGGTCAGGCGCAGGCGCTGCCCGGCGCGGTCGAAGCCGCCCGCCGCGTCGATGGCGATACCGCCCTCCAACGCCTCGTTCAGTGCCGGGTCGCCCAAATCAAGTCCGGTCGCCTTCACATCCACGTCGAAGGGTGCGTAGCCGTCCTTTCCGTCGCGCAGGACAACGGTGCCGTCCAGGCTGCGCGCGGCATAGGTATCGTAGCGCAGGCCCTTGCCGGACAGGGTGATATCGGCCTCGGGGGCCGCGAGCGTGCCCCGCGCCGTGCCGCGCGCCGTGACCGCCCCCGCCAGCGGCACGCCGGCCAGCGGCTCGAACGGCGACAGGTCGTCGGCCTCCAGATCGAAGGCGATGTCCAGCGATTGCGCGGCGATATCCACGTCGCCCGACAGGCTGGCCTCCGCCCCCGCCGCGCGCAGGGTGGCCGAGGCGATGCGCACTTTCTGTTCCGACTGGTCGATCTCGCCCTTCGCGCGCAGGGTCGAGGCCCCCGCCAGCAGGCCGTCGAGCGCCGCGTCGCCCGTCGTCACGTCGCGCGCTTCGACGTCGATATCGAAGGGGGCGAACCCCGTGGGGGCCTGACGGATATCGATATCGCCCTTGACGGACCCGACCGAATAGGCGTCGTAGCGCAGGTCCGACCCGTCGATGGTGGCAGTGACTTCGGGGGTCGTGAAACTGCCCGACGCCTTGCCCTTGGCCGTCACGGCCCCGGCGATTTCGGTGCCGAGCACGGCGTCGAGACCGCTCAGGTCGCTGGCTTCCACGTCGAATGTCAGGTCCAGCAGGCGGGTGCCCAGATCGATGCTGCCCGCAGCTTCGGCCTTCAGCCCGGCCAGATCGGCGTCGAGATAGTCCAGCGTGACGGCAGGCCCCGCGCGGTCCAGCGTCCCGGCGGTCTTCAGCACCGGATTGTCCCCGATCAGCGCGTCCAGCCCCGCATCGCCGGTTTTCGGATTCGTGGCGGTGATGTCGATGCGGAAGGGGGACGGCCCGTCCTCGCCCGAGCGCATCTCGATATCCAGATCGGCGGCTTCCACCGAATAGGTGTCGTAGCGCAGATCCCGCGCGCTGCCCCTGGCGGTGACGAAGGGCAGGGCGAACGGTCCCTGCGCGGACCCGGCCAGATCGACCGACCCGGCCAAGGGTTTCCCGACGAGGGGCGCGAAACCGCTGAGATCCCCCGCATCCAGATCGTAGGTGATGTCGAGCGTGCGTTTGCGCAGGTGTATCTCGCCCGCCAGCTCAATATCCGCATCGGCCAGATCGGCCCGCGCCGCGTCCAGATCCAGCAATCCGGTCGCGGTGTCGTACAGCCCGCTGGCCTCGATCACGGGGGAGGCACCGACCACGCGGTCGAGATCGTCGTCGCCCGTCTTCACACCCTCCAGCGCCGCCGTCAGGGCGAAGGGGGCGCGGCGGTCCTTGCGGTACTGCACGTCGCCGTCGATCCTGGCACCGGTCGCGGAATACTCCTCGAAGCCGATATCCGAGGCGGTCGCGTCCACCGCGATCTTCGGCTCGGACAGCGTGCCGGTGAGGGTGGCCTTGCCCGCCGCGCCGCCGATCTTCGCCGGTTCGATCAGGGCCGTCACCGCCGCCGCATCGCGCAGGTCGAACTCCACCGCCAGATCGACGGTATCGCCGGGGATCGACACGGTGCCGGAGGCCTCCACGAGCAGGACGTCGCTGTCCAGCGACCCGCGCTCGACCCGGATCGTATCCGCACCGCTCTCGGTCAGCAGGATTTCGAGAACCGCCTCTTCGCCCAGCGCCGCCGCGATATCCGCGTCGGTCGAGGACAAATCGGCCATCTGCGCGTTCAGGAACAACCGGTCCAGCGTGCCGCCCTGCAACCCCTCCAGCTTGAAGGCCAGCGCCGCGCGCCCGTCGATGGGCAGGCCCGCCGCCCGGAAGAACGGGCCGAGTTCGCGCGCCTCGCCCGCCAGTTGCGCGTCGGCCTTGCCGATGGAAATATCGTATTTCGCCGACCCGTCGAGCATGACGGAGCGCGATTCGACCTTCAGCGTATCGAGCGTGAGGGTGCTGGCGATGCCGTCGAACTTGCCGGTTCCGCTGAAGCCGGGGGTCGGGCCGAGGGCGTCCTGTATTCCGGCATCGGCCAGTTCCAGCCCCTTGGCCCGGGCATCGAAGGTAAAGCCCTGCTGCTTGCCCGCCTCGCCGACTTCGCCGCCCACGGGTTGCGAATCGATCTTCAACTCGATGATTTCGGCCTTGCCGAAGGACGCATCCAGCCCCGCGACCTGCGCATCCACGTCCAGTTGCGGCGCGGTCAGCTTGCCGACCGCCCGGGCGGTGCCGCTCAGGTCCGAGACACTGGCGGGGGCGATGACCTGGTTGAAGGCGTCGATATCCTTCACGTCCCAGTCGAGGGCCATGTCGATAGCGTTCTTCCCGACATCCACGATTCCCTTGCCGGACAGTTCGAACGCCTCGCTGTCCACCTCCAGCATCTTCAGGCTGTAGGTGCCTTTCTCGGTTTCCTCGAAATCGACATTGATGCGCGCGGCCTCGCCCAGCGCGCGTTTCCAGTCGGCGCTGGTTTCCTCGCCCGGCTCGACGGTGCCGTTGAATTTCGCGGTGATCAGCCCGCCCCAGCTCGCCACGCCCGCGCCCCGGGCCACCCCGATCTGGCCGATGTCGGCGAAGAGATTGAAGGGCAGCCGCTCCGGCGTCCCCTTGGCGTCGAGGTCCAGTTCCAGCGCCTGATCCGGGGGCAGGTTGCCCATCTGGGCGACCAGACCGCCGGGCTCCTCGGTTGCCTTCAGGGCGAAAGTGATATCGAGATCGTCGAAATCGATGCGCGATTTCAGCGTGATGCGGTCGCCGGGGCGGTCGGTGCGCTGCACGGTCAGGTTGGCGTCCTGGATGTCGCCGATATCCGAGAACGCCCCGTCGATCTTCGCCTCCAGATCTTGCGGCAGCAACCCGCCCTCGATCCGCAACCGGTCGACCTTCAGCGCGTCGATGCTGATCGGCACGGGCGGGCGGGGCCAGGCGAATTCGACGTCGGGGCCTTCCTCGGCGGGCGGGTCGCCGCGACCGATGGGGGCGCGCAGGATCGAGATCTGCTCCGCGCTCAGCGTCTCGAAGGTGAATCGCCCGCGCAGCAACGCGGTCGGGCTCCAGTCCACCAGCAGGTTCGACGCATCGAACCACACCCCGTCGCTGTCCCGGATTTGCAGCGTCGAGATCAGCGCGAAGCCGTCTTCGGGCTTGGTCACCTCGCCGAGGATGATCTCGAACTCGCCGGGGGCGTTGACCTGCTTGACGGCGAATTGCAGCAGGTCGTTCCACGCCTTCTTGGTATCCCAGAAGGCGTGGGCGGGGGCGGGGGCAAACGCGAGCGCGGCCCCGAAAACGACGCCGGTGAGTGCCTTGCGGGCGCGCGAGAATGCCGTGCGGATCATCTAGAAGGCCTGACCGATGCTGAGGTAAAACTGGAAGGCGTCGTCTTCGTCGCGGGGGTCGACGGGCACCGCCACGTCCAGGCGAATCGGCCCGACCGGGCTGAAATACCGTACCCCCAGCCCCGGTCCCCAGCGCAGGGTGCCGAAATCGTCGAAGAACTCGTTCGAGACGATCCCCGCATCGACGAAGGGCACGATGCCGAAATTGCCGTAGCGGATGCGCATTTCGACACTGCCCTCGACCACGCCGAGCGCGCCGGTGGGGTCGCCGCCCGAATCCAGATCGTTGACGTATTGCGTGGCATAGGCCCGCACCGATCCGCCCCCCCCCGAATAGATGCGCCGGTTCGCGGGGACATTGATGGCATCGTCCGAGAAGACCTGCGCCACCCGGCCCCGCACGGCGAAGATGTACTTAGCCTCGCGGTCCAGCGAGATGTAGGTCGATGCCTGCACGTCCGTCTCGCCGAAACTGACGAATTCCTCGTCGAACGCGCCGATCCACGGGGTCGCCTTGGCGGTGATGCGCAGTCCTTCGGTCGGGTTCAGCAGGTCGTCGGTGCGGTCGTAGACCAGCGAGGCGGGGAGGCCGATCAGATAGCTTTCGCGCTTCTCGCCGTCGTTCTCCTTGGTCTGGGCCACCTCGAACGCGACCCCGATGGTGGCGGTCAGCCAGTCGCGCAGGCGCTCCTCGATCCCCACGCTGCCGGTCGCGCCGATGGATTCGTAGGCGTCGCGGTCCTCGCGGAACAGTTCCAGCGCGGCGATCAGGTCGCGGCGGGTCTTGACCCAGCGCGGCTTGCGGTAATCGACCCGGGCGCGCTGTTCCTCCAGCGAGATGTCCAGCACGGTCTGCAGCGTCTCGTTCTGGCCGAACAGGTTGCGGTTTTCCCAGGTGACGATGGCCCCGGGGCCGTCCACGGTCGAGAAGTTGAGGGCGGCGGTCGCCTTGCGGTGCTTGGATTCCTCGAACACGATCCTGACCGGTGCCTCGAATCGCCCGGTCGTCTCCCACCCCTCGGGCGGGGCGTCGGGCAGCACGATGGACACGGCGTTGAACAGGCGCGTGGCGGACAGTTCGCGCTGTACATCGGCGATTTCCCGGCGCGAGACGGGGGCACCGCGTTGCAGGGTGATGAACGAATCGACATACGGGCTTTCGACCGTCTCCAGCCCCTCGTAGGTCACGGGACCGTAGGTGGTCAGCGGGCCGGGGGCGTAGGGGGTGCGCACGTCCAGCGTGTCGTAGTCGAAATTCGCCTCCGCCCGGCGCTTGCCCTTGCTGACATAGGGATACCCGTTGCGCCCCAGGATGCTCGCAGCCTCGATCTCGCCATCCACGACGGCGCGGCCCTGGGCGGGGCCGCCGACATTGGTACTGATGGCGTTCTGGACCCGCTGTTCGAGGGCGGGATCGACCGGGGTCTCGAAGGTGGCCAACTGCCGGGCGAGGGCGTAGCGCGGACCCTTGCGCACCGCGATTTTCACGGTGGGGGTGCCGACCACCTCCTCGCCCGCCGTGGCGAGGGGGGCCGGGGCCTGCGGCACGGGGCCTTCGCCGTCGATCGGGGCGGCGGTTCCGGCGGCGGGGGCCTCCTCGCTGACGACGGAGATGGTCGCCTCGCCCTCGTAATAGCCTTCGGATTTCAGCGCGCGCTCGACGATGGCCACGTCCGAGGCGGCCCGGCGCTTCAGCAGGGCGATGCTGGGCGGGGGCTTGTCCTTCAGGCGGTAGACGCGCGTGGCCCCCTCCAGAATATCCTTGATGCGCTGGTTCTCGGCGGTTTCGTCGGGGGTGTCGCCGGTGCCGAGACCGGTGGTGGCGATCTCGTAGTCGATGCCCGCCTCCTCGGTCGGGTCGATGCCGAAGACCGGGGTATCATCATCCCCGATCAGCAGGTTGAGACCGGGCGCATTGCGCACCGAGGAGGGCAGGGACGAACACGCGGCGACGGAACCCGCCACCGCGAGCATCGTCGCTGCCCGTAAGAAAAATCGCTGCGAGCGTCGCTCCGGCATCATACGGTCCTGCCCGCCTCATCTGGGTTTCGGAGGCATTATACGGTATGGATACGCAGTACTGTCAATGTCGCAGGTTGAGTTCGAGTGTCACGATATATGGCGGTCGAATACCCGCGAAAGCCGCAATCGATTGAAGTCGCGCGCACGGGCGGCTTCCATCGCGGCGGCGTCCCGGGGGACCGTCAGGTCACCGCTTCGATCTCGTTCGTCACCACCTCGATCTGGGCGGCGGCGCGGTCGAGCATCTGGGCGACCGCCATCTCCATCTCGGCGATCCGTTCGTCGGGTTCGCTGCCATCGGCGGCGGCGGCGGGCGTGGCCCCCCCGGCCTTCAGGGCGGCGACTTCTTCCTCCAGCGCGGTGACCCGCTGTTCCTTCTCGTGCAGTTCGTCGGCCACCATCAGCGCGGCGAGCAGCATGTTGCGCCCCTCGTTCGCGGGGGCCTTGTTCAGCGTGATCGAGTTCGAGTGCCGGTCGATTCGCTTCGACAGGGAGAGAACATGATCCTGCTCCCCCTCGCCGCAACTCAGCCGATAGGCGCGACCGTTAACCTCAACTGTGACCTGTGGCATTCGATCCCTCCTCCCCCAGCACGCGGCGCAGGGCCGTGATGGCCTGATCTATGCGCGTGACGGCCATCGCGCGCTCCTGTTCGTCCAGCGGTTTCGTCGCCTTCAGACGCTCCGCCGCGACCTGCAGTCCCGAAAGGGATGTGTTGAATCGTTCAACAGCCGCTTCCAACTCGTTGGCCTGCATCGACGAACTCCTTCGGCGCGAATCATTCCGTTGAAAAAGTCGTATCACATTATCGATGCGGTTCGCCACTTGGCATGGCTTGTTCCTTTGCAGGGGTTTGCGTTCGTGCTAACCGGCCACATAATAAGGGACAGGACCTCGCGGGGTCCGCACCCGTCAATCTGAGTTTTCTGGAGGAACGACATGGCCGTTCGCGTCGCAATCAATGGATTTGGTCGTATCGGAAGAAACGTGCTGCGCGCGATCTACGAATCGGGGCGCACGGATATCGAGGTGGTCGCCATCAACGACCTCGGCCCGGTCGAGACGAACGCGCATCTGCTGCGCTACGATTCGGTGCATGGCCGCTTTCCCGGCACGGTGAAGGTCGACGGCGACACCATCGATCTGGGGCGCGGCCCGATCACGGTCACCGCCATCCGCAATCCCGAGGAACTTCCCTGGAAGGAGCACGACGTCCAGATCGCCCTGGAATGCACCGGCATCTTCTCGGATGCCGACAAGGCGGCGATGCACCTGAAGGCCGGGGCGCAGCGCGTCCTCGTCTCCGCCCCGTCCAAGGGCGCGTCGAAGACCATCGTGTACGGCGTGAACCACGACACGCTGACAGGCGACGATCACGTCGTCTCGAATGCGTCCTGCACCACCAACTGCCTCGCCCCCATCGCCCACGTGCTGCATAATACGGTCGGCATCGAACAGGGCTTCATGACCACGATCCACGCCTATACCGGCGACCAGCCGACCCTCGACACGATGCACAAGGACCCGTATCGCGGGCGTGCGGCGGCGATGTCGATGATTCCGACCTCGACGGGGGCGGCCAAGGCCGTCGGCCTCGTGCTGCCCGAACTGGACGGCCGGATGGACGGCACGGCGATTCGCGTGCCGACGGCGAATGTGTCGGTCGTGGATCTCAAGATCATCGCGGCGAACAAGACCAGCGTCGAACAGATCAACGACGCGATGCTGGCGGCGGCGGACGGCCCGCTGAAGGGCATCCTCCAGGTCGCCGACGAACCGCTCGTCTCGATCGATTTCAACCACGATCCGCATTCCTCCTCCTTTGCTTCGCCACAAACGAAGGTCATGGATGGTCGCCTCTGTCGCGTGATGTCGTGGTATGACAACGAATGGGGTTTCTCGAACCGCATGTCGGATACGGCGGTCGCGATGGGCAAACTGCTCTGAGGTAGGAAGTATGGATGGTCCGGTGCTGCGGCCAAACAAATGGCGTTCGAATGACGAGTGGACCGGGATATTGTCCCGTGCCCTTCCTGATTTTACATGTCGGGCCTGTGGCGAGCGCATGTGGTATGCGCAGACTGCGATAGGTCAGGACGCCGTCGGCGTTCTGCACTATGTCGCGTGGTCGAATTCCTCGCTTCAGTCATATGTCGCATCTGTCCCCTTTGTTTGCGGATCCTGCGGCTTGGTAGAGATCTTTTCGGAAACCGAGCTGCTGCGGCGTGCGGGGGTCGGCGATGAGCAATAACGTGACCCCGTTTCCCAGTTCCGGTGGTTCCGATGATGGCGGTAATGTCATCGACTACCGCCTCGGTAGACTTGAAGGCCGTGTCGATGGTCTTCAGAAAGACATCAAGGACATGCACAAAGATGTCATTGCATTGCGCGAGACGGTTGCCCGTATGGATGGTCGTCTCGACCGAACGCCCACCGCAATGCAGATTTGGCCCATGATCGTGACGACCTGGATTGCCGGGGCGGGGATCGTGGCACTGGCAGTCAGGATGGTTACTTCATGAACAAGACGATCTTTCTCGCGGCGACCCTGTTCGCCATGCCCGCCGCCGCGCAGACCTGCGTGAAGCCGACCGCCCCCCCCGTGGCGGACAAGAACAGCCTGTCCCTCGAACAGCGCAATGCGATGACGGCGCAGATCGACGCCTATATCGCCGCGATGAACGTCTATCTGGCCTGCCTGGAAGCGTCGGACAGCGTGGCGCGGGCGGAGGCGGAGGCGATCCTGCGCGCGTTCGAGGCCCCGGTCGCCGACCTCGAAATCGTCCAGTAAAGCACCCGCCCGAGAGGCCCCGCATGACCTACAAGACCCTCGACGACCTGGACCTGGACGGCAGGACCGTGCTGGTCCGCGTGGATATCAACGTGCCGGTCGAGGGGGGGCAGGTGACCGACGACACCCGCATCCGCCGCATCCTGCCGACGCTGGAGGCGGTCTTCGGGGCGGGCGGCAAGCCCGTGCTGCTGGCGCATTTCGGGCGGCCTAAGGGCCAGCGGGTGCCGGGCATGTCGCTGTCGGTCGTCAGCGGGGTGCTGGAGGACGTGTCGGGTCACCCGGTCCGCTTCGCCCCCGACTGCATCGGCGAGGCGGCGGCGTCGGCCATCGCGGCGCAGGGGCCGGGCGAGATCGTGCTGCTGGAGAATACCCGCTTCCATGCGGGCGAGGAGGCCAACGATCCCGATTTCGCGGCGGCGCTGGCCGCGCTCGGGGATGTCTACGTCAACGATGCGTTCTCCGCCGCCCACCGCGCCCATGCCTCGACCGAGGCCATCGCCCGCCTGCTGCCTTCGGCGGCGGGGCCGGGGATGGCGGCGGAACTCAAGGCGCTGGAAAGCGCGCTGTCGGCCCCCGAACGCCCGGTCGTGGCGGTGGTCGGCGGGGCGAAGGTCTCGACGAAACTCGACCTGATCGGCAATCTGCTGGAGAAGGTCGACGCCATCGTGATCGGCGGCGGCATGGCCAACACGTTCCTGGCCGCTGAGGGCAGACCGGTCGGCAAGTCCCTGTGCGAGCACGATATGCTGGACACCGCGCGCGACATCGCGGCCCGGGCGACGGGCGCGAACTGCGACCTGATTCTGCCCGTCGACGTGGTGGTGGCCGAGGGTTTCGCCGCCCACTCGCCCAACCGTGTGGTCGCCGCCGATGCCTGCCCCGACGACATGATGATTCTCGACGCCGGCCCGCAGACCGTCGCCCTGATCGCCGACCGGTTCGAGAGCGCGAGGACCGTCGTATGGAACGGCCCGCTCGGGGCCTTCGAGATCGAGCCGTTCGACCGCGCCACCGTCGCCGCCGCCACCCGGGCCGCCGACCTGACCGCCGCCGGAAAGCTGCTGTCGGTCGCGGGCGGGGGCGATACGGTTGCCGCGCTCAACCAGGCCGGGGCGGCGGAGCGGTTTTCGTATGTCTCCACCGCCGGGGGCGCGTTCCTCGAATGGATGGAGGGCAAGACCCTGCCGGGGGTCGCCGCGCTGGGCTGACCCGCATCCATGGAAAAGGACGAACCGATGACCGCCACCGCCCCCGACGTGACCGGCTTCTTCGATCCCGACAGCAATACCATCAGCTATGTCGTCCGCGATCCCGGTTCGACCGCCTGCGCGGTCATCGATCCGGTGATGGATTTCGACTATGCCGCCGGGCGCATCCATTTCGAGCAGGCCGACAGGATCGTCGCCCATATCCGGGCGCAGGGGCTGACGCTGGACTGGTTGATCGAGACGCATGTGCATGCCGACCATCTGTCCGGCAGTCCCTATATACAGGAGGCGCTGGGCGGGCGCATCGGCATCGGGCGGGGGATCACGCAGGTGCAGCAGACCTTCGGCAAGGTCTTCAACGACGGCACCGAATTCCAGCGCGACGGCAGCCAGTTCGACCACCTGTTCGACGACGGCGATACCTATGACATCGGCGGGATGACCGCCCGCGCCATGGCCACCCCCGGCCATACGCCCGCCTGCATGACCCATGTGATCGGGGATGCCGCCTTCATCGGCGATACGCTGTTCATGCCGGACGGGGGCAGCGCGCGGGCCGACTTTCCGGGGGGCGATGCCGGGGCGTTGTACGATTCGATCCAGCGTATTCTGGCCCTGCCCGACGCCACGCGCCTGTTCATGTGCCACGATTACGGCCCCGGCGGGCGCGCCATCCGGTGGGAGACGAGCGTGGCGGAACAGAAGGCGCGCAATATCCATGTCGGCGGCGGGGTCTCGCGCGCGGCCTATGTCGAGACGCGGACGGCGCGCGATGCGCAACTGGGGATGCCGAAGCTCATTCTGCCCTCCCTCCAGGTGAACATGCGCGGGGGAAGGGTGCCGGAGGAGGAGGAGACGGAGCAGGCATATCTGAAGATCCCGATCAACCGCCTGTAGCGCCCGTTCCCGCGTCGCGCCGGGCGACTACCGCCCCGGGCGGCACGCGCCGCCGCAGTTGCAGCAGGATGGCGGGGGCCATCAGCACCGCGCCGATGGCCATGGTGGTCAGGCCCGGCGCGATGAAGAACAGGGAGGCAAGGCCCACATACCACCGCTCCAGCCCCCGCATCGGCGCGAGCATGTAGCCCGCAAAGGCCGCCCCGATGGCCGCGATCCCCAGCATCGCCCCGGCCAGCGTGACGGCGAAGGCCCCCCACGTGAACCCGTCCGCCACCAGCAGCAGCGCGGGCGAATAGACGAAGACGAAGGGTACCAGCGCCTTGGCGATGCCCAGCCGGAAGGCGGTGTTCCCGGTCCGGAACGGATTCGACCCCGCGATCCCGGCGGCGGCATAGGCGGCCAGCGCGACGGGGGGCGTGATGTCGGCCAGCACCCCGTAATAGAACACGAAGAAATGCGAGACGAGCGGCTGCACCTGCAACTGCGCCAGCGCGGGGGCCGCGACCGCGACGAGGATGATGTAGGTCGCCGTCGTCGGAATGCCCGCCCCCATGATGATGCAGGCGATGGCGATCAGCACCAGCGAGAAGAACAGCGCCCATTGCTGCACTTCGAAGAAGTTGAACGGCCACATCCCGCCGACCACCGTGCCGATATCCGTCGCCGTCTGCACCACGACGTAACCGAGGCGGAAGCCCACGCCCGTCAGCGTCACGACCCCGACGACGATCCCCACGCAGGCCGCCGCCGCCCCCACCGCGAGGGTGCTTTTTGCCCCCATCGCCAGCGTATTCCACAGGTCGCGCGGGGTCAGGCGGTTCACCGGGTTCAGCACGCCGACGACCACGCAGGCGATGATGCCGTAGACGGCGGCGTAGTCCGGCGTGCGCCCGCTGAGGATCAGGTATACGAGGATGGCCAGCGGGATGATGGCCAGCCAGTGCTGGCGCAGCACGACGCCCGCCTTCGGCAGTTCCTCGGCGGTCAGGCCGCGCAGGCCCAGCTTGCGCGCTTCCAGATGCACCATGATGAAGATGCCGAAATAGTGCAGCAGGGCAGGGATCAGCGCCGCCGCCAGCACGTCGCGCAGCGGAATCTCCAGATACTCGACCATGATGAAGGCCGCAGCCCCCAGAATCGGCGGGGTGATCTGTCCGCCCGTGGAGGAGGTCGCCTCGACCGCCCCCGCGAAATGGGCGGGATAGCCGACCTTCTTCATCGCCGGAATCGTCAGCGCGCCGGTGGTCACCGTATTGGCGATGGAGGAGCCGGAAATCGTCCCCATGAACGCCGACGAGAAGATCGCGACCTTGGCCGGTCCGCCGGAATAGCGCCCGGCGATGACCATGGCCAGATCGATGAACAACTGCCCCAGGCCGATGCGGGTGGCCAGCACGCCGAACAAAATGAACAGAAAGACGTATTGCGCCATGACGCCGATGGCGACGCCGTAGATGCCTTGATTCGTCATGTACAGATGATTGACGACCCCCAGCCAGCTCGACCCCCCATGCTTCAGCGCGCCGGGCATGATCGGCCCGAACAGGGCGAAACCGATGAACAGGCAGGCGATCAGCGGCAGGGTCGGCCCGATGGAGCGGCGGGACGCCTCCAGCACCAGAACCAGCAGCACCGTCCCCATCGCCACGTCGGACGGGGCGGGATTGCCCACGCGCTCCGACACGATCTCGGGCGGCAGCAGCGGCAGGTACAACGCCGCCGCGACGGCGAGCAGCGCGAGGAGGATATCGAGGATCGAGACGCCGTCGATGCGATACCACGCGCGGGGCGCGACCGCGACGCTGTCGGTCCTGCGCCACGAGAACAGCAGGAAGACCAGCCCCAGCGAGAAGGCCAGATAGATGCCCCGGTGCAGCAACTCGCGGATCAGGCCGAAGCCGGAGGCGTAGAACTGATAGACCGACATGCCCACCAGCGCGACGCCGATGAGAATGCCGATGGTCCGGCCCGTGGCGCGAAACGCCATCTCGGGATCGTATTTCCGCTCGATCTCGGCGAGGTGGTCGTCGGATAGCGGTTCGGGGGCGGACATCGGCGGATTCCTCGGAGTGGTAGCAGTGGAAAGCCTCTGCCCCGGGCGAAGACCCGGGGCCTCGCGGAGCAACGCGATGCCCATCGAGGCCCCGGGTCGTTGCCCGGGGCAGGGTGGTCTTCAGGCCCGCTTACTTCAGCATGTCCATCAGTTCCTTCACCCGCGCATTGATCGCATCGAGTTCGGACTTGATGTCTTCCGGCGACATGCCCGCCTCGCCGCCCTCGCCGATCAGGCCCGCCTCGCGATAGAAGCGCGCGGCCCCGTCATGCAGCGGCACGCCCACGCCGTTCAGCGCGGTGTCGGGGGTGATGGTCTTGCCCTTGGCATGGCCCACGTCCAGCAGCTTGCGCGACTCGTCGTTCCACAGCGCCTTGGTGATCTGGTAGATCAGCTCCTCGTCTTCCTTGGCGGAGGTGAACCACTGCGCACCGACCGCGACGGTGGCGGTCGCGTCGACCCCCTCGTAGGTGCCGGCGGGGATCTCGCTGGAAGCGAAGAAGCCGTATTTCTCCGTCAGGGCATCCGCGCCCGCGCCCGAGATGGGGACCAGCTTGATATCGGCGGCGGAGGCCAGTTCGACCAGCGACCCGGTGGGATAGCCCGCGACGACGAAGAAGGCGTCGATCTTGCCGTTGCGCAGGGCTTCGGAGGCGGCATTGCCCTTCAGCGCCTCGGCGGTCAGGTCGTCGGTGCTCAGGCCGCCGGCTTCCAGGATCAGCTTGGCGTCGACATAGGTGCCGGACCCCGGCTCGTCGAGCGAGACGCGCTTGCCCTTCAGGTCCGCGACCGAGTCGATGCCGCCATCGGCCAGCGCGACCAGGTGGATATGCTCCTCGAACAGCGCGGCGATGGTGCGTAGATCCGTGGCGGGTTCCTTGCCCTCCATCGTGCCGGTGCCGGTATAGGCCCAGTAGGCGACGTCCGACTGCGCGAAGCCCGAATTGCGCAGGCCCGACATGATGGCGTTGACGTTGTCGACCGACCCGCGCGACGACACGGCGGAGGCGATCAGCCCGTCCACGCCGCAGGAGCCGCCCTCGCCGCATTCGCGCGATCCGGGGGGCTTGGAGATGGCATTCGCGATCACGCCGCCCACGGGATAGTAGGTATAGGCCGTGCCGCCCGTGCCGATAGTGAAGAATTTCAGCTCCTGCGCCATCGTCGTGGCGGCACTGCCGAGCGTGACCGCCGCGCCGAGTGCGAGGGCGGTCAGGTGTCTGGTAAACGGTTTCATGGGCGAAGTCTCCCGGTGCGGCGTTGAGTGTCCCGCAGGGCGAACGCCGTTCCCGCCCCGCGTCCGGCACCCCGCGTGGGTCCGGTTGCGGGGGCTACTGTGGCGATCCGGGGGGGCAAGTAAACACCCTTCTCCGTACGCATGGCCACAATCGCGCCGGAATCCCCTTTCCCCGTGCCTGACAAGTCCTTAACGTCGCGCGCATCCACGGCCCCCTCACACGAAAGGCTCCCGCAGATGGACGCGCCAACGCCCAAGTTCGACAAGTCGAGACTCCCCAGCCGCCACGTCACCGAAGGCCCGTCCCGCGCGCCGCATCGCAGCTACTACTACGCGATGGGCATGACGGAGGAGGAGATCCACCAGCCCCTCGTCGGCGTCGCGACCTGCTGGAACGAGGCCGCGCCCTGCAATATCGCCCTGAACCGTCAGGCGCAGGCGGCCAAGGCGGGGGTGCGCGCGGCCCACGGCACCCCGCGCGAGTTCACCACCATCACCGTCACCGACGGCATCGCGATGGGCCATGAGGGCATGCGCTCCTCCCTTGCCTCGCGCGAGGCCATCGCCGATACGGTCGAGCTGACCATGCGCGGCCATTGCTACGACGCCATCGTCGGGCTGGCCGGGTGCGACAAGTCGCTGCCCGGGATGATGATGGCGATGCTGCGCCTCAACGTGCCGTCCGTCTTCGTCTATGGCGGGTCGATCCTGCCGGGTCGCCTGAACGGCAAGGATGTCACGGTGCAGGACGTGTTCGAGGCGGTCGGCAGTCACCAGGCCGGCACCCTCAGCGAATGCGAACTGGAAAAGCTGGAGCAGGTCGCCTGCCCCTCCGCCGGGGCGTGCGGAGGGCAGTTCACGGCGAATACCATGGCCTGCGTGTCCGAGGCCATCGGGCTGGCGCTGCCCAATTCGTCGGGCGCCCCGGCCCCCTACGAAAGCCGCGACGAGTATTGCGAGGCGTCGGGCCAAGCCGTAATGAACCTGATCGCCCGCAATATCCGCCCCCGCGATATCGTGACGCGCAAATCGCTGGAGAACGCCGCCCGCGTCGTCGCCTGCACCGGCGGGGCGACCAACGCGGGCCTGCACCCCCCCGCCCTCGTCGACCCGCCGGTGCGGGCGACGAGGCGGGCGGCGGTCCCCCGCGCTTTGCGCGGCACGG
>Ga0114955_1000718_pt1 | contig 15272 bp, 18 predicted proteins | sample Porto_5metaG_FD_87302 | JGI IMG/M metagenome (GOLD analysis project Ga0114955, IMG submission 87302) | Marine algal microbial communities from Porto, Portugal - Porto_5 metaG | ecosystem: Host-associated > Algae > Red algae > Unclassified | place: Portugal: Porto | collected 2015-02-02 | reverse complement strand
TCTGAGGGGCTACATCATACAGTTTCCTCGCGGGCGTTGTGGATTGATGCGGGCTCCGCTTGTAGCCCACGTTCCCTCGTGGCCAGCACAGGGCCGTCTGGGCCAGCAACAATTCTAGATCGGCAGTACGATTTTCGGGCCACAGCGTACTCTGCAGCACGCCCAGCACGCCCAGTACACCCCTGTGCACCCCCAGTAGAGTGGTACATTTTCGCGACGATGGTACAGTCATTGCGCACTAATATTGCAGTCTCCCCAATTTTGGCCGATCCCGACGAGAACAATTGTGATGAACAGATGCACGGCAGCCATCCATTGGGCCGGATACGAGCTCTCGGCCAATCAGCACTTCTGCGGACTGCAGGTTGTTCTCGCTGCGATCGGCCAGAATTGAGAAGACCGCAATATGTGTCCCGCTTGTAGGGTTGGGCCCATACACCATGCACACACGTGGTTTCGACTTTGATTTCGGGCCCCAAGCGCGCAAGGGGGCTACTGTTTTAACCGATGAAATATTTCGAAAATGGATAGTGGAGCTCTGGAGGTGCTGTGAGGAGGGGAGCGGGGCAGTTCTTTGGTTTCTTCTTTTGACGGCATCCGTACTCCAGGGCACATGCAAAAGGCAATATCGGACAACGTTGACAACTGTGATGCTGCACTGTGAACACCAGAAATCCTTGTTCCTGTGCGGCAGAAGAGGCACGCAAAAGGATGGAAAAAGATTTTAATCTCTTTTTAGTGATAGTTCTTGCTTCGGAAATGTTTACTACGAGTCGCTAGAGATGGCTAGTCATCCAGGTAGAATCGGGTCCATATCTTTGGGGGGCTACATTATAGTGTTTCTATTTGAACTGATATTAGTAAGTGTATTAAACGGCTTAGTTACTTTCAATGACATCGATGGACCCATGAAAATCTGGGCGAGTGGCAGTTTATCCGGGAAGGACATTTGGCTAATAGTTGGTGAGTGGGGCACTGGAATCGAAACTCTAACACGGGACCGTATTGCACTCGCGCGGGCGACGGAGGTGACAGCTGCGTTGGGGGTCTGGAAACCCACGCGTAAGGCACAGTTGTGCTGGTGGCATGGGGAGACTGGGGAACTGCCCCCTTCCTCCGTGCAATTCTGTCTCCCGCTTGTGCGGTGCCGTCGCGCATTTTATCTTCGTTTTTCCCTTTTTGTCTCGTGTCTCTTCCTCCATTTTCCTTTGTGTTTTCCTCTGTTTTTTGGCGTTAGGTCTTTTTCATGCTCGGTTTTAATTTCCCTCATCATTTTCCTTTTTTTCTTGTGGAGGTACGCGCCAACACAGTCGACCGCGCACCTTCCTCGAAGGCCCCTAATAAAAATATTCATGCACTACGTACGGTGTTTGAAGTACCCTCACAACCGCCACCGCTTCCAGCAGTGTCATACGGTCGCGCGTATGCATGCCGATCTCTGAGTTGTGTACCAGTCCTACAACCATGGTGACACTTTGGGGCCATTTTCTATCTGTGGCGCCCCAGAAGTGTTTACAATACCTCGCCTGGAGGTAGTGACCGAGCACAATGTTTCTTCAAGTCAGTGTTCGGAGGTGATGCACATCAAATTCACTAGTCGCTTTACGCTAACAAAAACAGCTCCTTGAGAGGAGAATTACAGCAGGGGACGAGTCTGTGAAAATGATGCGCCCGGCCCCTTACAAGTGAAACCGAGGCAAAGAGCCTTACGTGTCCGTTCGGCTGTGGGACTGCTGCGCCGGAGTAAAAGCCCCATGCTCTCGTGCGTGGGGCCTGTCGAAGTCTCCACAGCAGCAGCCATCGTGAAGAAATCCAGCCACGGAGGGCTTTTGATCTACTGTTCCCCGCATCAGTGCAATCATACCAAGTCCATCTTTTGCAATACATTTTTCAAAGGTAGTCCCCCCACATGAGAGCATAGACAATAGTATCAGTTTGGATGATTACTAATGACATGACTAAGCAAGAGCAAGCTGAACAGAAGTGTCGTCCGAGCGCGGAGCAGCAACAGAATCGTGCGGCCGCTCTTTGGGCCGCACGTAGGTCAAAGAGTACGCCTAGGCACGGAGGATGTAGAAAAGTACTGCTACAAGTGATTTTGAGCGTGAAAGGGCACCGGCTTCACTTTCTGTTCAAAGCACACAAAGGATCCAACACGCTTCCTCGAAACAAAAACGAGAATCTGATGACGACTCTGTCGATTTTCAAATGGCACGCGATAGAAAGAGCTGAGAGGGGGTCCAGCCGGATGCAGCCGTCGAAAACACGAAATGATTTCAGGGCCCGCACACGGCCGATGTATGCATGCCACGGTCGGCGATTCGCAGACTATCAATCTCCTCGGACGAGGTGATTGATAGGCTTTGATGGCTTGGCGAGGTGATTAATAGGCTGTGGTCGCTTCCCAGGAATGAGCGGCAGCCATTATCTGCCCACCATCTCCTCTTTCGGAGGAGATGATTGGCCCAGAATTTGCGAAGGTATCTGTTCTCGCGTGTGTGCATGGTAAAGGAGCCCAGGGTTGTGCATCACGGTTTTTGGTGGCGGGGGGTCGATGCATGCCTAATCACACTCTTCTGCACGCCCCCAAGATTGGCACGCCCCTCTTCACGCCCTTATTGTAGCCCCCGTTCTTTTTGCTCAAACTTGATAGGCGAATCGAAGAACCCAACATTCTTGTACTTCAGCGAGATGGAAGGCACAACAAGAATGCCAACAAACATGAGGAAACAGACACATGCAATAGGCTCTCTCGGCCTCTGCCCCACATGCGCCCCAGGTAGCTGGTGAAGTTGGCGTGAGCCACCAGTGTGTGCGCTGTAGGTGCCACGGCAAAGCGGCGACTGAAGCGGCGGTGCAGGAGGTGTACCGGTCTCCGTCGCGTGAGACGCGGCACGCGATGGACATTACCGCGTCGGCCGCATCGGCCGCAGCCGTCGATTCCACCAAGATCATCGGGCCCGCCTCCAATCCCTCTCCGCCGCGAGCCACGAGGTGCGGCGCTGGTATGCTGCGCAAGTCGCGTCAATCGATAACGATCGACGAAAACCTCAAGATGGTTGAGATGAAGGCGTCGGGAGCTTGTAGGACGTGGGAAGATAACAAAGAAGCATTTCCGAAGTCCGTCTCGGAGTCGGTCATTCGAGATGAGTGGCGTCAACGTAAGACCCTCCGTAAGAGGTCTGGGGAGGATCCGGGGACCACAAGGCGGCTCCGGCACTCTGCGTGTTCGGACATCAACCAGGAGTTGCGGCTGTGGTACAACATGTGCGCCGAGCTGGGAGCAAAATCCGTTCCCCTAACGATGGCGGTGATGCGCCGGCGAGCAGAGGAGATTGTGGTCAATCTCGGAGTTACAGGAATCTCCGTGTCCTCGAGCTTCGTGCGCCTGTGGGCGAAGCGGCACAACCTCGTGAATATATCCATCTTGGGTAGCGGCGGGTCGGCAGCGGCTGACGTGGAGTCTTCTTGGAAGCGGATGGAGGAGATCCGGCTTCAACTGGAGGCGTACTACCAGGAGCAGATCTTTAAAATGGACGAGACCGGTATTTAATTTCGGTGTCTTCCAAACCACGCCTACGTTTCTGCGGGCAGCAGACTGCGGGATCGGGGCAGCATGGCCATGAAGACCAAGCATCACGTGACCCTGGTCCTGGAAGTCCGTGCATCAACCTCTCGATGCTGGGATTGTCGCCGCACTCATGGGAGCTACAACAGACATCTGTTAAGTTTACCTATAGGGGATTTTGAGCGGTCGCGGCTGGAACTTATCGTGGCGGCTCGGGATAATGAGCCTCCCCTAGATTCAGGTGGGCCTGGATGCCCCGTGTCGGCCGTTGGGGGCCCTAGATCTGTCCGGACGGACGCTGCGGCCGACGGTGTTGCCACGGTGGGCAACGATGCAGTGCTATCCTGCTATGGGCCAACTGGAAGCCGGGTTGGCTCTCTAGTCAGTGGAGACAGCGCTACCCCTTGCCGCGGGAGGGCCAATGGTGGTCAAGCGCTTGCCAGTGGCGAAGCAGAAGCCACTGTTGGGCGCGTCGGCTGTGGCGAAAGCCAAGCCACTAATGGAGGAGATGGCGATGTCCGTGCCGCTGGCGCCTCCCCACGCGGGTGGATAGGTGGCAGCGGCGTCGCGACGGGCTCAGCTGCAGCCATGGCTGCCCAAGACGAGATTGGGTGCGCCAATCTCGGATGTGCCAACCATCTGACCCGGAGCACCGGCCTTGTCGGCTCGGAAACCGTGCCAATGGAGCCTTCTACGAAGGGGGGGGGGCACCTATCGTGTCAGTACTACGTGTAGGAGCGGACTGGGAGAGGCAGTTTCCTCAGAGGAAGCAGCGGGAGCCGCGGTGGCCGCACAACTATTCCCGAGATCGGCGCGAAAGACTCCGCGCTTCACCGAGAGGAACACATTTCGGGTTGGGGAAGAACCGCCAGTACTCCCATTGGCTGATTTGGCTGAATCTAGCCCCAGTATTTCATCTGGGGTTGGCCTGGTCGGTTCCGGAATTTTGGCGTCGGGGTGCGCTCACGGTTGTGTGAAGGGGGCGGCTAAATCCGGCGTCTCCACTGCTCCCTCCGACGGCACGCAATCGGGAGATCCGGTGCATGCTATGGCGAGAGCCCCAGCGGCAGACCCAGCGTCCAACTCGCAAGAGGTCAGCATCTCGTGTACAACCCGCGTGGCGGTCGAGCTCGGTGGGTCCGCTGTCAGCCACGTTTTGGCCGCCCCCCCAACCTACGCGCCTGCCACTATACTTGGCCTACAGTCTGACCCAGCTCCCCCCGTGCCCAACATGTGGACCGCCGCCGCTGAGACGTCCACCATCTTTCAAACAGCTAGCAGGCATCGTTCGTGTCCCGCACGGAGGCATGCCGCCCCGACGCGACCGGTGCGTGGCGTTCGATACGGCGCACCAACCAAGCTCCAGGAACTGTACTAGATTGTCCAAGCGGAATGAAAGGCAATGGACCTCTCAACGTTTTTGCATGTCTGGGTCAAAGCGCGAATGTTTTATACTAATATGGACGCGTCGGTCACGGAAAAGGACGGGTCGTATCGGCGCTCCTCACGGTCATTCGGAGAGGACGTGTTAAAAAGGCTGAAGAGCATAAAAGGCTGCTCTCTAGGTGCACGGTTTTATTGTGGCGCTGGGGGGGTGGAGCGCGCGAGTGTGGTGGAGACGTGGCTCGGTTTTGAGAGCGACGCAGAGGCTATCCTAGAAACTGCCGACGACGAGCTGTGACCAACGTCTTCGGCCTGCGAGACGGACGGGGAAGCTGGCGATGATCCAGAGGGAGATGAAGAGGAGGAAGGAGTAACAGAAAAAGAATTTTATGTGCAGATGCGTGCTGCGGCCGACATGCAAGCGCATGAACAAACACACTAACGCTGGAGCAGATAATATATGACAAGTCATAGAAATGTCGCAGCCCACGGAGCGAGGCAGAAGCAATGGTTGCCCACAAAGAGAGGTATCAGTCGTCCCCAAAAAGCTCAGGCAAACGCAGTCATAAATCAAGAGCTCAGGCAAAAACAGGCGTCCCTTACAAGCCCAGGCACAAGGAATCGTCGCCCTTGAACTACGGCACAAGCAGGCGTTCCCCACAAACTCAGGCGCAAGGACTCATTGTTTACGAAACCAAGGACCATGCAGTCTTCCCCCGCAATCTCAGGCGCAAGTAGTAGTCGCGGACGAACTAAGGCACAAGCAAACCTCGCCGTCCCCTCGTCAACTCAAATTGCACCTAATCGACGACGAGCGTTGCCTAATAAGAGAGCTAATCAGGCCACTAACGGAACCTCGCTGTCCTTTGTTCGTTGGTTTCGGGCTCGATCGTCCCATATTGTCTCCGTCATCTGAGGGGCTACCGTCAGCATAGTGGTGGGATAAAAACTGCGTCACCCTGCTTTACAAGCGCACTGCATTGCAGTCTGCCCAGTTCTGGCCGATCCGAACAGGAACAAGAGTGCAGTGAACAACTGTACCTTCCAGAAATTTACCAAAATGTGGTGGAGTAGACATTGCAGTGAGGCATACAGGCTGTTCTTTGATACGAGCCCTCACCATTTGGGCAACAACGAGTCAGATTGGATGCGACTGTGCATAAGTTTGGAGCATAGCTCTGACGGCTGTCCTCTTGACCGTCCATCTATTGCTAACATCCAAAAATTGGCGGTTGCAGAGAGAAGGGAGCCAGAGCCGACGTCAGGGCGTAGAAATGAAGTCGCATTGGCTGTTCCACAAGCCACGATCGAATTATTGGCTGAGAGTTGCCGCCAGTAATCTTGCAAGCCAATCAGTGTGCCTTGCAGGAGTCACGCAGAGCCATTGCAACCCACAATGAGATTTCCCCAGATTTTTGTGCCGCTTGCTTGGGCCTGCAGAGGGCGTGGAGAGGGTTCTGGGCCAGACCTGTGATTTCTCATGAGATCAACAAATTTCTTCAGATTTCTTGAGATCCTGATGTGCGTTTCCAGTGCGCAGAGCTGTCTTGGGAGACGCTGTAAGGAACTCAGATGATTCCTAGCCTTTCCATTGGTCCACGTACGCTATTGAATGATTTCAAACACTCTGCAACCGCCATATTTTGGAGTTCAGCAATAGTAGCATGCAATCTGCCATATCATGTTATCAAATCCCAATGACGCTATTCTTAACGGAGACAGAAGCGCTTTCTGGGAAGCTGCGCGGAGAGCAGCATGCTCCCTTGGCCAGACTGACCGGTAATCACGCCTAATTAGCACAGGGTGCCTCGGCTCTTCTAGGTTTTCAAGAGAATTGTGGCTCCTGGTTGTGTTGCTTCTCAAGGACGGCAGCTCATAGGTTTCTTGCGTTCATGTCAGCCGAGGTGGCGATCTTTAAGATCGAGTGGCTCTGTTCCGAAGAAAAAGATAACTTCTAGAGCAACACCATCTCTCAGTAGTCTTGAACGGCTTGTGCAGCACTGATGATTTCGAATGGCTCCCATGAATGTCAGCGACGACCGAAAGCGCGCCCGAACGACGCAAGTGATGCCATGAGCGTATGAAAGATTACAAGTGCGCAAGGGCGTTGGCCATCGCCGTGCAAAACTCTTGCTATTAAACAACTAGGCAAGACCTCGACAATCAATCCCTCTAAATTCAACAAACAATGCGCAACACACTAAGCAATCAAATCAGACAACAGCAAAACCGGGCTGTCATGAACGACTGTTCCTTCTCGTGTATGGACCAGTCAATGCAACGGTTGTTATCAGAATTGCGTTTTGACAGCAGATTCAGGCTCAGAAGACCCGGTTTATCCTATCAAGTGTAAGGGAATCTTCTGAAAGAGAGAGTCACACAGTGCATTTGTACTGCCTCTTTTTTGTAGCGCTGAGCGCGATGGCGTACGAGGATTACGGGAGCTATATCTGGCTTTGGCCACTCACTTGCGTCGTTCTTGGGCGCGCTGTGTTCGTCGCGTATAGAGCAGCAGTGCGATGGAATAAAAAGAGCATGAAATGCACACACAAGAAAAGAAGCCGGGGTGTAGGAAATGGCGCTTCTTCGTTGTGTAGACGCACGTCAGAGACGCGGATGTCATCGTCGGCGGTTCTGCCAACGCGCTTGTTGGTTACTTCAGCGTGTTTCAAGAGCCCCACCGCATGGTGCTCCCAGGGAGCGTGTGATTCCAGACTAGGGAAGGACTCTCGAGATATTGGTGCTCCCCAGAATACCTCTGCATCCCCAATTCCGCGGCAAAGGCAATTGGAACGTGCCGTGTGTGACGAAGTCCCGGCGTTCTGGGCTCCGTTTCCTCAAATTTGGGCCCCATTGGAGCTGGCAGTGCTCGGAAAGTTGCACAATTGCATAAGAGGAAGCTAAATTTAGGGTTAGCGTCGTTGACAGCTGCTCAGGACGCAGAAGTGCGCCATCAGTCTTACTGCTTTCCACAGAGCGGTAAAATCATGCTCAAATTGAAGGCTGGGGTGCTCCTGTGGTCCCTGATGCAGAGCTCGGCTGAGTCAGTTGAATCGATAGAGCTGACAGCTTGGGCCCAGTCTAAACGGCATGATCCGAAGGTGTACGCACGCATGCCTGACCAATAAGATGGCGCCGTTACATTTACGTGATTCAGATGACGGTCGGTCATCAACATCAAAATTTATTTGAGAAAGCGACCGCCTGGCCGCCATGGAGCGCTGGAGGCGACACTTGACGTCTTTATGGGCAGCTTCAGCAGTCGACTGCCGGCGGTCTAGGCACTCGACGACAGCGTGGCGCTCCACCGCCAGCCTATGCACCACGGCTGCAGTGTCCTCCATCCGCCGCTTGGCTGCCTTTCGGGTCTCCTTTCCAAGGAACCACTGTTGCTCAGCAGCCGTCCACCTCCGCGACTGGCGCGGCGCCACTGGCGCCGCCTGCGCAACAGCAGGCACAGCCTCCGCGTGATTGTCGGGGGGCGCGGCGGAGGAAGAGGCGGCGACCACAGACCCTGCTGACGCGAGGCTTGACAAGGTAGCGACGGGCGGCAGGGGCGGCGGCCGGGAGCGCGAAAGCACCGGCGGTGGCGACGGCGGCGGCGGCAGCGGCGGCAGCGGCGGTGGCGGCTGCGGCGGCGGCAGCAGGGAAAAAGGCGGGGCCGGCGGCGGGGGCGCCGGGGCGGGTGACTGAGCGCGCGACGATTCCGCTAAATAGGACAGTAATGGCGTTTCCACTGAAGGCGGCACCGCTGGCCCCGTCTCACGGGCAAGAGCCTGTACTCAGGCCGCGGCGTGATGGAGCTGTCGGGGAAGCGGTGGGAGCTGCAGCGTTTCCCGCGTAGGGGGCGGCAGTTGCGGCGGCGGCGGAGGCGGTGGAGGGACCACGTCTCCAGGAGGCGATGACATGCACTCATGCGCGCCGCCCAGTGACCGCGGACTCGCGCCATCTGCAGTGATTTGTTGGTGGGGGTCCGACGCCGCGACGACAGCCCGCCACACAGAGAGTGCAGACGCGTGCGCCGTGTCCGTGGACATATTCGACGCAGAAGGCGTCGTGTCGAAAAACGACGCCCCGCCTTTGAGGAGGGCGAGTGATGGTGTGACTGTCGATTGGGAGAAGGTGGCGGGAGCAGACAGAGCTGCGAACCGACGACAGGAAGTGGTTTGCCTTGAAGGGTGGACGAGTGTGTACGTGTAGCATTCGGAAAAAGGAAGACATGCGGAACGCTGTATACTCCAAAGCGCTCCGCCCAAGTGGGGCAGGACCGCGAATTCAGTGCGCGGACGCCCGTCGGGGCCCTAATCGGGCATGTCAGTGTGTGGTCAGGCGTCGCCGGCGCCTTTCGCGCGGAGCACAGCGCGCGCAATGCACAGGACGGCGGCGGGTGGGGGGGACAGAGACGGCCAGTGGAGTGAATAGGCGCGTTAGATTGCAGGTCAGCCGCATCCTTCATGCGGGACGGAATTCGGCGGGATGACAGCAGATTGGTGATGCGATGCAAAGCTCCAGGTCAGCTGTTGGTGCACGGCTTCCGGACATGAAATCGCAGGGAAGCCATCCGCTGCCGCCCACATCGTTCATGCGGCCAGTCTGGCGTGCGGAATGGGCTGAGACAGCATGGGGAGGCGAGTCTTTGACGCGTTCGACGCAGGATGCATCGTGGGCCAAGGACTGGACCGCCGTAGGTCGTATGGGGAGAAGACAATCCGCGGGTGGGGATGGAATGGAGCGTGCCGCAGCAGCCGCAGGCCACGTGAGATGCGAGGTACATCTGTGGAACTGCAAGCTGCCAGAGCACAGCACAGCGCAGCCGCCGCCGCTGGCTTGTGCAGAGGTAACAGGGCTGGTTCCTCAGGCATGTATGGCTGAGCGGTCCCGAGCCATCTCAGCGTGGGCACCTTTCCGAGGGGGGGTCAGGATGCGTCAGAACTGATAACCTATTTAATGGCGCCACACAACCCCGGAAAGCATCCGCCAGTCGTCATCAACCCACGATTGTGCGCACCCAACGAAGCACCCACCAAGACCGCCCACCGCAATCCACGAAGGAGACAGCCCCTGATTCTCCGGGGCCGAATCAGAAAATGACGGTGCCGCCCGGTCATCGGACATGCCCGGGTGCCTACCGTGCCTCGTCCCACCGTATTCGGCGAGGCAAGCCATGCTGGGTCTCGATCATCTGCAGGAGGCCGGCGCCTGCAGCAGTGCATGAGGTAATCATTGACCGACGCACCGTCCTTCATCTCTCGTTTGTGCAGCACAGGTAATTGCTTTCAAAATTTCTCCAGGACGCCAGTGTACATGAGATAGAATTGGATCAACGCTTCCGCTATTGAGATGACCTCCTTGTGTCTTGAGGGTATGGTCCATGATACTCTCAATATCCAGAAATAAACGGTCCAGTTACACAAGAGGGCGCTCTGTGAGTGGTAAATACGGTTTCTCCACGGCGCACGAGGAGGCTGTGTGGTCCAAATGTGCCCCCAGAAAGAGTTTTTAGTCTGAGATTCCCTTGGTTGCGGGATAGTAGCCGTCCGTCTGCGAACGCTTTCTGGAAACTGGAATAGGCTCAAATATGAGGAAGCGTAGAATACGGCAGAATATCAACTGTCGGATCCTTGTGGGCCCAACCTGTGAAGCGCACAGGCATAAGGGGAGTGCACGAACAACTACCGGGCCGCAGAGTGAGAGTCGTCCATCATCCCGATTACAAGTCAAATACGTGGAGACGCGGACGAAAAGACACTGTCCGCCGCTGGTATCCAGCTCAATCATTCAACAGCGGTCATGGCCCTGAAGCGCTCGCGCGAGAGACTATCTACGCATCCGCAAGGACGATAGGTGCCGCGGTTCTTTTCCTCTGGGACGGCCACTGGAAGACGCACAAAAGCGATGGCATCCCGACAGCCATTGACCGAAATGCCTCGGCGAAAGCCTCCTCCTTCATGATGGCGTAGAAAAGCGGAAAGATCTGAACATGTAGTCGACGGAGTCGTGTGCTACGGAGCGCCTTGCTAGAGGGAATCGCTGTAGAGCTCAAAGTACTTGTTTCAACAAGTCATCGCCCTCTTATCGTATTGCCTTCGACGTCTGGCGCCTGTTCTTAAACCACTGGCTCTGCAGCGAGGACGTTCGGATGAGACTGCCGTGGCTTTGTCTTCCAAGGATTAGGGTAGGGTGGACAGCGTCTGAGTATGGCTTGGACAGAAAGCGTGTGGCAAGCGATGTGGGGCCCGGTATGGCTGGTCGGCTACGTGACACTCTGAGGAACTCATAAGTCGATGAAGCCAAGAACGCCGGCTGACAATGCGTTACTGGCTGCTGGGGCGGCAGGCGTACGGCCAACTACACACTGGGGAAGGCAGGCGCATGCAATATGACTCAGATGCCATCTCCACCTACCCCACGTACACCAGTCGGCCGGCGAGGACAATGTCGTATTGAGCTGCAGGCTGTTTATATGAGTTGACATGTTGACGAAGAAATTCGTAAAGAATCGTGCTCGCCTGGTTGTAGGGACGGCGATTGGCATGTCCTCCAGGCCATGCCTCCCAACCCAGTTTACCCAGTCGTGCTCGACACACAGCACGCGAAAAACACGGCTCACTGGGACGCACACAAGAATGGGAATGACGCCGACGTCGCGCACGTCGAAGCGCAATCTAGTGCGACCGTACGCCGCAAACGAGCAACCCGCGACGGCCGCGACGCTGCGGGCGCGCTCAACGACCAGCAGAAGTACGGGCCGTCTTTTTATCCCCGTGACGAGGACGCGCGCGCGGCCAACTCGACGGGCACCGTGAGCCGCCCTGTACTCAATCCAGTCCAGCCTCGGTGTACCGAGGTACGCCAGAGACGCAAGAAAGACCTGTCACTGCTTCCCTCCGCGCCGCAGCGCCGCGCCATGCGCCAGATATTTATCATATGCGACTGTGAGCACGCTATTGTTTCGAAGATGAAGGCACGCCGCCAATCCCTCCAGGTCACGCTCCTCCTGGAAGCCACAGACCCGGACAGGGACACCATGTCGACGCAGCCTGGGACCATTGTTGTCAGCCGCCACTTCACCAGTGGCCACACTGGGCGCCGCACCCGTTCCATCGGCTCCGGCAGGCACTGCAGGCGTGAATATCGGCCCATGAGGACCCACAAGACCTGCGGACGTTCCATTGGCGCCGGTTGACGCATCCGGCAGCGCCATTGTCCCAATGGGACCGAACGGACCTGCCGCTGCACCTTCGTCATTAGGAGCAACATTCTCGTCCGCGACGTCGCTGTCGTCGTCTGCTGCTGCCCAGTTCAAGACGTGCGCCACCTGCCCGGTGATGACCAGAAGTCTGTTCTGACCGCAGCTTCAGGCTCAGGGGACCCTGTTTGTACCAGCTAGTGTAGGGGCAGCGTCTGATAGAACGCGACACACAGTGCGTTCGCACTGCCTTTTCTTTGTAGCGTTGTGCGAAATGCGATCCAATGATTATGTGAGCCAAGTGTCGCTATGGTCACTCGGTTTGACTCGTTTCGGGCGCATTGCTTACCTCTCGCATATGGCAGCAGTTTCATTGCATGACAAAGGTATGCTATCCTCGCACACAAGAGATAGCTGCTGGGTTCTGGTTGGTGCCTCTTCGTCGTGTACGGAACCACGTTGTAGGCTGGTGGTTTTTGGCGACGTCCTGAGGATTATGCATCCTCTGCAGTGCCGATCAGACGTAAGCACATAAGAACCTGTGATATCGACGGACGCTTTTGGAGCGACAGCGGATGTTGTGGGAGCTCATGGAAGTGCCAGTGCTTCCATATGCGCAACGAAAACAGACACGAGGGATGAACATTCCTGCATGGTCGAGGGTACATGGGGCCGCAGAGACAGCCGGGATACGACCAGGTGGGCTAAGGAAGGTGCCAGTACGCAGCCGGGCACACTCGGCGCGCCATTTTGGGAACCGGATTGCGTTCCCGCAAGGGAAACATGGACCCGCAAGGTACGTGGTCACATAGCGAAAGAAAGGGGAGATGGAACAGCAAGGTACCGATGGATGCAGCTAGTCGCCGTATTGCGCTCACACTGGAGGTAGCGGGGAGAGACGTCTTGAAGCTGTTCCGGGCCCTTCTGCAGACCGGTCGAAGAAGTCCGACGACCGGCCAATGCAAGGGACAAGGCAATGTCATGCAATTGGATTGGCCTCGGTTGTGCTGCAGATATGGCAGACTTCCCAATTTTGCCAGTTTTGAACAGGAACAGAAGCGATCTGAAAACCTATGGCGTCGCCAAAAGCAGCCAGTATCCATGAGAACTGTCAGTCGAGCATCTTTATTTTGCACGTTTGACCTTTATTTGGCTCATTTTTCGACGTGAAGGCCTCTCATTTTGACATTAAACCGACAGCTGTCTTGCTCGGCCCTCTCAGTACGCTCTCAAACTTCTTATTTACGCCATCCCTGGACGCATTTACCTCTTTAATGCTCCCACTTGCGGTCCTTGAACACGCTTCTGCGGATCGCCGCGGCAGTTTCAGCCATTCTGACCCACGAACGTGGGAGTCCAGAGAAAACTGGTCTTCCGTCACACGCAGCCGTCCTCAGAAGCTCGCAAACGGCCAGAAACTGCAAGTGGCAGCAGGCCGTCCCCCAGAGTCTCACCGGCTGGGGCAAAGGCTCCTCGAATGGCGTGGCCATGTCGCGCGCGCCCGACGGAGGTGGCCTGTGCATGATTCGTCTCTGGCTTGGTGAACTGGCGCCTACCTCATCGGTCGGCCCCTGTGCCCATATCCCCTGTCCGACCCCATCGCCCTTCTGCAATTCTTCTGGTTTCGCCCCACCCCGCACCCACTGCTTCTCGTGCGCAATCACCCTGCGGGTTATGAAGTCGGCGGAGACGCGACAGAACCCCGTCGGCATGGTGGTCTTGGACGGTAAGAGCGTGGCATGCGCTGCCCTCCACCTTCGCGACTCTAAGCGGTCGGCAGGGCGCTTCCTGGCCTACTATTGGCAGACTGGGGGCAGCTTCCACTTTGAACCAGAGCGGTCGAACCGGCATGCTGATAATGCCGTCGACCACCCAACCCTCCGTGACGCCTTCCTCAAGACCGTCGAGGATGAGCCAGAGCTCTTCCTCGATGAGATGTCTGATGTCGGCCACGCGCTGATGGCAGGCGTAGACGGGGCGTTCGAGGTATCCCCGGCTTCAGTCAGCCGAATTCTAGCCCGAAACGGCTACACGAGGAAGATTACTGAGAAGGCCCTCCTTTTTCACTCGCAACGAGGCCGAGCGGGTTGCACGGGCTGCCTCCGAATGGAGAATCCCGCTCAGTTTCCGCGTCTTAATTGATGAAGCTCATCGGGTGAGGAGGGCGGCCGAGCGTCGGCGGGCGCGGTCAGTGCGCGGTTCGCGGTCCGAGTGTTACGTCCCGTCGTCGGCGGGGGCGAGGAAGTGCTTTTTTGTCGCGATGGCCCATGTCTACGTGCTAGACTGGATCATTAAGCGGCCTCCCCCGGGGCAGACGGCAGTTGAATTTCTTGTGTTTGTCTCTTCGTTTGTGCTACCGCGTATGCAAGTGTGTGTGGCTGGAGAGTGGAGTGTCCAGCCCAAGCGCTGTGTACTGGTGCTTTGCAATGCCCTCATTCATGATAGCGTGGCCGTGGCGAGCCTGAGAGCCGATGGGGTGCTCGTTTTTCTCATGCCTCCCTACTCGCTCGACTTCAACCCCATTGAAGATATATTCTCTGTGGGCAGCAGCTGGCTGCGTCGCTCGTCCTCGCCAGACCAGTTCAACGCGTGGTCCATGACCACCAATGACGCCATGCTTCTTCATATCACTGGCGACATGTGTCGCGGGTTTGTGAAGGCGGCCGTTCGGCGTCACAACCTCTACATATCCTAGCGAAAAAGACCAAAAGCACAGCAAAAAAGAGATTCCCTTCAACAACGGTCACGCGAATGAATAACATAATGACTGGCCCCGCGCCTCTTCCTTCCAGAAAAAAATGCCGAAACACATCTCAAAACAGCCCAGGAATCACTAGGGACCTCGTACATATCTTGTAAGGCGGCAGCTCCAAGCGTCTGTCACTTGGTCGGATGTGTGTCGCGTGGGGTCGAAAGAGTAATCAGCAAAGCTCTGGCTGTGGCCTGCTATTGGCGCTGCTTGTGTGTTCAAATTCAAGCGGTGCGGTCCCTCCAGCGACATCGGAAGACAGAATAGCACGGCAAGCTCCCAAACAAAACACAGTCCAGAGGCCCGTTCGGTCCGGTTTCTGAGGATTATGGGGCTGGGGCGCGTGGAAGAAGTGCGCAACAACGCGTTTCGACAGCACAAAT
>Ga0114955_1000716_pt1 | contig 15314 bp, 16 predicted proteins | sample Porto_5metaG_FD_87302 | JGI IMG/M metagenome (GOLD analysis project Ga0114955, IMG submission 87302) | Marine algal microbial communities from Porto, Portugal - Porto_5 metaG | ecosystem: Host-associated > Algae > Red algae > Unclassified | place: Portugal: Porto | collected 2015-02-02 | reverse complement strand
TGGGGTCATCGTGCGTGTTCGAATAAATCATCGTTGCGTTTGCGTTGCTTCCGTCGTTTTTGTGCGCTTCGCGCCCAGTGATCCCGGCGTTCGCGTTGTGACTCTGGCGTAGCGGTCCGCATCCTGTGCTGGGTTTTCTGACGGGGTTATACCCCGTTGGCTTTGAGGGAAGGATCCACTACAGGGCACAGCACGGCAGTTCCCTTGGCAGCAGTTGGTCGCGACCATGGATGCAGCGTATCGCAGCACCACATCTAGTGGTGAGCCGACCTTCAACATGCGAGATGCGGCGCACGGCCCCTCGCTCAATCGTACAGCATTCCCACACCCACTTGAACAGTTGTCCACCGCCTTGGAAGTGACATCCATGTCCACAGATGGCCCAGCGCACCGCAGAGCGCTGATTACGTTGCCCACTGCGAGCGAACACGGACCGCCTTTGCAATCATGTTTCCCCATACTGACGTCTTCCAGCACAGTTGTCAAGAAGTCAATGGGTGGGCCTGAGGAGCGGTACGAACGTCCCAACTCACCGACGTTGGCCCTCGTCCTCTTGCCCGGAGGTAACGAACCGTCCGAATGGGGGTGCACCGGTGCCGGGTACGCATTAAGAAGGGTCTTCGGCGCTTGGGGTAAAACGGGAACAGTACGAGTGGCCTGGCTGTAGGCAGCTGTGGGGGGGTAACAGGGTGATGCAAGCGGGGCATACCCCAGCGGTGAAGATGCGACCGCTGGAAAAGCGCCATACGGAGCATGATATGCGTCGTATGGATGAGCATGTGCCGAAGCAGACGGCGGCAAGAACGGATGGTACGTGTAAGACGGGGGCTGGCGCATCCCACCTGTAGTACTACGCCAGAGGCGCTGTACTGGTGGCTGTGGGCCCTGGTGCGCGGAAGCCGGGTGGCCGGTGGTGTATCGCATTTGTGGCGTGCCGCTGCGACTTGTGAGCGCCTTCGGCGCACTTGCCCGGGTGAGCTCGTAGGCTAGTCATGTGCTGACAGCGGGGCGGGTCAATCCGTCAGGCATTGCAGGGAATTATCTGCATCGTATGTATTTGGCAGTGCGGTACCGGGCCAACTAGTGGCCCCGGTTCCCGCGCAGCGGTTTCCGCCCTTTAGGGCGAGGGGCGACGACGGTGGGAGGCCCCGTCGTCGCCGGCAAGTAAACCGTGCCTGTTTGTCCTGGCGTTTCGGTCGGCCTGACTTCCTGGACCTCGAGTCCCATAGCGGGTGACGCACGAGCGGCTGGGGCGGCCGGTACTTCCCTCCTCTCCGAGGTGATTGCGATTGATTGTTCTACTCCACCAGTCCCCAATTATGCACACCTGGGCCACGGCACAGAGCCCGCCGCAGCTGCCCGAGAGATTCATGCAGGCCCGCCTGTGTGACGCCACCTTTCCCTTCTCGCCGCTCGTGTGCCGTCCCGCCTGCGCAGTGCAAGCCACGCCGCACACGTGATCGCCGTGGTCCGAGCGAGCCCGCCGCATGGTCACGTGGAGCACGACCGGCCCAAGCCACATCCTCATCGGCTGGACAGTTGTCCCCGTCTGCATTGGCTCGAGCGGCCTGCGTCGGCTGCTTGCGCTTGCGACTCTCATCACCTTGCGATAGACGCTGGCCGCCATCCATCTTGGCTCCTGGAAGTTGCTAGAAGCTGGCGGGCACTCTTCGGTGGAGCCCAATCTCGGGGGGGTGCGTGGGAAGCGTGGAACGTGAGTGTTGACGGTGACGAGCGTAAAAAACCTGCGGACAGACTCGCGAGCCCAGGAAACGCGGCCGGCGGACGCGGATGACCTCGAGGATGCGCCACAAAGCACACACGTGCACGCGTTCGCGAGGAACGGAAAGCCGCACAACCCACAGGGTGAGCCCCTACACGCGCCAGCGGGAGGTCAGCTTGCGCCAGGGAAGTCCTCACAACCCGAGGGGTGAGTCCCAGAACGCCGCACAACTCGAAGGGTGCGTCTCTTAGGCGACAAGACACCGCACAACCCCGAGGGTGCGACAAAAAGGACTGCGCAACAAGAAGGGGAACACCACCACACGCCGCTCCGCACCGCAAAGCCACAAGCGCGAGCCGCAGAACCCAAAGGGTGCGCCTCTCTGTGTGCCCCTCTGTGCTGGGGAGCCCCACGATCCGGAGGGTGCGTCGCTCGAGCGACAATTGGGGGGACACGCCCGAGGGGATGCCGCACAACCCGGAGGGTGCGTCGCTCCACCCAATTGACAGTGCTGCGCGTGCGCCAGCGCGAGACACAAAACCCGGACGGTGGGTTACTCCGGATGCCTTTTGGAGTGGCGCTCGTGCTACGGGGAGCCGCACAACGCTAAGGGTGCGTCTCTCGACCCCCACAACCTAAGGAGTACGCCACAACCAGGCTATTGGCGCAGCGAGCGCGCGCCAGTGCGCGCACAAAAACGTAGCGCATAACCCGAAGGGTGCGTCAACCCCAGAAATCCGGGCGGCGCGCACAACCAAAAGAATTCGCACGACAGGGTAGCACGACCCAAAAGGGTGCTTCATCAAGAAACCCGAAGCGCCGCACAAGAGCAAGTGGGCGCTAAAGAAACGGGACGCACAACCCGACGGGTGCGTCAAACCCGGAACTCGGCGAGCCGCACAATCCTAAGGGTGCGTCACTTGACGCCCACAACCTGAGGAGTACGTCACACGCAGGCTCTTGGGGCGGCGAGCGCGCGCCAGTGCGAACACAAAAAGGGAGCGCACAACCCGAAGGGTGCGTCAACTCCAGAAACCCGGGCGGCGCGCACAGCCAAAAGCGTGTGCCCGACAGGGGAGCACGACCCAACAGGGTGCTTCACCCAGAAACCCGACGCGACGCACGAGAGCGAGTGGGCGCTAAAAAAACAAGGCGCACTACCTGACGGCTGCGTCAAACCAGGAACAAGGGGCGGCGCGCACAACCAGAAGCGTGCGCCCGACAAGGGAGCAAGACCCAGCGGGTGCTTCGTCCAGCAACCCGAAACAGCGCACAAGCGCAAGTTGGCGCTAAAAAGAGCGGGGCGTACAACCCGAAGGGTGCGTCAAACCCGGAACACGGGGCCGCGCGCACAACGCAAGGCGTGCGCTCGACAGGGGAGCACGACCCAAAGGGTGCGTCACCCAGAAACCCGACACACGGATGCTCTAAGGGAGCACATCTCGGGGGTGCGCGTCACCTTCGGTACGGGTCGCAGTGCGCGGTGCACGGCAGTTGCGGTTTGCCGACGGCCGCGCAAAGGAGACGCGTTCGAGCAACACGGGCCTTCGACGTGCGCACTGACCGGAAAGAGAGGTGTACCCCCACGGCTCGGCCGCAGCGGGTCGCTTGTTCGATCTTAACCCCGATCGGGTACCCGGTCGGGTAGCCTGCCCAACAATCTGAATTGTCCAATTTGCAGCGGCGGCGCTTCCATGATCCGCGATCGCAAGTTCGACTGATCGCAGAGATCGAGCTGCTCCCCTCCGGACAGCTGTCGGAATCAACTACCATTGGCAAATGATCTGGTCAAATTGTGTCCGACAGAAATACAATAATGACTTTCAACTGTGCCCATTCGAGACGTGACACCCCTGGAAGCCTCTCAGTGCCGTGTTCAGGCATGCTGTACCTATCAGTGATGGATGTAGCTCCCAGCGAAAATCGCTCCAAAGCTCTTTACATGTTCATTTGTGCGAGCATGCGGCGGAGTCCTGCGCCCGCGCTGCGCGCCTCGACGATCTTTGGGTTCCACGGAGCGCTCGATCTCCTTGGCGGCACGTCTCAGTGAGGGCACATTACAACCGTGTGACAATCGCGGTCTCGACGAGGGCCACGTTTGCAAAGGTCGTCCATGTAGATCTCTCTTCGCCCCTCGGATGAAGTACTGACGAGACCGTTCGTTACCACTGCTTGCCGCACGCCACGTGCTCGGACCCGTGTGGGCGTCCTCTGACGAAGACGTGGAGTTGACGGTCTGTGTTGCCCGCTTGAGGCGACGTGAACGAGCCTGGATCTGTGTTACTTGTGTGAACGTTCGAGTATCCATGTGACGCTACTCTGGTTTCTTGTGCTCCACCAACAACCACAAGACGGCCTGGGAACTCCGCTGCCGACCTGGGAGGACCGTGAAGACGTTGCCGGTCTGCGTCGCGATTGGCTTCTTGTGTGACGGTTACTGCCTGTTCTGCTCATTCATGCTCGTGAGAACGATCCTGGACGTCTGTTACGCGACCACGGTCTGTTGGGAGCGATCCCGCGCCTGTGATACTCGAAGACGGCCTGCTTAGCACTTGGTGGCGAACGACGGTGACACTTCTGGGACCTGTGCTGTACTCCACGCGACGGCTACTTGCCACCTGCTTCTCCATGACACGCGCTCGGAGCTCTGCTGGCGACACCTGACTACTGCAGAGACGTGAACGGTCTGTGTCGCGCTGGCGTCCTCTTGTTGCTGGGCCTTGTATTGGTGTGCGCAGCGGTACCCACGGTCGACGCTGGTCGACTGCCGCACGGTGACGGTCTGTGTCGCACTTTGTTTGGTTGTGCCAGCGTCCAGATCTGTGGCGCCTACCGCTCGACGACTGGTTGCCACGCACTTCACCAAGAAACGTACAGGGACTGCTGCGCGCGACATAAGACGACTGCAGAGAGGTTACTTGTCTGTTGCCTACAGGTGCGGTTGACGGTCTGTCGTACCCACGGGGGCTGCTCTGGAAGAGGCTGCGTCTGCGAAGGGGCACGCTGGACAGCTCTTCCCCGCTGCGCGCCCGCGACACTTGGTTGCCGCTCAGCGGGCGACGACCGAGTACTGCAGAGCCTTTGGCTGTTGGACGAGCTCTGATACAGGCTTGGACTGCCGGATCCCGATGTCTGGAAGCGAAGTGTTGGGAGGTGGCCCGTCAACACCGGGGTCCACGCCTGGGTCCACGCCGGAGCGGGCCTCCGCCGCAAGAAGGACCTCTTTGGAAAATGAACTATGGGCCCAACATAGAGTATGTATATCACGGTTGGGTCTCCTCAGCGTGTAGAGATGCATGCGTGAGCTCCTTTCATGTTGTGTCTATGTTGACAGGAGGTAGCAGTCGAGGGTCCTTCAGTACGGTATCTGACGTCTTCAGCTACTGATTTCCATGTCCTACTTCTTTCTTCAGTCGGTTGTGTGCTCTGAGTTTGCTCGGTACGGACAGAACATGGTGCGTGCTATTTATCAGAACAAGATGGACGCTGGACGTATTGAGAACCACCAAGACGCCCCAATACATGTCTGCCTGACCTGAATCTGCCCGAAAGGCCACTTGGAAGGGCCCAAGAACGACAGCGCAAGATGCCTTCGTACCGCCATGGAGCCGGCTCTCGACAAGGCCGTGTCCAAGATCGACTTTACGGTGGCCGGTCGCATCGGGAAAAAGAAGGAGTACAAGGCGGCCCTGATCAGGAAGCTGCGAAACGTTTGTAACCGCAGACGAAACGCTAGGCGTCTGATGATCTACCGCAAGATTGGCGTCTACTTGGACGTTGGTGTACCGCAGGCGAAGATACAGCATCTTCAAGTGCTACGCGGAAATGAAGACCAGATCGCCCCAGCCAGTGCGGTTGTATCGGACCGGGTTACTCGATACCAGCTGGTACTGGACGACTCTGACGCCAGGGTCACGTGCTTCCTCGACTTGGAGGCGACTGATGCCTCTTCTTTTTCTGAGCTTTTATGCCTCGACCCCGGGGACATCACCGCTGGGACTCGGGCTGCGGGAGCACACCACATCAAGAGCTACATTGAGAAGAACGAGATGCCTAAGCTCTTCCGGCCGGACAGCGCGAATGTGCGCAATGCAGACGTCCAGTGCATCTGCGACGAACTCAAGGATATTGCTGCTTCTCAGTTCGAACTTTCTGCTGATGAAGAGGCGGACTGGAACAACCCGAGTGATTATCATATGCTTGAGGGGTTGCTTTTTCTACTCCATTTTAATTGTTTTCTATCTCTCTGTGCGTCTATTATTCTCCTTGACTTATTCTTTCTCATTGCCCCAAATATAGTCTCTTAGAACAACGTAGTAGATGAGGCGGAGCACTACACATCATCACGTCTTTGTTTCTCCCTCGAAAACAGTCTCTGAGACTGGTTGCAGGCCAGGAAGTGAGCGCGTTCGACTGATGAACAAACGTATGAGGTACAGAATTATTATGCAGTTCTTTTGGCGGACATTCCATGAGCAGGTGCAACAAATAGAGCGGCCCGATAGGTTCCAGGACAGACGTTGATGTAGATCTTTCAGACGCACTGGGATGCCTGCTGGCACATTACCCAACTAACTGTGATGAGGATCGTTTTTGTGCCTGTCTTACAGACAGGGTGGCACGATAGTCTCCAACTAAATGTCTCGCGAATGAATGTGGGACGAGCTTCCAGTTCGTTCTTCAGCCTGTATTAGCAGATGGTCAACCAGAATGGCATTCTGGGTTAGTCAGCGAGCCAGCATACGGAATGAACAAAACGATAGAGCCGGAGACAAGCGCACTGGCAGGCCTCTGGGCGATCATCAAGTCTCTGTCAACGGCCTGTCCTGACGAACTGGTTTAGGGAAAATACTGTGTCCTTTTTCTCTAAACCGTCATCAGCAAAACGATAGCGCAACCAGTGTAGTAGAGATGATGATGGAAAACTGTCGCTAGACTATCGTCGAGGTCAGTCTCTATAACGATTCTCGCCACGATCCCGCGGTCGTCTCGCAGTCGTCATGACACGATCCGCGAAATTGCTCCCAGAATGATTCCACAGTCCGCTTCCAGACTGTCCTCGGGATTCGCTCCAAGTAATCCCAGGGCGGTCTGCGCCATCGCCTTCGGAATTGTTCGACCATAAATCCAGGAGATAACCTTTTATCGATATCAAAGTGATAATCCTGCAGATGCTCTCGAAGATAGTATTCCATCTCACAGTGCATCTGTCTGGCTCTCAAGCGAACGAACCCGACTTTGACGGGCACATTGCCTACTTTCGAGAGCAGCTCCGTACAAGGCCACGGCTAGGTGACACGGATGACCCAATTACGGAAGCTACCGACAGAATACCATGCACACGCCGCCACCGCCGCCGCCGCCCTCCACCGAGCGTGGGCGCGCGGTGCGTGCGCAGCGGTCCATCCGCCGTGCCCTCTTGTGCGGTAGACGCGTCTGAGGCTAAGGAGGCGGCTGCGACGATCGCCTTCACGCACCGTGGATTGTGCTGCACTTGCCATTGGAAGCGGATCTAGGCGACAACAAAAATTTTGAGTCACTGCAGTGACTTCTCCAGCTGGCGGTCACTGACCGGCTGGGACGCGCAAAACGGAACAACTGGGCGCCCACCCCGCCCCTTCCCGCGCCGGAAGACTGGGAGGGCCTCCAGCGACGCCGCTCCATGTCCTCCTTCCCCCTTGCTTCGGAAAGGAGTGGAGCAAGCAGGGGCCGCCGCTGCCACCCGCAACCTAACAAAGTAAGTTTCATGTCTTGCGTAGACCATGAACACAAGTCCAGCGCCTGAGGTTGCAGTAGAATACGCTGAAAGAGATCCGGCCAGCGTACTTCTCGGCACAAATCATTGGGTATGGGTATGTCCAAAAAAAACGCGGTTGGGTCGAATTCAAGTTTTCTTCGGTCAATCGCATTTTCTGGTAGCGTACGATTTCAGGAAATCAAAACTTCAAGCATTCGGGTATGTACCTGAATCAAAAACGCGCAGATACGCTTGGAAAAAACTACGATTGAGGACCCCTGGTTGTATGGCATCGGTCGAGCTTTCGAACGTATAATTACTATTTAAGAAAGCGTTCCGAAGTGTACCGACCGTTGAGAACTTCGACCATACCAAGTTTCGATCGGGATACCGACCCTCACCGATTTCGCTCATCGACTAAATGTACCGATTCTCCAACCTCATTGTCAGTTCATACAAATCATGCTTTGTTTCGACCCCAGTTTTAGAAGACAATTATCCGAAGCATGGATCTTGTGAGCAGCACTATCACAGGAATGTCGTCGTACGCTGGTGCATAAGTACGTGAAGGTGGATGGCAATCACACAAGTGCATGGGCTGTCAGAAACAGCGATGACACCCACTTCGTGAGACGCGACCGCTATGTCAGGCGGCTCTTTCAAGAGCACAACGGCACCGAGGCTGCGTGGCGAAGCGGAAGTGGCGAAGAGGCCTGTCTATCTGTCAACAGCAGCCTTTCACGTCTCTCATGCTGCATCAGTGTCACGTCAGTGCAGTCAAAACGGCTCAGCCTTGCGAACAGCCAGGTGCAAGTAGAGTTAGCTTGTGCGCGTGCTCTTGGTACATGCTGAGCTGTGCAAACTGTCGTTGGCGGCATTCCGTCCAGCCACCGAGACACAGTGACGACTGAACGCGCACGTTACCTTGACCATTCTCCCAAAAGGGAACTAACTAGATTAAATACGTATGCATGAGGATCTTCCATGGTTTCATCATTATGGCTATGATTTATCATAATTATGGTACAATATTCGAAGCATGCGATGATTGTACGCCATTCGTGCAACCCTGGTCGGTGTGGATACACGGCGAGACTGCAAGAAAATGCAGTGTAAGCGCCTTGCGCCCGGCCACGCACAACCGACGTCCCCCTCGCCGGGAGGATGGCGGCTGGAATGACAAGGCTGGCAGGCGACCGAGCTCCCCGCTAGCCGGGGCGGTTCGGCCTGATATGGGCGCAGGCGCTGTGTGCTCGTGGCACCCACCCCCTCTGGCGCAAAGTAGGCCAACACAATCACTGACGGGAAACAGCGCGTCGGGCACAGCCGCAGCCGGGCCACACCCGCACTCAAAGGCCCGGAAACGCACACAATCCCCGGCAGAAACCTGCCTTCCTCACACAGCCGCCGCCGGGTCACACCCCCTCGCAAAGGCCCGGTAACGCACACAATCTCCAGCGGGAAACGTCCCGCCGGTCACCAACAGACACCAACAAATCACAGCCACACATATTGTCGGCCTGGTGCCCGGCACGACACGACACGAGGACCGGCCGATGCGCGGCGCGCACAATCGGTTTCCGGCAGATGCTTTCTCCACCGGTCCCGTATAGGATGATGGCGCGCGAGGATGTGTCAACCGCCGTCGCCACCGCTACGTGGCGCCCCGGCTCGCAGACCGAAGATTCACAGTCCCTCACTTTCATCATCCGAGCGCGTCGGCTCTGCGCTGCCGGCCACAGTCGCGAGCGGCCCCATTGTCGTTGACCTCATCTCGGTGGGTGACGCACCGTCCGACGCCGTCGACGTAGCCGTGCTGGAGCGGATGATCCACTGCTGCACGGTACTTGCGTCGGCTCCCGCTCGCATCATCGCGTCAAACGCCGGGCATAGGCCTGGCTTGGTGAGCCCGTCGGCAAGGCGGTGCTTTGACTTGATCAGGCCGACGTTGGAGATCTCGTGTCTTTTGTACGCCTAGCGTGCGACCGCGAAGTCGATAATAAGACGCTTCTCGGTGGTGTTTGTCGCCCGCGTGATGACGTCAAACGTCTGCTTCGAGTCAGTCAGCATTACAAGATGCAAAAGTTGGTTGTAGACGAGTTCTTGGTAGTGCTTGAGGATGTACGCGGCGTCGAAGGCATCAGCAAACGCGTAAGTCTCCCCCGCCATGATGCTCCGCACGATCCGTCGCGCCTGCCTGCTGGAGTACGTCAGCACAAGGCACTCATCCTCCGCGTCGCACAGGAGAACAGTATATCCCAGCTGTGACGACATGTCATGGCTGGAATGTAACGGAGCATCGGCGAATACGCGCAGGTGCAAGGACGCTCGCTCCAGTGGCTTTAAGCTTAAGACCATCTCTTTTGTTGACTTGGCGTGTTTGATCGCCTTGTTCATCTCCTTGACTTGCTTCTCCAACGAGAGAGCCTCCGTCACTTGGTCCGCGCGATTGATGGAACAGCAAAGATTCCGCCGGCCGTGCGCCATCCAGACAAACGCAGCTCGCGCCCGCATGAATTCTTCGTAGATTACCGACAGCGGCAGCCGCGACCGGCCGTCAAAGTAGACATTTTGGAAGAGAGCAAAAGACCTTGGTTGTCCCAGAAGAGTCCGCACGGAGACGCCGATGAACTGAAATTCCTCCCAGACGCGCGGTTTGCACTCAAACTTGTCCAGAGTGGCCAGGGTCAGGTCTTGGAACTTGTCGTTGCCGCCCATACACGAGTCGTCCATGTAGGCCCCCAGCACCCCATCGGGGGTACAGCCGTCCATCTTGACAAACAAGGCCGAGTCTCCGGTATGAGATTCCATGGCCAGGTCTTTCTTGATGTGGAGCACAAATGTCGCATCCCAGTAGTCGCCTGTGTCTGCGTTTGCCTACAGCGGTCTGCGCAACCTCAGCAGCTCCCCGGCCGTCAGCTCAAAGAACCTAGTGTCGCTCTTTCGCACGCACACATACAGCTCCCGTGTCAAGGCGTCCCTACTCTGTATGTACTCCTGGTTGACTTCGTGCGAGAACAGCCGCCAGCCCAGCACCGCACTCGTCGAGACGATAACGTTAGTGGAGCTCTGTCGCAGGGTCGATAGGTGTTGCGCAATGAAGAGCTTGTCCTTGTCACCGCAGCCCTGGGCGACATAACGTGACTTATACTTATCCGCGTCCGTGTTTGGCTCCTTGATCGCATTCAAGAATCTGGCGCCAAGGATATCGGTCTTCGCCAGCACGTCCTCCTCCAGCACCTTGCTCAGCAATCCACGTCGCTTGAGGCCGTCGGCCTCTGCCTGTCTCGCTGCCTCCATCCCCGGAATGGAAGCAAGTGGGTCACCATGTTCGAGGACCTCCGACATAAAGGTGGAGCTCCGCTCATCCTCCTCATAAGGCGCAGCGCGGTGACGAGACAGCGATACGTGGCCTATCTGCCGATACAAGCTGTTGACGATTGCAACTGCGGCAGAGATGCCGTTAGCGACGATGACAGCGACCGTTCCGGTACCATCGCCTGTGGGATAGGTCGCACAAGCCGTCGGAGTGCCAGAAGGATTGGCGACAATCACCCCCGGGGCGTAAGTCTTCGTGGCCACTGCTGTCGCACTAGGCCCTTTGTCTGCCGTGGCCGGCGTGATCGGCGGTTTGTACAGCTTGACCTTTTCAACCGAAAAGAGCTTGAGGATGTAGTTGAAACTCAGCCACACCAGCTTACCGTCCCTGCCCGCCACCTTATACGGGCCCTTCCATTTCTTGGGGATCTTCCGGTAGACCAACACACGCTTTCCGGGGCCAATCTCCTGACCCGCCGCCCCGGGGACACGTTTACGAAACGCTTTGCTCAGCCGCGCCTGCGCTACCATTTTGACCATGGCGGCGCGAGCCTCCACTATGGCTTTGTAGTGCTCCGGATGAACCGGAACGGCAGCGGGCATAACAGGCACTCGAATATTGACCCTAAGCACGAGCGACTGCGGCGAGACACCGGCCGGGCCAGCCGTTTGGTTCATGGACCAAACAGCCAGGGCGAGCGCAGGATCCACCGGGATGCCTGGGTGGTCCATGCGGATGACACAGAAGCTCTTCCGCAGCATCATGTGGTACCGTTCGCCGGCACTGAAGGAATCGTGGGTCTCAACTCCGGAGTCCGGCGGCTTGATCCCGGCGTCGCGCATCATCTGCCTCCACTCCTGGGAATTCAGGTTCTTTACCCGGTCAGCGTGCAGCTGCTTGGGGTAGCCTGCATATGCTGCAACCCAGATACGAAGGAAGGCGTCCCAAACCGACTTGGTGTCCGCCTTCTCGTGCAGGAGCGTGGCGGCGCTGAACAGCGTATCTCGGTCTAAAACTTGTAGTACCAGGGTTTGCTCCAGCGTCAAAATGTCGATCATCACTCGCCTGTTGAAGCAAATGTCTTCGTCCGGCAAGGCCATGCGGAAGCAGCTCGGCTCCTGCGCCAGGCGTTGGCACAGGTCAAAGGCCTCGGTGATGTTCTCCACCTGCCGCAGGGATTTGTGTGTTGCATGTTCGTCATTGGCGCGGCGCATAAGCGCGTACAAGCGCTCGGGATTCGCGCGGTAGAAGTGCTTGTGAATGCGTTGCAGCTTCGGTAGCGTGTACAGGATGCTTGATCCCTAGTTCAGGTAGATGTAGCCGAACTTTCGCATCAAAGGCACACTGATGCCTTCGTTGATGCACTAGAGATGGTCGGTCACGCTGTTGACGTACATGCGGTAGAGGTCCAGGATGTCTAATCCCATCAATAACGGCAAGTTGAGGTCGATGACGTTCACGGCCATCGGTAGGAAGTAGTCTTCGGCGATGGGCACGCGAATCTGCACGACGCCAACCGTCACGTAGCTGACGCCGCCGAGTCTGTAGCGCCCCGGATCCATGGACGTAGCAAGCTTGGCGTCAATGAAAATGGAGGCCAGGTACGCTTTTGCCTGCGACTTTCCGATATCCATGCGCTGTGTCCCGGTGTCGGGGCAGGCGCCATGAAACACGTCCATGTTCGTCAACAGCGTGACGAGCTCGGCGTCCTGCTCAATGTTGGGCTTTGATGGTGGTCGTTTGAAGCCGGGGGAAGGTCTACGGATCAGACCCCCGGCTGAGAACTCGAGCCGCTGTGTTCTCGGCGCCCGGAGGTGTCGTCCGCCTGGTCTGCGATATCATGGCAGAGGGTCGCAGCGCCGAGCGACACACAACTCTCAGCATCGGGATTGGTTTGCCCTGCCTTCAGCCACGTGGGGCGCGAATCCGTTTGTCGCGTTCGCTGAAGCTGTCAGCCATTGAAGGGGGTCAGGAAACGCCCTTGTTCGTCGCCACGTCTGCCTCGCGGTTGCACATCAAGTCTTAGAGCACTATGGCCTTCATGTCGGCTGGTGCACGGCGCTCCACCCAACAGGCCGCCCTGCGTTTCCAGGCGTCCGCCAGATCAGTGTCCTTCGAGCTGTGCGCCAGCGGATGGGACGGGTCACCGCAACTAAAGCAGGTCCCATGGCGCGGGCCCCGCCCCCCGTGCTATTTACGATACCTCGGTAGGCAAAGATTCGGTTGAAGACAGCCGTCTTGGCAACGCCGTACCTTGCCTGTCAGCCGTACAAGACCGGACACTTGCGCCAGCCTCCACGTCAGCACTTGATGACGCGGGCACGCGGTCGAGCGACATAGCGCTCTCAGAATCTCTTTCTATGTACACGGCCGCATACAGCTTCCCTTACAGGCCTTAGAAGCTGATGCCGTGCGTGTCCATACGGCTGAGGGGGCGCATCGCCCACGGGTAGCCATTAACCGCGCTTCGCAAGCATTTGGCACGGTGCGTGTCGCCACTGAGTGCACGAGGCAGCTTCTTAGACGCAAATGAAGCGAGCTTGTACCTTTCCTCGAGCGAGTCAGGTTCTGAAAGGCCCTTGGCCACAAAGTCGCTCATGCGTAAGAGCTGCAGGGAGTTCTTCGCACAGCCTTGATTTAGAGGCGATAGGAAGCGCTCATGGATCTTGGCACCGGCCGCTTCGTACGTGACGACCGTCCGCAGCACATCCGCCAAGAAAGAGCGCAGTGCCTCGCCGGAGAGCAGTACAGCGGGTCCAGATCCTTGTACTCCAGGATCAGACAGACTTTTAGAAATTTGCGCATTTTCCACATCACATGTGACGCCTATACCACACCCTGGCCTGTTGGAGTACCGCAAGACGTCCTACGACGGCATGCTTGTGTCCATATCGCCGATACCTACAGCCCTATGACCGCAAGCACCGTTCTCTGCAGCACTGTGAGTTCAGCGCTGTTCCGACCGTGCTAAGTCTTCGTCCGACCAATAGTGCACTCGCACGGTGGGAGCACGTGCATAGCGCCTGCAACGATATGCACACCAAGTTTCCGCAATTTTCAATGCCGTGCGCATTATTTGTGTCAGCCAGCATCCGAAATGGGTGTTCGGTTGTCATTCTGGTGCAGAATGCCTTGTCGCGTATCGTCTGGCCCCCCACGCCGCCGTAGAGGGGGGAGGTGGCGGCCTCCGTTACGTCCTGCGCCTCAAATGCGTGTGCATATGTACACTCAGGGAGGGACTCATGTTTTATTCCGAACTCACTGTGCTTCACGAGCACTACCAAGTGAACATGAGAAAGGGCTTCATGCACCACAGATGTGGCCGAACGGGTCGACTCCAGCCTGTTTGGCCCCTACATTTGGAGCCAGAAGGAGCGCGGTTTTGGACCTACTGTGCAGGTTGTGCAGGAACTGCAATTTGTGCTGCGCCGACACGCCAACGTCGCGGGTCACGAGGTCGTAATGCGTCGTGTAGTTGTCCCAGAGCTGCTTTGTCTTTCCCGAGAACTTGGCCGACTGGTCCTTGAATCTGTTTCTTACTTGGTGGGCTTGGCGCTCGACGCTCACCGATACAGCGGGGTTTTCATACAGGTGCGTGACTCCACCGCCACCAGCGTCACCGTGACCAGAGCTTGGGGTCACGCCACTCACCCCTTAGGGCGCTCTGGTACCGCTACCCTCCCCGTGGTCGACGGCGCCGCGGAAGCCACCAGCACCCGCCGCGCTCTGTCCCGGCGCCCGGTAGCCGTGGCTGCCACCGCTGGCACCAAAGCCAACTCCGTCGTGAATGGCGCCGCTGGAGCCCAGGCCGCGACCGCTCGCGTCGTGCACCCCTTGGCGACGCATGCTACTTCCGCCGAGGCCTACACCGGCTCCATCGCGAGACAATTCGCTGTCTTGGCTGCCGTGGGCACAGGAGCGCTGGTGAGGACGAGCGCCTTTGCTACAAGCACCGGCAGGAACATGACGTGTCTCCCCGTCGTGACCACGCATGCCCGCCTCAGGACGCCCCGGGAGAACAGGCGAGCGTCTTGCCCACACAATTTCTCCACGGGCCGCACCGTGCCGTCTGTGGCTTCCGGACTGCGCTCGTACTTGCGGTTGTCCGCCTCGACCACCTTGATGGCCGCGTCCCGTTGGTCGCCCTTGTACAAGTAGTGCGCGAGCAGAGTAGTCGCGCGGACGGAAGCGTCCTCCGTAACGTCTGCCTTCCAGTACTGTAGCCACGTGATCAGGTCCTCAGATAGCAGAGGCAGCACGAGCACGTCGGCGTAGAATAGCCGCTCGGGCGGGAAGAGGTTGGCGACCCTGCGCTTGAGGTCATCGCCAAGGACGGGTACCGCGTCCTGGGATCCGTTGATGGTGCGGATCGTGCGAACAAAGCCAGTGGGAACGAGTGGTAGGTCGCCAGTTTCGAGGCCGTCCATGAAGATGGGCACGGTATTGTTCATGCCGCTACCCGCCCCACTGCCCGAGGAGCCCGTCATTGAAGCGACGACAAGCACTCTTCCGTCGCGCGTAGGTAGCCGACGTCG
>Ga0114955_1000708_pt1 | contig 15484 bp, 21 predicted proteins | sample Porto_5metaG_FD_87302 | JGI IMG/M metagenome (GOLD analysis project Ga0114955, IMG submission 87302) | Marine algal microbial communities from Porto, Portugal - Porto_5 metaG | ecosystem: Host-associated > Algae > Red algae > Unclassified | place: Portugal: Porto | collected 2015-02-02 | reverse complement strand
GAACGGTTGGTCCCCGCCGCGAAAGAACGCGGGAGGAGTAAATGATAGTTAAGGGGGGGGGGGGGGGTGGTGCCTTTGATGGTTTCCTCAAAAAATGCCTCCAGGAGCGCGGCCAAAATAGAGCAAAGCACCATAGGAAGTCCTCCAATCTCTTTGCACATTGGGGTCATCGACTTCTACGGGCTGCATTGGACGCCATTCCAGGCCCTACAGGTCTGTTGGCAGGCTTGCCTAACGTGCCAGTCGACCGTGCCAGTGTGACGGCCAATCAAATTTCCGTCTTGGGGCCTCTCAGAACCCTCTGGGCTGCCTTCATCGCCTCCGCCCGGCGTGCCCCCCCCCCCCCCCCCCCGCCCGGGCGGCCCGCCTGCACCCGGGCCGCCCGCCACCGCTCCGTCCGATGGCAGCGGGCCCCCGCCACTCACTGCCCCTCTTGTGGTCACTGAGAACGATGCTTCTATCAGTGACCGCGTGGGGGACTCTGGCGGATGTTGGTGATCAGCGCGTGGATGCCTGGTGGGGGGGCAGGGACAGCCTCTTCGCGCCTTTGGCTACCTCTTACGGGTGTTTCCGAGCGGAACACAGCTCGGCAGACTGAGAGTTTCTTAGAAGTATCGTGGTGCCTATTGAAAGCCTTCGAAACGCTCTTGGGAGATGTGCTGCGGCCAGAGCATCGGCCTGTCGCAGCTGTTAGAGTTCTGGAGGGAATCTTGACGGCGGGCTCGGGGTAGCAATGGCCACTTCATGGCTCTACTAGGGTGGCTAGGGGGTTCGTATGCCTACTGGAGGGAGTCCAATTTCTTTCTCAGGTCACGAAAGGTGCTGTTGCGGGCGACGTGTGGCGCCGCCGGGGGCCTCGTGGTGCTTCTGGAGCTCGTCCCGTCTCTCGTTCTCGTTGTCACTAAAAGTACCACAAATTGAGTAGAGTCACAGTTTCAGCTGTGTTCTCGCTGTATGATGCCCTTCCGGGAAGATCTCAATATCTCCTGCTCTGTTCAACGGATCTGGTTGACAGCAGAACTGACCGCAAGCCCTGAACCGGATCACCATACCGTACGACTATCAGTGACGTCCGACCGAAGCACTTGACGTGCGATGGCGTCTGGCACAGGCGCTGGACTGTCAATTGTCAATCTGCCAGGTATCAGCAGGATTGATGCGTAAGCTCCGTTGCAACAGCACCACTCTTGACCGCGGTTGGACTCCCTGGCAGGATGAATGACACTCGAATTCTCACAATACTTTTCGGAGACCTGAATGTGGACAAGGCGAGAGTACCTGAGATGGCCCAAATTGAATGTCTCCCACCATTCTCTCACCCCTCACGTACACAAGCAGTAAGTGCACTACGTGCACTGTGGCAGCCCAGACAGTACAATTAGCACTCTTCCATATAGTTTGCGGCGTGGTCCGTGTTGCATTTGGCAGTCCAGTACTTATACACACTGCCGGGACTTGCACCCGTCTCTCCGCACTTCGGATTGCGGGCTATGGGACGGCTGTCTCTCCCTAAGTAGCCCCCCGCCCCCCCCTATTTGGACCCGGGGTTACTCATGCGTCTCTCTTCTTCGTATGGTTTCGTCTTGTTATTACGGCGCCGGCCACAGCCCGCGCCGCCTCTTCTTGCTCGCCATCTAAATATTGGGGTCCCTCTCGATTCCTTGCCTTTGCGCTCCTTTGCGCCGTCTAGGTCCTCCCGGAAGGTTGACCCTTTGGGTCCTTCTCTTTTGTAATTTCAGTGCAGCTACAGGGTATTTGCTCGCGCCTTCTTTGTTGCCACACTTGGTGGAGCAGCAGTGGAGAGGGCGTCGTCTCTGTTGAGGGACGCCTCTCCTCTCGCAGGCCCCGGCGACAACGGTGCGGACGGCACTGACGGTGCACTTGACGTGACCACTCTGTGGTCCCGGTGACCCGGCGGCTGTTGTTGCAGGCCGGGGGAGTCGCTCGAGGGTGCCCGACGGGCCTTGGTGCCGTCGTGTCCGGGTTCGTTCTATCTCGAGACAAGAAGCCAACCCATCGCGGATGGCGAGCGGGGGTGCCGATCCCCCGCGCTTTGCTCCTCCTCATGATACGGGCACTGACGCTCGGCGTACTGCCGACGGGTCAGTTCCGGTTGATACGACTGCCCCTCCTCCCCAAGTTGCTTCGAGTCTCCTCGATCCAACCGCAGCGGCTACCGTCGCCGGCGACTCGGGCGCTTCCCCCGGCAATGCTAGCCGTCGCGCGGAGCAATCGGCGGTCTCCGAGCTCTCGACGCTTGTGCGTACGTTGGCTGCGTCCGTCCGAGAGCTACGCGCCGACGTGACAACGTTGCGCGCCCCAACTGGGACATTGTCAATGTCGACTGCCAGTGGGCCCCGGCCCACTGACCCAACACCGGCAAACAGTCCGGCCCCGCGTGACCGGCCCCGGTCGCGCAGGTCCGCCGCCTCAACGTCGCCGTTGGCATCTCTGAGTGGGGGGCGCGATCGGATCCCGACTCCCGCTCCTTGCGGTCCGCCAGTGACGACGAGCCGCCAGGGGACCCCAGCAGCAGCAACAGCAGCAGCAGCGACAGCACCGGACCCTCGCGCCGCCGCTCCCACGCGCGCCGAGGCACCCGCACGCGGGTCACTTGTCGGACAGCTTTGACGCAAATGGCGGTCATCCCCTGGCCGCTCCCCTTGACGTCCAATCATGGCCCGCTTTCGTCGCTGCTCGACTATCGCCGCTACGTCGTCCGCAATGCGGACCCGACGTACGGCCGGTCGAAAGAAATCCAGCTCCGTAGGCGCCATCGCCTGCTCGATGGTCAGTTCCACGGAGTCTCGCTCTTCGATGGCTCGGACCCGTTGGCCGTCCTGGCTCTCCTCACTCGATTCCGCACCGCCGCGGACGAAATGGATGTCACCCTGGGCGAGGCCCCGTACCTGCTAGCCTACCGCATTGGCGGTGAGGCCAAGGACGACTTCTTCCAGGAAACAAATGGACCACATGGCAGCGCCGTCAGTACCAGCTTCCCGCAAACGATCAAATATCTGTTGACTCGCCATGCGCCTGAGGACGCCATGCACACCGCCGAGATGGCCCTCCGTACTGCGGAGAAACGCCCATACGAAGGCGAACGCGCTTTCTATCAGCGGTTGATGCGGCTAGGCCGACAGCGCATGGGGATGTACGACCCCTGGCAGCTACGGTACCTGTTCCTGAACGGGCTCCACCCCTCAGTACAGGCCCGAGCCGAGCTGGCCGACCGCACGTGCACCACCTTCGACGAACTCGTGGCGCTCTCGCAGAAGATAGGCGATGGGCTCCGATCGGTCAAGGTCACCATCGGCAAAGCCGACCGGTACACCAAGGCCAAGAGCGTCCTGCAGCTGGGCTCCGGGACCGGAGCGAAAGCTGAACCAGTCCTCTTGGCGGCGCCGCCAGGGAAGATGTCGGAGGCCGCGCCGCCACAGAGTCGGTGTCCCATGGGTCGGCCTCCACCGCAGCAGCCGTTCCAGGCATATACCCCAACGCCGCCAGCGGCCCGGACACCGTCAATTGGGACGGAAACCCCACGGGCTCCGCGGCCGGGTGTTCAGGTGGGACGGCCGGCCATGGTCCCCCAAATCCAGGTGCAGTGCCACCGCTGCCGCGGTTTTGGTCACTGCGCCCGTGCATGTCCCTCGCGCGACCGGGCTATAGGGCCGCTTGCCCCGCTTGCGGCCGTACCGGGACCCCCTGGCGCGGGTCGTCCTGAATTGCGCCCACGTCGTATGCAATACGCAATGGCTGCCACTGCCGGGGACCCCTGGGGTGACCCGCTGGTGCCGGACGACATCGGCCCCCTCAGCGGAGGCGAGACCGTCGGCACCACGCCCGGGGATCCGCAGTCGGATCTGGGTCCGACGGTGGACCCGCCTGCCTCACGAAGGTCGGGAAATTTACACAGAGCGTGCCGCTAGCGGCTCGGTCGCCCCGTGCCGCCCCCAGCCCGCAGGTTCCGAGAATACGGGTACACCGTGTCTTGGCCCAGGTACACTGGCAGTATACCATCACCGCGGCGCTCGGCTTTGAAGAGGCACGGATGCTGCTGATGACACCGACCCTGGACACAGGCGCCCGGCCGCTGATCATTCGAGTGGACGCTCTGCCGAAGGGTTGGGAGAGGCTGAGGCATCCACGCCCTCATTTTCCCCACATTGTGGACGCAAGTAGGAACCCTATCTCCGCCCGGGAGATGATCACCTTGCGCCTGCGCTCCGGTGGTTTCGCCACGGACGTCGACTTTGTCTTCGTCCAGCGCCTCGCCGTGCCCGTTCTAATCGGCACCAGTTTTATCAACCACCACGTCGAGCCGCTCTACCCACGATGTTGACGCGTCAGATGGTCCACCGATGCATCGGTGCCCATCTTGTTGTGCACAGCATGCGGAAAGAGAGAACGCCGCCGATCCCTAAGGGATGCGACGGTGCGTCTCGCGCAGCGGCGGGTGCTGCCCCCGCGGTCCCGTACGGCCATTCTGGTCACAGCCTACCTCGCTGGTCAGGTCCTGGTCGCTCCGTACAACCGCCTCAACAAGCACCACCGCTGTGAAACGGCACGCGGCCTGGCCGACGTCGTCCCGGGGCAACGCTCCAGCGTTGAAGGCGCTTAGCTGAGCGGCAAACCGGTCTGCCTCCGCAAAGGAACTATCATCGCCACCGTCAGCCCGGTCGACGATGTCGACTGCCTGCTCGTTACCACGGGCTTTCGTGAATAAATGGCACTATGATATAATGGAAAGATATACTCGGATATACTCAGATTAAAAAAACGAGGCCGATTTTACATACTCTTAGCTGAGTAGTACAGCCCATTTAGTGGCTCAGAAGTGGATAATCGAAAGTCCAATGACATAGCACTCGTGGAATGCAGGCATACAACTACCTCAGGAAACTTCACTTCAGAGGCGCTGCAGAACGCTCAAAGTCGTGACAAAGAACGCATGTATAAGTTCGAAAAGTGCTGAACAGGAGTAAGCCAACTCAGGGCCGATCATCGCCAGTGAAGGCGTGTTTCAAACGCGGCAAGGCCCCGTTTCGCCTCGCGCAGGGCGGCTCATGCGAGGCCCACAAACGTCAGAACCAGTCTCAGGACTTGGGGCTAACCGACATACCAAGATGGACACCGAAGTCCATGCCCCCGGCCTCTCATCCACTGTCTCGAGGTAACTGCTGGTCATGGTCTTGTGTGTGTCGCGGTCAGAACCTCCACCAAAACCCGCTCTTTGTTATGTCGTGGCAATGTACCTTGCAAGTATGTCAAGTCGGACATACTTGTTTAAGAGTCTGATTTATTCTGGATAGAATCCGTATTCTTGTTTATATAATTCTTTTCTGGTCTGTGGATACATATCCTATCCGTATTCAAGAAGTTGCGGCAAAAATCTTATCTGATTCTAGCAATGTTTGTGTTGAATATATTCAAGTGGTTTGGAAATTGGCTGATTCGGAAGACCCTGCTCGTCACTGACAACACGGCATCGCCCGCCCCAGCCGCAAAGGTGGTGCTAGACCAAGTCCATAATTCCGGAGTACCCGACAGGCACTCCGCGATGTCCAGGCACTCATCCGCAGCCATGCGTACATGCTGGACGGGACGCTCGGTTCCATCGACGCCACCGTCCACCGCGTGGAGATTCGACCCGTGACAAAGCCGATACGGCTGCAACCGTACCGTGCGGGTCACTATGCCCGTGACATGATCCGTGAAGAGGTCAATCGGATGCTGGAAGCCAAGGTCGTCCGACCAAGCACCGGTGAATGGGAAAGCCCTGTCGTTGTCGTCCCCAAGAAAGACGGGTCGACACGCTTTTGCGTCGACTACCGTCGTCTCAATGCGATGACCAAGAGGGACTCCTACCCCATCCCGCAGATGGAGGATTGCATCGACTCGCTGGGAGATGCCCTCGTCTTCTCAAGGCTCGATTGCAATGCCGGGTATTGGAAGATACCCATGCCCCTGGACGGCATCGACAAGACCGCCTCCACCTGCCACATGGGCACGTCCGAGTACCTGAATATGGCCTTCGGCCTCACCAATGCTCCCGCGACCCTCCAACGGGCCCTTGACATCATCCTATTCGGAATTACCTGGCAAACGTGCCTTGTCGACTTCGACGATGTCATCGTCTTCTCCGACACCCCAAAGAACCACGTGAAGGCGCTCGACGAAGCCTTAACCCGATTGGGGCGCGCCGGCGTCACGCTGAAGGCCAAGAAGTGCCAGTTCTTCCAGCCGTCCGTCGAGTACCTCGGGCACATCATATCCCACGGGGAAATGCGTGTGAACAACAAGAACATGGAGGCGCTCGCGAAGGTGGGCCACCCGCGGACGAAGACTCCATTGCGCAGCTTCCTTGGCATGTGCAACGTATTCCGACGTTTCGTCGAGAACTGCGCACGGATCGCAGCTCCCCTGAACCAGCTGAAGACCCAGGCGTACGGTTACACGCTCTCGGCGTTCACCGAGACGCAGGCCGCCGCGTTCACGCGCCTACGCGACGCGCTGCTTCATCCGCCAGTCCTGGCACTCCCTCGCCGCGAAGCGCCCTTCACCATTGACGTCGATGCGTGCGACGCCCAATTGGGTTGCGCTCTGCTCCAAGAGCAGCAGAAAGGCCAGCTGAAAACCGGGGGGTTCTACAGCCGTGCCTTTCAGCGCGAGAAACGCAACTATTCGGCCACCGAGAAGGAGTGCCTGGGCCTCGTCTGGGCTGTGCTCCACCTCCGACACTACGACTCTCGAAAGCCGACGCGGTTCGTCCTCGACGAGGAAGGCCGCCTCGTGGGTCGTCAGCCGACGACGGAAGTTATCCAAGTAAATATCCCCGACGCCCTACGCACCCGCGTGATAGGTCTCGAGAACAACCCGACGACCAAAGGTTACTCTGGGGTGCAGCGTATGTACGCCGCCATGAAGCGTTGCTTCTATTGGGAGTCGATGATCGTCGACCTGAACGACTTCGTCCGGAAATTCCCGCCGTGCGCGAAGAACCGGCCGCAGGAGCAACGTCATACGTCCCCCATGACCTTGTTTCTGCCAAAGGAGCCGCTGACCGAGGTTGGCATTGACATCCTCGGCCCGCTGCTCAGCACGGTTGACGGCAACCGGTATGTGTTCGTCATGTCCGACCGCTTCTCGAAGCTAACCCGTACGGTTGCGCTCCAACGTATCACCGCCGTCACGGTCGCTTCGGCGTTCCTGACCGCATGGGGCGTGGCCTTCGGGCCCCCCGACTGCATCTTATCGGACCAGGGTCGGCAGATGGAAATCTAGTTCTTCCGCGCCGTCATGAAGATGCTGGGCACGAGGTGTAAGTACACAACGCCCTACCTTCCGCAGACCAACCGTCAGGTGGAACGGTATAACCGTACGCTGCTTAACCAGGTCCTGGCCTTCTGTGAGGAGCACCCTCGCCAGGGGGATCGCCTCCTCCCCGCCCTGAGCCTGGCCTACAACATCTGCCCGCATACGGCCACCGGTATGGTGCCGTTCGACCTCCTGATCACCCGCGGCATGCCCAACAGCACGGTTAAGGGCCTAGCGGGCTCGTCCCCGCTGGCATCCGCCGATGGCTCCGCGCTCATGGTGAAGCGCGCCATCAATCAGGGCTTGCAAAAGCTCATTCCGACGGTGCGCGCTTCCCTCGACAAGTACTAAGCTCGCCAAAAGCGAGACTGGGACAGCCGGGTGAGGCCGAAGAACAAGGTCCTGGCGGTCGGCGACTTTGTCTACCTCCGCTCCCACCGCGGCGGGCACAAGCTGCTGCCCAAGGCCCTTGGTCCGTTCGAGATTCTCGATACGGACGGCACCTACTTCGCCATTGACCAAGGCGACGGCGAAGGACGGGTCAATGGCTATCCGCCTCGACGCCGACAACGGCATCGTGGCGAAAGCTCCATGGGCCACATATGGCCGGGGCGATGACTCGTGGGAACCCATTTTGGGTTTGCCGAAGCATCTCGTCATCCGCTTAGCAAAGCAGAAGAAGTTTACGCTCCCCGACGACGCCTTCCCGACGACGCCCTTCGTCCTCTCCCCGTGCCCGCGGCGACCCGATTGGGTATGCGTCACGGTCCAGGAGCACACCGACGAGACGGGTGCCGTGCTCTTCGATGTCCGCTAGGCGTCCTCGACGGCAAGCCACGAAGAGACTGTCCCTCCCCGTTGGGAATCCTCCCTCCTCGCGGAGTTCCCCGAAGACCCGCCGGCTGCCCACTGGGAATTGGGACGCCCCGCCTTCAACAAACTCGATGCGGTCTGGGGCCCCAGGACGGTCGACCTGTTCACCACCGGCGCGGCAACCCATCTTCCCCGGTTCCTGCCCCTGTCCCCCGCGGACGCCGCGCGCGGCTGCGCCGCGGCGTTCTCGGTCGACTAGGCGGTCGAAAACGGGTGGGCCAACCTCCCCTTCTCTTTTTCGCCCCAGGTCCTCGCCCGAATCATCTCCTACCCATGTGACATCACCCTCGTCGCCCCGCGATGGAAACATCAGTCCTAGTGGGCGCTCGCCACGCGCTACTGCGCCGCGTGGGTGAAACTCAACCCCGCCTATCCCACCTTCACGGTTGCAGGCCGCACAGCCTCCTCCCCGCCGCCCGTGTGGCGCGTGGTGATCTTCCGCCTTGAGAAGGCTCACACCACCCGGGTCAGCGCCGGCGCCAGTGCTCAGCGGTGCCGCCGCAGAGGTCCCGTGGGACGACTATCCCCCGACTTGTCGCTGTCGTCATATACGAGCCGCTCGTCGGCGGAATCCACGCGGTCCGCCGCCCGCATTTCGTTCAGGATAAGAACACTTTCGTCGTCCATGTGCGTCGCGCGGCGGAGCTCCTTGACGACCTTGAGGACTCCGTCCATCGTCTCCCCCATTGTGCGGTCGCTGGAAGTCCGTAGGGTCGCGTGCAGCCGGTCCACGCCATTGCGTAGCACCGAGCTGATGGCCAGCCTCACGGCGCCTGCCGGCGCACCGCCTGCCGCGGCCAGGCGATTCCCAGCCGCCTCCGAAAAGTTCGCCCGGAGCGCGCCGCTTTCCAGCGCCATTGAGCCCACGCGTTACCACTTGTGGTTCGCCTCGTAGGGAGGTTCCACCCCCTGACCGCCTGACGCCCTCGGATGCTTCCCCCGCGTGCCTCCCACGCTCCGCCGCGACCCGGTTTCCCCCGCCGTCGATCGCGCCGCTACAGAGGCACCGGCCGGCGACCTGCCGCGCTGCGCGTCGTTCGTTCGGGGAGCTGCCGCTCCACCTTCCGCTTTCCCTGACGTCCCTGCGGACGCCGGCGGCTTCCGCCGGCGTGCCGACGCCATTAGCGGCGACCACGACCGCTGGTTGCCCCCCGGGCATTCCCCCATCGCCTCCACGCCGCTCCGTTGCGACGGAGCCGGTGTCCGCGTTGCCCTACGCGGCGTCGCCCCGCGACCAGGGCGTGGCGTCCCGCCTCTCGGCGGCCGCGTCCGTGCAAGTTGCGGCGGGGGCGTTGGTGAACGCTGTCCCGGTGGTGACAGCGATTGGCGCGGCGACGCCGGCGGTCGACGCGGCGACGCTGTCCGACGTGGCGACCCCCGACCGGGCGTCCGCGCTCGCGTTGTCGACACCTCCGCCGGCGGCGACCAAGACGGCGACCGCCAGGCATCGGCCCGGCCACGTCCCCCCGGCGACGACCGCGACGGCGACGCGGCCCGCCACGACGGCGATGCCGAGCGTGCCGCCCCTCCGCCCTCGGGGGCCTCGTCGACGCGTCAGCCCCGGGTGTGCCCCACCCCCGCGTCCCCAGCTGCCCCCGGCGGTGTCCGCGCCGTGGCGCTCCTCGACGCCGCGCGCTCGGCCCGACTTGGAAAGTCGACGCCCCCGGCGTCCGACGCTATTGTCTATTCTACCGCAGAATCGCATCAAATGATGGGGTGCTGTGCATCAAAAGATGCGGTGTCGGAATCGCGGTTTCCGGGGCATCCGAGTGGGAAATCGACCCCTTGGGCACCTATAAACTCACGTTGTTGCTGTTCTCGTCTGAAATGTGGAGCTGGGTGGTCGCCACTTCAGCCCAGCGTAAAGAAAACCCGTTGAGGATGACACTCGTATGAAAAAAGTATTAAAGCCGACTCAGAGGGCATCTGCCGGCGGGGCCGAACATCGCCCTCCCCCGTCCCCCCCCCCCAGAACCCCCAAGTACGTCGATTTGGACTTGCAACCGCCACCGTGGGGGCCCCGCGTACTCGTCCTGTTCGACGTGCGGAGGCTGTCCGAACATGTTGTTTCTGCCTATGGACACCTCCGTGTCTGATGGAAAGGGTATGTGAAGTATCCTGGGGTCGGAAAACCCATGAAGAGCTGTGCTTTGTATGGGGCGGGGGGGGGAGGGGGAATGGCAGGATGGTCTGCTGGGTGCTTCCGCGGCATCGCCTGAATGGGAAGGAAGAATTATATTCTGGGCGGCCTCCTTCTACCCCAAGGATAAAAAGCCTACGCAGGACCCCTTTCTGCCGTCAGAATGAGCAGCGGAGCAGCCGTTCTCTCGTAGCAAAAGACAGAAAAACCGCATCATTTGATGCGAATCGCATCAAATGATGCGGTCGGTAGAACGGACACTAGTCGAGACCCGTATGGGTTCGCCGCTTCGTCCCCATCCGCCGGCCACGGCGTTTGCCCGAGCGGCAATCCCGCGGCCTCCACCACGTCTCCTCATTTGGGGGGCAGCACCACAACGCCTTGGAACAGCCGCTGCAGCCAGGCATGCTCGTCCGCACTACCCGCCGCCATGTCATCCAATCGGAGGCGCTCCAGTCGATTAAGAAGGGCTAGGGAGATGCGGTGGACTCGCCCGCCGTCGAGGTCCGCCAGCAGCGTGATGGCGGTGAGCTGCACGCGCTTCACTACGTGCATGTCCCAGAGGCCGCTGCGGTCGTTCCCCATCTTGCGGTAGAAATAGCACGACAGCAAGATGGGGTACGCCACGTGGAGCCCCCGCGGCAGCTCCAAATCGCCCAGCGCCTCCGGCACGCGCCGCCAGCCGGCGCCGTTCAACCCCTTGGCATGGTGGCCCGCCTTCATCAGGTACGTGACGGCATCGCCCTTGCGCGCCCGGACGTCCACCTCCTTCCGCGCCTGGTTCACCGCCGCGCGGTCACCCTCCACCAGAAGGAGCGTCAGATCATGCCCAACACGATCGGGTTTCGGCCAGGAGCTGATATACGGCCGCTCATACGGCGGGACCGCCCGTGGGACCGCCCCCACGCCTCTCCGTCGGGCGCTCTTGTCCGCCGCCTCCGCGTAGTAGTACGCCGCCGCGTCCATCGCGTCCAGGTGCTGAGCATCGGTGGCCTGCACGTACTCGAGGTCCGCCGCCGTTCGTAGATACGGAAGTGACATCTCCGTCAGGTACTCCACCGGCGGTGTCACCGCGTCCGGCATGAGGCACATGAGCCGGCCCCAGCAGTGCGCCTCCCACAGCACCGACTCGCGGAGGGCCCCCAAGTTCTCGTCCACCCTCAAGATGGTGTACGCCGTCCGGACGAACCACTAAGGCAACGCCGTCCCGAAGCGCGCAACCTCGCGGCGGAAGCGGACGGCCAACTCTCCTTCGAGCCGCTGCGAGTGCACTTCGTAGAGGCCGCCAAGCCAGGCCGCCATGCGTACGCGGGCCCGCATGCACTCGACTGCCTCCTGATTCCGCGGGTCGGTGGGGTTTTCGTAAGGTTTCGTCTTGTTATTAAGGCGCCGGCAACGGCCCGCGCCACCTCTTCTTGTTCGCCATCTACATCTTGGCTGCCCTCTCGAGTCCTAGCCTTTTCGCGCCTTTGCGCCGTCTAGGTCCTCTCGGAAGGTTGACCCTTTGGGTCCTTCTCTTTTGTAATGTCAGTGTTGGTACAGGGTATTTGCTCGCGCCTTCTTTGTTGCCACAGTCCTCCCCATGTTACTAACGCTAACGCTCCCATTTCTCCTCCCAGTGGTTGAAAACGGCTATCCCCCATTCAAGCTGCTCGGCACCAGCTCCCCCGCCGCGTGTCCCCACCCACTCCGACGGCTAGAACGCGAGCAGCAGACCATCAACCTTCGCAAGGCCGCCGGCCCCATTGATGACTGCCTCCCATGTCGCCGGTTTCCGCCTCAGCAGCTGGTGGACCCCTTTCCGCTGTCAGCGCCGCAGCCGCTCCGGCCGCCTCCGCCACTGGCCATGGCCGGCTCTGCGAGCACCGCCCCCGCTGCTCGTCGGCGCTTCCGGCAGCGGCCTCCTTCCCCGCAATCCACCTCCGTCTCAGCCGCTGGCGGCACCCCAGCAGCTGGTCACCTCATTAAATGAAATCTGAGCCTCCTACCGGCGCCACCTGCGCAGCGAACCGCCATGCCCTCCCCTGGCCGCCGCTCCAGCTGCTGGTTGTGTCCCCCGCCACCGGATTCCGCCCTAGCTGCTGCCGCCGCCCCCGCCACTGCCGCCGTCTCTGCCTCTGGCGGACGCCTCCACCGGCATTCAGTGGCGGCCGTGGCGCCCCGGACGACAGATGGGCGGAAATTTGGCTTCGAGTGGCGGGTATTGGCGGCGGGTCTCAGGGTGGGCCGTCCTCGTAAGATTTGTGTAGCTAGAAAGGACAAAGTAGTGGGTGGATTCAGCGGCAGAGAGGGGACGCAGCGGATATATGGGGGACCAGGGGCGGTGAGACGGAACAGCGGCGATGAGGGACTGGTTTGCTGTGGAGGGGACCATCAGCGGTGAGCGGGACCTGCCATGATGTGGCGAAAGCAGCCGCGGTGGGCAGTCTCAGCAGCGGAGGGGAAAGCAGCAGCGGTGGGGGGTGCAGCAGGGGGGGAGGAGGCAGAAGCGGGCGGGGAGGCAGTAGCGGTTGGGAGCGGCAGAAGTGATGTCGGAGAGATCATGGCACCTGACAGTTTGTCATAGTTGCAACCAGAGAGACACTGATGATGGCAGTCTTAGCTGTCCTGGAAACCAGCTCGGAGGGCACGGAGGCACAGAGTCAGGAGACTGCTCCACCAAGGAATGTCAATGGACCCCGTGTGGCAGTGCTTCAGATCCAGTGTAAGCGCCACATTCTGACTGACACTGTCCAATCCAGTGCATTATGTGCCTTCTCTGACACTGCCCAATCCAGTGCTTTGAGACATTGCGCTTCACGTTCCGCTTTTAACAGTACCACATCTTTTCTTGCAAAACATACGACACTGCATGCCTTTTATACCACACTTTTCCCAATATCTTTAACCTTTTTTGGGTGAAGGCACTGTCTGGTCACCGCCACATGGCGCGTTGACATCTGGTTCAAGAGCGAGAGGATACGGCCCGTCCGAGCCGAACTTGACCAAAACAGCACTTTTACAGAGAGAATCGCTCTTAGTTCTTCGAAGGGCCCTGGGAACGGAAGAGCAGGTCACTAAGCGTACAAACGCGCCCTTGCTACATTTCTTTCCCCGCCAAGTTCACCGAAGTCAGATGTCCCATTTCTTCTTGGCGGTGCCTTGTCTGTCTTCTGGCCAGCGTTCTGAGTGCGTTGGCTTTTCCGCATCCAACAGACTCTATAGAGACTAAAACTACACGCTCAGACGGCTGTGGGATGTCCACTGCGCGTAGTGCCCTTTCAGACATCCAAGCCACCCCAATATCGAGTGTATGAGGCGCATACGGAGGCAGTATGCTGCCAAAGCACTCTGGGCTCTCCCTGACACTCCCATGAGACATCGTGACACACGTAGCTGTGGCTGAAAACCCGTGAAGTGTGGATGTTTTGTCGGCGTACAATGGAACCTACTGGCGACAGCCGGCCACGAGCGGCCAATTGGGTCCAGTACAGGTCTCTGTCAGGGCGCTCCAAACGCACACTAATAGACCCCTAGCTCCAACAGCGCCACAACACGGAGTAGGAACCGAAATACTATGACGCAGAGTCTCCCTCGAGCATACCTTGCCCCCACGAAAGCCCATTTTCTGCTCCAGTTACCCCTGCGTCCCTAAAATATGAGCATGCCCATCAACAGGCACGCTGTCGTTCAATACATTAGCCCGCATAGAGCACCTCTGCGCCGACTAACACCGCTTCCGACCGTAAAAGGGCCGTGGTCACTCCCAACGTCAGCAACCACCACTAACCGCCCACCCACACCCGATGTCCACAGACCACACTGTCGCAATACGCGGCCGCGGTCCGCGCCTCTTTGCTGGTCCGGATGTCTGCGGGGCGCCGGGCGACGCGGATGATGTGTCACGCCCCGGTTCGGACAGGTGGCGCTGTCCTTGCTGGTTGGGATCCTGATTACTTGTGGGTCGTTTGCATTTTGCATGTCAATTGCTTGCATTATTTGCTTTACAGTAGGGGGTCCACTGTTATGGATCCCCAGATCTCTCCTTGGGGAGGCTACTGTGTGGAATTCGGGGCCATTTGGGCCTGCTTGCTGGGATAGCTTAATGGGACAGCGGGACGCCCATGGCCCGGCTTTCCCACAAAAAATAACTGCGTTCTCACCTCCTTCCTCCCTCTTTGCGCCTTCGGGCGGTTTACAAGGTGACCCTGCCACCGGGAGAGAGTAAAGCAAGGGTGTGCGGGCGGGTTCCCTCAGCTGGGCAGGTGTCCCTATCTGTTTCTGTGGGCTGGGGTGACACGAGATGTTCTATGCAACAAATTGTTGGAGCAGCAGGGGATTTTCTGGCTGACATCCTGTGCCGGTACGCGCGTAGCGGGAAATCTCTTTCGTGTAACGGGTGAGCTCTCGTGTGCGTGGCCTTGCCCGTACGGGAGTACAATCTCCCGACTCGTGTCGGGATTCCCACCTTGTACCTCGTTGCCATCCCCTTCTTTCTTGGTCGTGCGTGTCTCCCGGTTCGCGTGGTTGTTGAGCGCCCGAGACCACTATGCCGACCCCGACGTCCACTCCGAGGGAGACATCGCCCCGGCGTACGTCAACGGAAACGGCCCCGGCTCCAGCTGGAGCTTGGATACCTGTTTCCTCGGGTCTGGTTCCACCCCCTCCTACGCCGGCTGACGTTGCTGGGCATGGTCGCTCCTCCCGGGTGACCACGACCGTCAAGGCCGAGATACCGAGACCCGCGGTGGCGGGCACCGGCTCGTCCAGGGGCAATCAGCATTGGATTTCGCCTCCTTCTAGTTCGGGTCGACGTGATGCGACCGGTGTCCCCTCTGACGTCCCCTCCTCTCGGGCCGTGTTATCTTTCCTGGAATCCCTCCGGGAGGAGATCCTAGCGGACATGGCTTGTTCGGTCAAGACTCTCGCCGCGGGGCTCACACCCGGAATGCTGGCTTCCCCAATCGCTGATATGGGGCCGTCAGGGAGCCAGGCGGTGACTGGTGGAGGCGGAGGTGACGAAAGGGGACTGGGCGGGATTACCAGTGGGGACCAGGGCCTGAGGTGGATAAAGTAGAGCCAGACATATCCGCACATTATACTCGTAATAATCCATAATCGATGCTGCAGCCGCGTATCCATATCGTACTCTGTTCATCTACCGCCGGATATACT